>OFGG01000041.1_pt1 | contig 105710 bp, 100 predicted proteins | sample 1521701 | NCBI WGS metagenome assembly OFGG01 (sample SAMEA3504081, study PRJEB24116) | mouse gut metagenome | biome: mouse gut; feature: mouse-associated habitat; material: faeces | place: Denmark | collected 2011
GGGAATGTTTTTATGAGTAAATTTACTATTGACAAAAGTCACTTCATAACAGGTGGGTGATATGAAGTGAGTCGCATTGAAGATGCTGAAAAAGACTACTTATCTGGGATGAAGTATAAGGACATCGCCGAAAAGTATGGCATGTCACTCAACACTGTCAAATCTTGGAAAAGTCGCAATGGTTGGCAAAGGGATGCAACCAAGAAAAAGGGTGCACACAAAAAGAGCAAAGTTGCACAGGCAAGAAGTCCAGATGTGATCGATGAGCTAGTTGAAAATGACGAGCTAAAAGACCGTCAGAAAGCCTTTTGTCTGTATTATTTGTAATGTTACAATGCTACTTGGGCGTATCAAAAAGCGTACGGTGCTGACTATCCAACAGCAATGACAAACGGACCTAGATTGCTCAGAAATGCTCAGGTAAAAAAGCAACTTACAGAGTTAAAAAAACTCTAGTCATCCGGCGTCAAGGCCAGCGTGTGCCCCCATTCAAGGGAAGATAGTCAATATCGTCCCGAAAGAAAGCTCAAGATACGATCCGAAATATCCTAGCATCTATGATCACGGTTATGGCAAAGCAAGCGGGTGCTTTGGTATAAAATGTGGTCATAAGTTGTATCCGTATATCAAGGGTGTGTCGCATAATTTCCAAAAGCAATACGATCCTAAAGAAGCAATCGAAAAACAAAAGATCCGACAAAAGCAACGCTACTATGAGTGCAATATCAGACATCTCAAGTATGACTTGGATCTTGCTAGACGCCAAAATGATGTATCAAGCGATCAGAGGCTATCAAGCTAAGTTACGTGAGATAGTGAAAGCTAATGACTTCTTGACACGGCAGTACAATCGTGAACAAATAATTTCACCAAATAGGGCAGTAATTGAGCAATTTAGGCGAGATGTAAGGTATAATATGGCTAGAAAGAAGGTTACCGATAAAGCTTCCACTCCGATAAGCAAGCCAGAACTGAATAAGACAACTAAAAATTTCAGAAAATCTGGTGGGAAGATCTTTAGTGGCCCAGAAGTAGACGAACGACTCAAAAATATTGGAGCAGAAGCCTCTATTATCGGTAATGACATTATGATGATTTCCTCAAAAGCTGGTAGGGCAGCAATTCGCGAAGAATTGATCCGTATTAAGCAAGCGAGATATTACGGCGCGCCTTCGAGTGATGAAGATGTCTTTTTAAGAGAAATCGAAGCAGGTAAGATTTTACTAAAAAATGCAACCAAGTGGAAATTGATACATAAAGAAATTGAAGATACCAAACTTTTGATAAAAAAATATACAAATGATTTAAACAAGTTGAAAGGGTGATATTGATGAAAGTGATAGATGTTTTTTATTCGGAAAGTAAAAACATCTCATGTATCTCTGTACGTTATAGAGGTATTAAAGCGGGTCAAAAGATAACTGATGAAAACGGTAATCTATATGAAGTATATGGGCTTAACACAAATGGACGTGCCTTGCTTAATGGTATCACTCAATTACTAGTTCGAGGAGAATTTAAGGGTGATATTGTAAATTTAGTAGAGTCATAAAATAAATCTAAACTTGACCTAAGCAAGTCGTAAAAAGGCTTATTTTTTATGCGATCAGATCAGCGTGGAGCGTTCCACGTAAAATAAATACGTTAGGAGGTATCGCATAATGCAACGAGAATTTTTACAAAACTTAGGACTTAGCGATGAACAAGTTCAAGCTGTTTTGACTCAATATGGCAAGTCAACAAATGAGATCAAAGGTAAACTTGCACAAGCAGAAGAGCAAGTAACTGATCTACAAAATCAAATCAGCGATCGTGATAAGCAATTAAAGAAACTTGAAAAGACTGCGGGCGATGACCAAGAGTTGGCTCAAGAGATCGATAAATTACGAAAGGAAAATGAGCAACGGTCAAAAGACTTTCAAGTCAAAATCACGAAACAAGCTAAAGATTTTGCAATCAGTAATGCATTGAAAGATGCAGGCGCTAAGAATACTAAAGCGACGCTTGCTTTGTTAGATATGGATAAGGTATCTGTCGATGAAGATGGTCAACTATTCGGATTATCCGAACAGTTAGAAAAGCTTCAAAAAACAGATGCCTATTTATTTACACCAAAGCAAGAAGAAAAACAGGAAAAAAGTCCTGTTAGTCTGTTTGCTGGTGGTAATCCTAGTTCTAATGTTCCTAAAGATCCTAAAAATATGTCATTAGATGAGCAAACAGAGCTATATCGTAAAGATCCGGCACAGTGGCAAAGTTTGTTCGGCAACAAATAGGAAGGTGGAATTTTAAATTATGGCAACACATTTATCTGATATGATCATTCCTGAAGTTTTTGGGAATTATGTATTGAATACAGCACTTAAAACTAACCGCTATTTAAAACTTCATAGACTTTAGATAACACAGTAAAGTCATCTAAAATTTATTTCAAACACTTCAGAAGGCTTTTTAGTAGCTGATCTGTCTAAAATCTTTTATCATCAAGATATGAACGATTTTGTGAAAGGATGAGTCAAATGTTTAAAAATCTAGTCCAGGGTGCCTTGGGAAATTATTCTGAAGTCAGTGTGCGTGAATTGATCCAGGAATATGGTGATTTCTTACTGACAGATGAAACGATCAGCAGTGGCTATAAACTGGTTCGTGATGCCTTGATCTTTACAAATTACCGGATGATTTTTGTTGATAAACAAGGGGCAACTGGTAAAAAGACCGCTTACCACACGATCTATTTAGATGGGATCGTTGATGTGACGATCGAGACAGCGGGATTTGGGATCGATGACAGTGAGATCAAAGTGACTGTTTTAGAAAATGTTTATCAAAAGCCACATAAGGAAAATTTGACAACGATGAAATTTGAATTTCCTAAGCGGATCGATATCTTGCCACTCTATCGTTACTTATCCGAATTAGCATTGGCAAATCGGCAACGAATAAATGAATAAGACTAAAGGCTGTAGGTAAAACTGCAGCTTTTTATGTGCCTAAAAGTGCTACGCTCAAAGTGAGTTAATGATAAAGAAGGTAAGCAAGCTGTATCAAACAGATTATCCACACACATTTCCAAAAGATTTTTTATGGGGTGGTGCTACAGCGGCAAATCAGATCGAAGGGGCCTTCGATACTGATGGCAAGGGATTGACGACTGCCGAAGTCGTAAAAAAGGCCACTGATAGACGCCAGATCTCAATGGAAAATGTGACAAAAGCTTCCCTTAAAGAAGCACTAGCGGAGAAAACAGTAGGTGATTATCCTAAGCGCCGGGGGATAGACTTTTATCATCAATATCCAGCCGACATCAAATTATTTGCACAAATGGGCTTTAAGGCTTTACGGATCTCGATCGCCTGGGCTCGGATCTTTCCGAATGGTGATGAAAAGCGGCAAAATAAAGCAGGTCTGAGATTTTATGATAATTTGATCGCTGAAATGAAAAAATATAACATTGAGCCGGTCGTGACCTTATCGCACTATGATATGCCTTTGGGTTTGACCTTAAAATACAATGGCTGGGCCAGTCGAGAAGCTATCAGTGATTTTACACGCTTTACGCAAACTGTTTTTGAACGCTATAAAGATAAGGTCAAGTATTGGATCACTTTCAATGAGATCAATACTGGTGCATGGGGGTTCCATGAAACTGGGGCGCTGGAGTTTGAAGCAGCCCCCTAAAGACTCTTTTTATTGGTATCAAAAAGTGATCGCAACCAATGGTAAAGACCTTGATTGAGCAAACTAAGGATAGGCTAAGCCCTGTCCTTAGTTTTTTGTTATTGTCTTGTAAGCAAAGGCTAAAACTAGATATGATATAATTAAGAGCGTGAAGATAACTTGAAAAGGAAATTTGGTGACTGAATGGAAAATTACTATTATTCAAAGAATCCAAATGTCGAACACGATGAGAAATACTGGAATTTTGAACTATTGGGACACGATCTTGCTTTTGTAACAGATAATGGGGTCTTTTCTAAAAATACAGTTGATTATGGCTCGCGCGTCTTGTTGAATGCTTTAGCAACGACCGAGCTTACGGGCGCGATCTTAGATGTTGGTTGTGGTTATGGCCCGATCGGCTTAGCTTTGGCTAAAAAAGCGCCTAGTGTGACAGTCGATATGGTCGATGTCAATGAATTAGCGTTAGAATTAGCTCAAAAAAATGCGGTACAAAACGAGATCGAAAATGTCAATATTTTTGCGTCAAGCATCTATGAAAATGTGACGAAGACAGATTATCAGTTGATCGTGACTAATCCGCCGATCAGGGCTGGAAAAGCAGTCGTACATGAGATCTTGGAAGCTGCCAAAGAGCATCTCGCTGTCGGAGGCAAGTTAGTTGCAGTTTTACAAAAAAAGCAAGGGGCACCATCTGCGAAAAAGAAAATGGTAGCCGTCTTTGGTAACTGTGAAGTTATCTTAAAAGATAAGGGCTATTTCATTTTACAGAGTGTGAAAGAAAGCCAAAATGAAACGAGAAGAGTTTATGCAAGCTGCTCTAGCTGAAGCTAAGAAGGCTCAAGCTTTAGGCGAAGTCCCGATCGGTTGTGTCATAGTGCATCAAGGTCAGATCATCGGGCGGGGCCATAATTTGCGTGAAACGACCCAGCAAGCAGAAAAACATGCCGAGATGATCGCGATCGCTCAGGCTAATCAAGTGTTGGACAGTTGGCGCTTACCAGAAGCTGAGTTATATGTGACACTAGAGCCTTGTCCAATGTGTAGTGGAGCGATCATCAATTCGCGGATCGCTAAAGTTTATTATGGTGCAGCCGATGAAAAAGCTGGCACAGCTGGAACTTTGATGAATTTACTGACGGATCCGCGCTTCAATCATCAAGTTAAGGTGCAAAAGGGATTGCTCCAAGCTGAATGTGCGCAGATCCTAAGTGATTTTTTTGCAAATTTGCGTAAAAAATAAAAATAATTGATTTAAAGACTGGAAATTTTACTTAATTTCATGTAATATAGAATGTGCCGTAAGGCCTTAGGGCAATGTTGTCCTTACGAAGCGTGTCAGGTCCGGAAGGAAGCAGCACTAAGTTTGGTTCAGCATGTGCCCTAAGTTAATATGAAATTAGGCTCTCGGTCATTTAACGTTGATCGAGATTTTTTTTTAAACTGAAAAAGAAAGGAAGCAATGGTTGATGAGCTATCAGGCTTTATACCGTGTCTGGCGTCCGCAAGTTTTTAGTGATCTTGTAGGGCAAGAATTTATCACGAAAACGCTGAAAAATGCGTTGTTGACAAAGCAAACGACACATGCCTATCTATTCACCGGCCCGCGGGGAACTGGGAAAACTTCGGCAGCTAAGATCTTTGCCAAAGCGATCAACTGCCAAAACCAAAAAGACGGTGAACCTTGCAATCAATGTGAGACTTGTAAGGCGATCACAGCGGGACGGTTAAATGATGTGATCGAGATCGATGCGGCCTCAAATAATGGGGTCGAAGAGATCCGAGATATTCGCGATAAGGCTAAATACGCTCCAACACAAGCGGATTACAAGGTCTATATCATCGATGAAGTTCACATGCTGTCGACCGGAGCTTTTAATGCATTACTAAAAACGTTAGAAGAACCACCCGCTAATGTTGTCTTTATCTTGGCGACAACCGAGCCACATAAGATCCCAACGACGATCATTTCGCGGACACAGCGCTTTGATTTTCGCCGGATCACCCCACAGGCGATCTTGAAACGAATGGAATATATCTTACAGCAAAAAGATTTTACCTATGATGAAGCAGCACTCAAAGTGATAGCCAAGGCTGCTGAAGGTGGGATGCGGGATGCGTTGAGTATTTTAGATCAGGTGTTATCTTTTGGGGACAATCAAGTGACGCTGGATAATGCGCTACTTGTTACCGGAAGTGTTACACGCGATAATTTGACTAAGTATTTGCATCAAGTTGTAGCTAAAGATACGAGCAGTGCTTTAGCTACGATCCATGAGATCTTGGAAGATGGTAAGGATGCCAAGCGTCTGATCGAGGATCTGATCAACTACTGCCGTGATCTTTTATTGTACCAACAAGCACCAAAACTCGTCGAAGAAAGCGAGTTAGGGATGCTCGATGATGATTTTAAAAAATTCGCAGGTGAGGTCGATCCAGAACAGCTCTATCAAATGATCGATATTTTAAATGAGCAACAAGAAAATATGCGTTTTACTGTTCATGAAGCGATCTATTTAGAAGTGCTGACGGTCAAATTGTCACGGCTACAGGTCACAAGTGCGCCGCTCACAACGCAAGTCACTTCAGATCCAGCAACTGATGCTAAAATGTCACAGTTACAAAAGCAACTCAACGCATTGGAGCAAAGTTTCAAACAGCTTCAGACCACGGGTGTACTTGCTAAAACACAGACGCCACCAAGATCAAACCGTAAAGCTACTAAGCAAAATGGTGAGTTGAAGTTGAACTTGAGCAAGATCTATGAAGTCTTAGGTCAAGCTTCTAAGCAAAACTTGATGCAGGTCCGTCAAGTTTGGGGCGATCTGATGAACATGTTAAATGTGACTCAACGTGCAATGATGCAAGTAGCCAAGCCAGTCGCAGCTAGCCCAGATGGGATCGTGATCGGTTTTGAATACGACATCTTATGCCAACGTGCCCTTGAAAATCAAGAACTCCAAGATGTTTTAGGTAACGGCCTGAGTCGTTTACTTGGTCTTGCTCCCCATTTGATCTTTATCCCAGGTAACCGTTGGCCTGAGATCAGAAGTAACTATTTGAGTGAACATGGTGATGTCAGGCAAAAAGCACCTGAAAGTGATGAACAAGTGATTCAAGCACCGCCACAGCCAGTTGTGCCAGAAGTTGTTGCCAAGGCCCAAGAGCTCTTTGGGGAACAACTAGTTGAAGTCAAAAATGATTAGAATTTGAAAGGATGATTTATTATGATGCGTGGAATGAACATGCAAGGTATGATGAAACAAATGCAAAAATTGCAAAAGCAAATGCAAAAGGATCAAGAAGAATTACATGCAACGATCTTTGAAGGGCATGCTTCTGATGATGCGGTAGTAGTCAAATTTACTGGTGATCACAAGATGACAGATATTGTGATCAAAGAAGAAGCTGTTGATCCAGATGATGTTGATATGTTACAAGATCTAGTTATCATGGCTGTTAACGATGCGATGGCTAAGATCGATGACCAAACACAAAAGACAATGGGTAAATATTCCCGCAACATGCCTGGCTTTTAAGCGTGAAAGAAGGTTAGACGATGCAATATCCTGAACCGATCGCTAAGTTGATCGATAGTTATCTAAAGTTGCCAGGGATCGGTGAAAAGACCGCAACTCGCTTGGCATTTTTTACGATCGACATGGAGCAAAGTGAGGTTGTTGCTTTTTCTAAAGCACTGGTCGCAGCTAAAAAAGATCTCAGTTACTGTAGCATCTGTGGCAATATCACGGAAAATGATCCGTGTGTGATCTGCGCAGATAAGACCCGCGATCAAAGTCAAGTCATCGTAGTTGAACAAGTCAAAGATGTGATGGCTTTGGAAAAAATGCAAGAATATCGTGGCTTATACCATGTTTTACATGGTGTTTTGTCGCCGATCGAAGGTAAAGGACCTGAAGACATCAATATTACCAGTTTGCTACGGCGGCTCCAGCAAAATAGTCAGATCAAGGAAGTCATTTTGGCGACTAATGCAACGCCTGAGGGTGAAGCAACGGCGATGTATATTTCGAAGTTGATCAAACCAGCTAATATCATGACAACTCGTTTAGCACACGGCTTAGCGGTCGGAAGTGATATTGAGTATGCTGATGAGATGACATTGTATAATGCGGTGAAAAACCGCCAAGAGATCTAGTTGGGGTGAAGTTGATGTTTAAAAGAAATAAGCAAAAACTTAGACGCTCTTTTAATGAATTATTATTAGAAGATATTGATCAAGCTAAGTTGGATTGGGATCAAGCCCGCCAAACTGCAGCCGCAGTCTATGACGTTGATGATGAATTGTTGGCTGAAGTTAGTCTAGCTCGTGCTAAGTATGAGTTTCTCTATCGTGAAGCTAAATATCGTCAGGTCAAAGGCCATATTCAAGCGTCAGTGATCAATTATTAAAAATTAGCCTGTCAAGCAGTCCAACTGAAGTGGCAGGCTTTTTCTTTTTGAAAAAATGGGGTCGTGGACAGCCAGCAAATGTTACAGTACAATAAAATCAATAAATGAAAATGGGGTTTTACAAGTGAACGGATTTTTTATTACCTTTGAAGGTACTGATGGATCAGGGAAAACTAGTGTCCTAAACGCGATCGAAGCCAAGTTAAAAACTGCCAAGGTCGATTATTTACGGACGCGTGAACCAGGTGGTAATCGCATATCAGAACAGATCCGCAATGTTATTTTAGATGAGAGATCCACTGAAATGGATGCACGAACTGAAGCTTTATTATACGCTGCTGCACGGCGTCAACATTTGGTCGAGACAGTGTTCCCGGCCTTAGAAGCGGGAAAAGTAGTGCTGTGTGATCGTTTTGTTGATAGTTCTTTAGCTTATCAAGGGGCTGGTCGCGGTATTGGAGTAGCTGAAGTAAAACAGATGAATCAGTTTGCAACAGCTGGATTAGAGCCAGATCTGACCATTTACTTAGCGCTCGAACCGAGACTAGGGCTTGAACGGATCAAGCAGAATCGTCAAGATGAAGTTAACCGTTTGGATAAAGAAGCACTCTCATTTTATGAGACTGTCTATCGAGCCTATCAAAAACTCGCCACTGAAAATGAGCGGATCGTGACGATCGATGCCAGCCAAAAACTTGCTGATGTGATAGCTGAGGTCGAGCTGGTCTTAAGTAGTAAAATTCCCGTTAGAAACTAGGTGTTTGGAAATGAAAATGATCATTGCGATCGTTCAAGATAAAGATAGCAATAATTTGAGCAATGCTTTTGTTGAAGCTGATGTTAGAGCGACCAAGTTAGCAACGACCGGTGGCTTTTTACGGTCGGGGAATACGACTTTTATGATCGGGATCGAAGATGATCGGGTAGCTGAAGTTTTAGCATTGATCAAGCATGCATCCTCTAAACGTGCGGAATATATCACACCACCAGTGAATGTTGAAGGTCAAGTTGAGCGGACTTATCCGGTCGAGATAAAAGTCGGTGGGGCCACCGTTTTCGTTTTACCGGTCGAACAGTTCTTTCATTTTTAAGAATAGATCAGTTAGAAAGAAAAAATGTGCAACTGATAACAAGAAATAATTTAAGAAGGGAAAACTATATTTTTTCTAGTCATCCAGTCTTGATGGCGCCACATTTGATATAGTTGAAGTTTATGGAACAGTCGATCATCGAGCTCCAACCACGTTTGACAAAGCACTTTGCCAAATTGGTGGACAATAAAAAATTGGCCCATGCTTATTTATTCTCTGGTCCACGGGGGACAGGAAAAAACAAGCTAGCTCATTGGGTCGCCCAAGCCGTTTTTTGTAAACAAAAGCAAAACGGTTATCCATGCTTAAAATGCAATGAGTGTCGGCGGATCGCCCAAAATAATCAACCTGATGTAGTCGAGATCAAGCCGGAAGGAAATTCGATCAAAGTCGACCAGATCAGATATTTGAAAGCTGAATTCGTCAAAAGTGGGGTCGAGAGCAATCGGAAGCTTTTTATCATTCAAAATGCTGAAAAGATGACGATCAGTGCCGCCAACAGTCTGTTGAAATTTTTAGAAGAACCAAGTGGCGATGTAACGGCCTTTTTATTGACAGATAGTGTAAACCAGATCTTGCCAACGATCATCTCCCGGTGTCAGTTAGTTGAATTGTCTTCGCTGACATTAAAGAAATTGGTTGCAACGTTAGAAACTAAAGGGATCGGGGCAGATAAGGCTAATTTATTAGCACATCTGACCAATAGTCAAAAAGAAGCCCAAGAACTTGATGGTGACGAAGATTTTAATAAATTACTCGCCAATGTTTGGGAGTGGTTTAATCAAGTTTTGCGAAATGATTGGCGTGCTTTTGTAGGGGTCCAGACCAAATTGATGCCATATGCGACCGATAAAACTAGCCAAGATCGGTTATTACAGTTGATAGTCTTATTAACACGTGATATTTTATTGTTAAAATATGGTAAAAATGAGGACGTTGCCTTTATAATGTATAGTAAAGAGCTCAATGAAAAAAATTTAAAGATCCCAGAAAATGGGGCTATCCGCGCCGTTGAAGCCGTCCTTTCGACTAAACAGCAACGAGCGGTCAATGTCTCATTTCAGAGTATCTTAGAGGCGCTGACTTTGAATTTATGCAGTTGGTATCAAGCATGATAACAGGTTGAAGGTGATTTTGTGGATAAACGCGAATTATATGACAATTTTGAAAATATGGAAGAAATGTCACGCGATGTACAAGCGATGTTGGCGAGCGTGAAAGAAGAGATGACACGGATCATCGAGAAAAATGCAGAGTTAGAGATCGAAAATCAGCATCTACGTGAAAGACTTCACGAATTAGAACAAAAGAAAACACAAGAGACAAGCAATGAAGAAGTCGGTCTTTCCAAGTCACGTAAAAATTTGGAAAAACTTTACGAAGAAGGCTTCCATGTTTGTAATGTAGACAACATGTATGGCTCACGACGGATAAACGATGAGCCGTGTGTCTTTTGTCAAGATGTTATCTATGGGGAGCGACACTAATGTCAATTAAGCAAAAGAGTAGTTTTAGAGAAAAAAGCGAGCAGGGAACGTTGTATTTAGTACCGACACCGATCGGAAACCTACAAGATATGACGTTTCGGGCACTTGAGATCTTAGAAAATGTGGATCTGATCTGTGCTGAGGACACGCGTAATACGCTACGTTTATTGAACCATTTTGAGATCAAAACACCGCAGATCAGTTTTCATGAGCATAATACGCAAGAACGGATCCCTTATTTGATCGAAAAACTTCAGGCGGGACAAGATCTGGCCCAAGTAAGCGATGCAGGGATGCCTTCGATCAGTGATCCAGGACATGAATTGGTCAAAGCTTGTATTCAAGCTGATATTCCTGTCGTTCCGCTACCGGGAGCAAATGCGGCTTTGAGCGCACTTATCGCTTCAGGGATAACGCCTCAACCCTTTATGTTTTATGGCTTTTTACCCCGGAAGAAAAATGAGCAACGGGAAGTTTTAGAGCAGTTAGAGCAACAAACTTGTGCGCTGATCTTTTATGAAGCACCGCACCGTTTGAAAAAGACGTTGCTGGCAATGCAAACTGCTTTTGGTCCTGAACGTAAGATCGCTTTGTGTCGCGAGCTGACCAAGCGCTATGAAGAGTTCTTGCGTGGTACGTTAGCTGATGCGGTAAAATGGGCTACCAAAGAAGAGATCCGGGGTGAATTTGTGATCGTGGTCCAAGGCAATAGTGCCCCTAAAGCTAAAAAAGCAGATCCTTTACTGGAGTTGCCATTAGCTGAGCAAGTGGCAACTTTGATCGCCCAAAAACAGTTGAAACCTAATGCAGCAATCAAAGAGGTCGCAAAATTAAATGGTTTGAAAAAACAAGATGTTTATAACAAATATCATCAATTATAAGGACAAATAGGACAATGACAGAAAATATATATCGGTTGCCCCATCAGATCGTTTACTATGAAACTGACCCTACTGGTAAATTGAGTCTAGGCAAATTAGTCGATTTGATGATGTTAGCTTCCTATGCGCAAGGAAAAGCTGTCGGGATGCCAGAAGAAAAATTAAATGCGCAAGGTCATGGTTGGGTGATCACACAGCACCTGCTTTCGGTCACTCGGTTACCTAGACGTGATGAAAAAGTTGTGATCGAAACCAAAGCAACGGCCTACAATCGCTATTTTTGTTACCGTGATTTTTGGCTTCGGGATGAACAAGGTGAAGTGTTAGCCCAGATGCATACTGCTTTTGTATTGCTTGATCTAAAAACACGAAAGATCACGCGAATAACCTCCGATGTGATCGCACCTTTTGGTCCTGAACCGCTCAGATCGATCGAACGTTTAGCCAGTCCTAAACGGTTAGCAAAAGTCGAGTTAGCCAAAGATTATCGTGTGCGGTATTTTGATATCGATAGTAATCATCATGTCAACAATGTTCATTATATCGAATGGATGCTAGATGTTTTAGATAAAGATTTTTTAATGGAACATGAGCCAGTAGCTTTGAATATCAAATATGAACATGAATTGAATTACGGGCAAACTTGCACTAGTAAAGTGGAATTACTTCGTTCAAAAGACGAATTGACCACATTACACGAGATCTATATGGCTGATGGGACTTTGAGTTGTAGTGCGCAAGTGACTTGGAGATAATAAAAAATGAGAGTGTGAGCAATACGGTGCTTACACTCTCATTTTTTATTTAAGAAACAGCATCTGAAACAAAATCGGCTAGTTCATCACCACTTAGTCCAGCGCTTAGTCCGACCAAGAGTTTGATCCGAGCTTTTTGACCATTTAAGCCGTGACAGAAGGTGACGCCCATTTGTTTTAGCTGGACGCCTCCACCAGGATAGGCATAAACATCTTGGGCGATCCCGTTGAAACTCCGGGATACAAGCACTACGGGGATCTTTTTAGCCAGTAATTTTTCGATCACAGGTAAAACTTTAGGTGGAAGATTCCCCGCACCCAAAGCTTCGATCACGACGCCGTTAGTTTGCTCATTGAGCGCGATCTCAAGTAATTCTGGATCCATTCCAGCATATGCTTTGAAAAGATAAACGTGGTCAACTACATGATCGAGCAAAACACTACGGTGGCGGAGTAATTTTTCAAAAAAACGCACTTCATCACGCAAGATCAGCCCGATCGGACCAAAAGTTGGCGTTCTAAAAGTCGCAACATTAGTGGTATGAGTCTTAGTCACATAGCGAGCAGTGTGGATCTCATCATTCATGACCACTAAGACGCCCATGCCTTTAGCTTCCGGACTAGCAGCAGTCAAGATCGCTGTTTTGAAGTTATACAAGCCATCAGAACCGATCTCATTAGCCGAACGCATCGCTCCAGTCAAGACGATCGGTAGCTTAAATGGGATAGTCAGATCGAGAAAATAAGCTGTTTCTTCAAGGGTATCCGTTCCGTGAGTGATCACGACACCATCGATATTTTCATTTTCATAAGCTTTGATGATCCGCTGTTGCAATACGAGCATATTAGCGGGGTCCATATGGGGTGAAGGAATATTGAAGATGTTTTCGATCACGAGTTCATAATCAGCACCAAAAGGGTTCTTAAATTGATTGAGGGGATTTTCTTTTCCGGGAGCGACCGCACCGTTTTTATCTTCTGACATTGCGATCGTACCACCGGTGTGCAAAATAAGAATTTTTTTCATTTTGCGTCTTCCTTTCTAGATGCACCAGTAATGCTAGTGATGCACAAAATTAGCAAAATACCGTTTTTTTATTATAACGATTAAACCAATGAATGTCGATAGGCTGTCTAATTGAAATAAAAGCTTTTTTCTGTAATGATTTATGTTAAGATATTCATTGTGATTTTAAGTAATAAGAATAGATAAAAGGAAGTTAGCTGCAAGATGAAGATATTAGCCTTGGATACTTCAAATCGTCCTTTGAGCGTGGCGGTTTTAGAAGATGATACGTTATTAGCAGAAACAACGCTCAATATGGCGCGAAAGCACAGTACGACTTTGATGCCGATCATTTCTGAAATGCTCCAAAAGTCAGATACAACACCACAAGATCTTGACCGGATCGTTGTTTCTGCCGGACCAGGTTCATACACTGGACTTAGGATCGGAGTGACGGCTGCTAAGACACTAGCTTTTACATTGAATAAGGAATTAGTTGGAGTTTCAAGTCTAGAACTTTTGGCAGCTAATTGTCAAAATGATACGGCTGAACTTTTAGTGCCGATCTTTGATGCGCGTCGGGAAAATGTTTTTGTCGGTGTTTATCAAAATAAAGCAGGCAAGCTAGTTGAAGTTTTACCTGATCAACATCTCTCAGTCGTAGAATTATGCGAATTTTTAAAGGATAAAAAAGTTTGCTTGATCGGAGATGCCAAAGTTTATCGTGAACGCTTTGAAGAACTTCTAACAGCTGATAATTATCGTTTTAGTGCTCCTAAAGATGATTATCCGAGTGCATATTTATTAGGACTTTTGGGTAAAGATCGCCCTGTAGCGGATACTTTGACATTTGTGCCACATTATTTACGTTTGACACAAGCAGAAGTACAATGGATGGAAAAACACCCTGGAAAGGATCAAGCGGATTCTTATGTTGAAAAAGTATAAAGATAAACTTTTGGCGTTGCTAAAACCAGTTCAAGCAAGACCTAATTTAGATTTTGGTTGTCATAATGTAGTCGTTGAGGATAAAAATTATTTGATGTGTCGTGCGATCGTCCCCGACATTGCTGAAATGCTTGAGATCGAAAGTGCAGTATATGCGGGAGATCAACCTTGGAGCTACGAAGATTTTGAAAAGCATATTCAAAATAAACTGACCTCTCTTTATATCGTTGTGCGCTATGAAGATCGCATGGTAGCTTTTGCAGGATGTGACTTTACTTACGGACCTAGTGAAGCGCATGTGACTAACATTGCAGTTTTACCAGAATATCAACATCAAGGCTTAGGCCTGATGATGTTAAAGACTTTGCAGACTGAAGCTAAAAAATATGGATGCCGCCATTTGAGTTTAGATGTCAGACGTAGCAATTTAGAAGCACAAGCGCTATATAGACGAGCAGGTTTTAAAGAAGTAGCTGTTAAAAATGCTTATTACAAAGATGAAGATGGACTAGAATATAGCTATAACTTGGTAAATAGAAATTTAAAAAAGAGAGTTGAAAAAGGATGGAAAAAAATCAGAATTTGATTTTGGCTTTTGAATCAAGCTGTGATGAGACGAGCGTTGCAGTGATCGAAAATGGTAATAAGATCTTATCAAATATCGTCGCGACCCAGATCAAGAGCCACAAGCGTTTCGGTGGTGTTGTTCCCGAAGTGGCTAGCCGGCACCATATCGAACAGATAACTTTATGTATTGCGGATGCCTTAGAAGAAGCAGATGTGACTTATGCCGACTTGGATGCTGTAGCTGTGACTTACGGTCCAGGTTTAGTGGGATCATTATTAGTTGGGGTCACAGCCGCTAAGATGATCGCTTTTGCGCATGATCTTCCCTTGATCCCAGTAAATCATATGGCAGGGCATATCTATGCTGCCAATTTTGCTGGTGAGATCAAATTTCCAGCCTTAGCGTTACTTGTCTCAGGTGGACATACGGAATTAGTCTATCTTGCTGGACCAAATGACTTTAAGATCATTGGTGAGACGCGTGATGATGCAGCGGGGGAAGCGTATGATAAAGTCGGGCGCGTTTTAGGCTTAGCGTATCCAGCTGGAAAAGAGATAGATGAATTAGCGCATAAAGGCAAAGACACGTTTGCTTTCCCACGTGCAATGGAAAAAGAAGACAACTATGACTTTAGTTTTAGTGGATTAAAGAGTGCCTTTATCAATACGGTCCATCATGCTGATCAAGTAAAAGAGACCTTGGATAAGGCTGACTTGGCTGCTAGTTTCCAACAAAGCGTCGTTGATGTTTTAGCTCAAAAAACAGTCAGGGCATTAGAGAATTATCCGGTCAAACAATTGATCTTGGCTGGTGGTGTGGCAGCTAATCAAGGCTTACGTGATCGTTTAGATGAAGAGTTGAAACAATTTGAAGATGTTGAATTATTAAAAGCACCTTTGAAACTTTGTGGTGATAATGCAGCGATGATCGGAGCTGCTGGTTATGCGGCTTACAAGGATAAGATATTTGCTGGTCTAGATCTAAATGCTGATCCAAGTTTAGAATTTGATTGGTTAGAAGAAGCCTAGGTAAATTAAGAATAAGCTCTACGAACAACACGAGGCTGTGACCATAAGGCTTCAAAAAACGGTCGTAAATGGACTTAAAAATCGTTCATTTACGACCGCCTTTGTATACTATAAATAAAAAGGACACCAGAAACCACCTGATGCCCCGTAGTCTATCCCCAAAAAAGAAAGGAGATAAACTCATGCGCAGTGATTATAACATAAATCAACTCAGTTTGTACATGGTGACTTTCTAAAGAAGACCATCCGAATTTTTCAAAATTTTCAAAAAATTCGAGTGGTCTTCTTCTTTTTAGGTTTGTGAGTGTAAAAAGAGGTTTAGACTATAGTTGTCCTAGCTCTTTTAATGCTTTATTGATAACATCTCTTTTAAAGATACTTGTTGGTCAATGTTTAGGAGTTATCTGTTTTGTGCTCTAGTTTTCACTTTTGAAATTTTCCAGTTCCAGGCTACTATTTTCCCAAGCTGTTTCTGCTTGGGCTAATTGGGTCGTGAGCGTTTCGAGCTGTGCTTGTAATTTTGCCATCTTATCGAGGTCATTGAAGTTTTCTGGTAATGCCATCGCTTGCTCTAATTTGGTCTTATTTTCATCGAGTTCTTCAACTTTAGCTTCTAATTCAGCGACTTTACGTGTGAGTTTGCGTTCCATTTTTTGCTGCTCTTTACTTTGAGCATAGCTTTGTTTTCCTGCAGAGAGCTCTTTTTTAGTTACGACTGTAGCTTGAGTTTCCTTAGCTTTTGCTTGAGCCAACTCAGCTTGTTCTTCTTTTTTAGCTACATAATAGTCATAATCACCTAGATAAAGTGTGCTACCCGTTGGAGCGATCTCTAAGACGCTGGTAGCTACTTTGTTGATGAAATAACGGTCATGTGAGACTAAGAGGATCGTGCCATCAAATTCTTTGATAGCTTGCTCTAAGACTTCTTTACTGTCAATATCTAAATGGTTGGTCGGCTCGTCTAGAATTAGGAAATTATCGTGTTTCATCGCAAGTTTTGTCAGTAACAAACGCGCTTTTTCGCCCCCAGATAGACTGTGGACTGTCTTTTTGACATCGTCGCCACTGAAAAGAAAACTCCCTAAGAGCGAACGGATATCTTTTTCAGGTGTCGTTGGATGATCATCCCAAAGTTCATTTAAGACGGTTTTTTGTGGGTGAAGATCGTGTTGCTCTTGATCGTAGTAACCGGGATGAACATTGGTACCAAATGTAGCTTTTCCTTTGATGAAAGGGCGTTTACCAAGAATACTTTTTAATAAGGTCGATTTACCGACCCCGTTTGGCCCTACAACTGCAAAGATTTGGCGCTTGCGCAGCTCAAAGTTGATCGGTTCAGAAATGATCTGACCGTCATAGCCGATCGCACCGTCACTGACTGTTAAAACGACATTGCCACTTTCTTGCTCGGCTTTGAAGCGAAAATGCATATTTTTTTCGGGACCTTCAGGACGAGCGAGGCGATCCATTTTTTCAAGCTGTTTACGTTTACTTTGAGCGCGTTTAGTTGTAGAAGCCCGCACGAGATTTTTATTGACGAAATCTTCAAGTTTATGGATCTCGGCCTGTTGTTTTTCATAGTTCTTCCACGCTAACTGAGCTCTTTTTTCGCGTTCAGTGATATAGTTAGAATAATTTCCTTTGTAATAGTGAGCTTTACCATGTGTGATCTCATAAACCTCATTGACGATCTTATCTAGAAAATAGCGGTCATGAGAAACGATCAAGAGTGCGCCTTGATAATTTTGGATATAACCTTCTAACCAAGTTAAAGTTTCGATGTCTAAGTGGTTAGTCGGTTCGTCTAAGATCAAAAGATCGCGTTTTTCCAAAAGGAGTTTAGCCAAGGCTAGGCGGGTCTTTTGGCCTCCAGAAAGCGAGGCGATCGGGCGGTCAAGATCTGCTGGATAAAAATGAAAACCGTGTAAAACAGAACGGATCTCATTTTCATAACCATAACCGTTTTGTTCTTTAAAATCATGCAATAGTTGATCATAACGATTTAGTAGTTGTTGATAAGCTTTAGAGGCATGCTCAGCATTTGGATCAGCGATCTTAGCCTCTAATCTGTGGAGATCTTGTTCCATTTGGCGTAAATTATCAAAGACGCTGAGCATTTCTTCATAGATCGTTTTATCAGATTCAAGTCCCGTATTTTGGGCAAGATAGCCTATTGTTAAGCCTTTTTTTGTTACGATCTGGCCTTCATCAGGCGCCTGTTGTCCGATGATCATTTTTAAAAGTGTCGATTTACCGGCACCGTTTTTTCCGACCAAAGCGATCCGAGAATGTTCCTGAATATCAAGATCGATATTTTCAAATAAGACATCCGCCCCAAAATGGCGAGCGACTTGTTGTGCTTGTAATAAAATCATTTTTTCACCTACTTGAATAATTAGTCGATTCACAAAGTTAAAAAAATAAAACCGCGCCAAAACAGCATTTATTGGCTATATTGTGAATTAATTTACAATTTTTTAATTTTTTTAGTACAGTTGTTATGCTAAAATTTATCATATTGATCAATCTGAGAGGAGAAACTAGATGGTGACCCCAAATATTCCTAAGGCAACGGCCAAACGTTTGCCGATCTATTACCGTTATCTCAACATTTTAGCGGATGCTGGTAAGAAGCATGTCTCTTCGACTGAATTAGCGGAAGCTGTTAAGATCGATCCAGCAACGATCCGACGTGATCTCTCATATTTTGGTGCTTTAGGCAAGCGTGGTTATGGTTATGATATCGCAAGCTTGCAAGCATTTTTCAAAAAGACGCTACGACAAGATAAATTAAATAATGTAGCTTTGATCGGAGTGGGCAATCTAGGCCATGCGTTGTTGAATTATAACTTTCACAAGAGCAATAACGCACGGATCAGTGCGGCTTTTGATATTGACCCAAAGATCACCGGTTTGATCCAAAGCGGGATCCCAGTCTATCCGATGGAAGATATGCAAGAGCAACTTCAACTACAGCAAATAGAGATCGCGATCTTGACTGTTCCAGCGAATAAAGCTCAGAGCGTGACGGATGAATTAGTTGCAGCCGGTATCAAGGGGATCTTGAACTTCACTCCTTTGCGGATCACGGTCCCTAATGATGTTCGCGTCCAAAATGTCGATCTAACTAATGAATTGCAGACTTTGATCTATTTTTTACAACACTTTGAATAACTATGAAAAAGGATGTGTGGTGCACACATCCTTTTTGTTACCAAGCACTTATAATAATAAGCAAGTTCATTAAACTATGGGCTAAGATCGTGATGCGTAAGCGACCCGTCTTAGCATATAGAAAACAAAGCACTAGTCCAATGCCAGCATAAGTCAGATAATGTCCGTCTTGATGAGCAAAACTAAAAAGCAAACTAGAGGCAAGGGCAGCTCCGATTGGATCGATCACGGAGCTAAGATTAGCAAATAAGGCCTTGCGAAAGACAAATTCTTCCATGATCGGAGCCAAGATGACAATATTTACCAGATAGTATGGATATTTGGTAAGGACCGTCAAAAGATAACCAGTATTAGCCGAATAACTGGGCTGTCCGAGAAGCGCGCGCTCTATATATGAACTGAGCCATTGCCACAAAATAAGCGCTAGTGTACCAAAGATAATGTAATAAATTTCTTGGCGAAGTGCAAGTTTTTTTGAAGTGCGCAAAAAACGATCCTTAAAAGAAAATTTATGCGCCAAGTAGAGCATCGTCCCACAACCAATGAGCTCTAAAACGGTCACGACTGGGTAATACCAGGCATTTTTGAAGATCATCCACAATAAAGGTGTCAAAGTCATTGTGCCACAATAGACACTTAAAATGATAAGTGAATTTAATTGTAACTTTTTTTTCATCAATAAAGATCCTAACTATAAAGTTTCATAGTTAGATTATATGTTTTTACCGCTATTTATTCAAACTAATTTCAAAAATATTTTAGCACTCTGGGGGTACGAGTGATAAAATGCTTGCAATTTAAAAGTAAAGTTAGTATAGTAATAGTTGTAATCGATTAGCACTCAAGTTGTTAGAGTGCTAAAAAAGAATTTGGAGGGATATAACGTGCTTAAACCATTAGGAGATCGCGTGATTTTAGAGGTCGAAAAAGAAGAAGAAAAAACTGTGGGAGGGATCGTCTTAGCCGGCGGTGCTAAAGAAAAACCACAAACAGCTAAAGTTGTTGCTGTTGGTACGGGACGTATCCTTGATGATGGCAAAAAATTAGAAATGACACTTAAAGTCGGTGATGTTGTCGTTTTTGACAAGTACGCTGGTGCTCAAGTTGAATTTGAAGGCCAAGAATATTTAGTAATGCACGAAAAAGATATTCTTGCCGTTGTGGAATAAATATAATAAGTAAACATTGAACTTAATTCGTATGAGGTGAATTGGAAATGGCAAAAGAAATCAAGTTTTCAGAAGATGCACGCGCAAAAATGCTTGCTGGTGTAGATAAGTTAGCTGATACTGTAAAATCAACGATCGGTCCTAAGGGGCGCAATGTTGTTTTGGAACAATCATACGGTACACCAACGATCACAAATGATGGTGTAACGATCGCTAAGGCGATCGAATTAGAAGATCATTTTGAAAATATGGGTGCTAAGCTTGTAGCCGAAGTAGCTTCAAAAACTAATGATATTGCTGGTGATGGGACTACAACAGCTACTGTTTTGACACAATCGATCGTTAACGAAGGAATGAAAAATGTGACGGCTGGTGCTAACCCAGTAGGTATCCGGCGCGGGATCGAGTTGGCTACTAAAGCTGCGGTAGATGCTTTGCACAAGATGTCACATAAAGTTGAATCTAAGAGTGATATTGCTCAGATCGCATCGATCTCTTCAGCTAATGAAGAAGTTGGTAAATTGATCGCTGATGCCATGGAAAAGGTCGGTAATGACGGTGTGATCACGATCGAAGAATCCAAAGGGATCGATACTTCACTAGATGTTGTCGAAGGTATGCAATTTGATCGCGGTTACCTTTCTCAATACATGGTAACGGATAATGACAAGATGGAAGCAGATCTTGAAAATCCATATATCTTGGTAACTGACAAGAAGATCTCTAACATCCAAGAAGTTTTACCATTGTTACAATCCATCGTTGAACAAGGTCGTCCATTGTTGATCATCGCTGACGATGTTGATGGTGAAGCCTTGCCAACGCTTGTTTTAAACAAGATCCGTGGGACATTCAATGTGGTAGCCGTTAAAGCTCCAGGTTTTGGTGATCGTCGTAAAGAAATGTTACAAGATATCGCTGTTTTAACTGGTGCAACTGTGATCACAGATGATCTCGGTCTTCAATTAAAGGACACGACTTTAGATCAATTAGGGACAGCTGGTCGTGTAACAGTTACAAAAGAAAATACAACGATCGTCGAAGGTGCTGGAGATAAAGCACAGATCGCAGAACGTGTTGAACAACTCAAAAAGCAGATCGCTGAAACGACCTCTGAATTTGATAAAGAAAAACTCCAAGAACGTTTAGCTAAATTAGCTGGTGGGGTAGCGGTTATCAAAGTCGGGGCTGCTACTGAGACTGAATTAAAAGAACGCAAATACCGGATCGAAGACGCTTTGAATGCTACACGCGCAGCTGTTGAAGAAGGTTTTGTTCCTGGTGGTGGGACAGCTTTGATCGATGTGATCGATGATGTAGCTACTTTGAGTGAAGCTGGTGATGTACAAACAGGTATCAATATTGTTAAACGTGCCCTTGAAGAACCAGTTCGTCAAATTGCGATCAATGCTGGTAAAGAAGGCTCTGTGATCGTTGAAAAGCTCAAGGAACAAAAAGCTGGCATCGGTTATAATGCTGCTACTGATGAATGGGTCGATATGATCGAAGCTGGGATCGTTGATCCAACTAAAGTAACTCGTTCAGCGCTACAAAATGCGGCTTCTGTCTCAGCTTTATTGTTAACAACTGAAGCAGTTGTGGCTGATAAGCCAGAAGAAAACAATGATGTTGCAGCTCAAATGCCACAAGGGCCAATGATGTAAGCAAGTTAAATCAAAATTTTTTGAAGCATCCTAAAAATTTAGGGTGCTTTTTTTGTGAGATTGGTGTAAAATTCAACTGTTACTTTTTGAAGTGACCTAGAAATTTTGAATTTAAAATCTAATCAGCCAGTAGCTATCAAAATGGCTAACTAGCTAAAAGGGGTTTTTCTGTTTATGTATCGATATTTAAAGAGATTATTGATCGGACAACCATTAAAAACCGCTGAAGAAAGTGGGCAGTCTTTGACTAAATTCAAAGCTTTGGCCTTGCTTTCCTCAGATGCGTTGTCATCAGTGGCATACGGGACAGAACAGATCACAACAGCACTATTTATTTTATCGGCTGCTGCGACCTGGTATGCATTACCAGCTGCTGGGATCGTGTTACTCTTGTTATTTGCGATCACGATGTCGTATCGTCAGATCATCAATGCTTATCCTTCTGGAGGCGGAGCTTATGTAGTTGCGACCAAAAATTGGGGGACAAGCGCAGGCTTAGTTGCCGGTGGATCACTTTTAGTTGATTATATGCTGACCGTGGCTGTTTCAGTCACATCAGGAACAGAAGCTATTACATCAGCGATCCCGAGCTTACAAGCACACAGTGTTTTGATCTCTGTTGTGATCGTTTTATTTATCATGACATTGAATTTACGCGGGATGCGCGAATCAGCTTCGTTTTTGACGGTCCCAGTGTACTTTTTTGTGATCATGATCGTTTCGATGGTCGCCTTGGGCTTATTTAATATTGCAACAGGTAAGATCCAATATTCAGCCGCAGCTCATATTGGTGATGCAGTACCAGGGATGTCATTATTGCTGTTTTTAAAAGCTTTTTCAGCTGGTTCATCTTCATTGACTGGGGTAGAAGCCATCAGTAATGCAGTGCCTAATTTTAAAGAGCCTAAAAAGCGTAATGCGGCGAATACGTTAGCGATCATGTCGTTGATCTTAGCGGTCTTCTTTAGTGGGATCACCTTTTTGAGTTATTATCTAGGTGTTTTGCCAGATCCTAAACAAACAGTGCTTTCTCAGATCGCCGATGCTGTTTTTGGTCACGGTATTTTCTACTATTTATTGCAATTATCGACGGCTATGATCTTGGCAGTGGCAGCTAATACCGGTTTTTCGGCCTTCCCGATCTTAGCTTATAACTTGGCCAAAGATAAATTTATGCCTCATATGTTTATGGATAAAGGCGATCGCTTAGGCTATTCCAATGGGATCATTGCATTAGCGATCGGGGCGATCGTGTTGATCTTTATCTTTAACGGTCAGACTAATTTGTTGATCCCATTGTATGCAGTCGGTGTTTTTGTACCATTTACCCTCTCACAATCAGGAATGTTGATCCATTGGAAGCGCCACAAGTGCAAATATTGGATCTTAAATTCTTGTTTTAATCTATTAGGAGCAGTGATCTCCTTTGCTTTAGTGGTCTTTTTATTTTGGTTACACTTTGATAATGTTTGGCCATATTTGATCATTATGCCGGTACTACTCTTTGGGTTTTATAAGGTCCATAGTCATTATATTACTGTAGCGGCTCAATTGCGCTTAAGTGAAGAACAACAATTGCATGATTATTCCGGTTCAACGGTCATCGTGCTAGTTAGCTCGGTCACACACGTAACGACCGGAGCGATCAACTATGCACGTTCGATCAGTGATAATGTGATCGCAATGCATGTTTCGTTTGATACTAATCCTAAAAAAGAACACGAAACAGCGCAGGAATTCAAAATGGCATTTCCTGATGTACGCTTTGTTGATCTGCATTCTTCATATCGGTCAGTCGTGCCACCAGTTTTGCGTTTTTGCGATGTGATCGCTAAGGATGCTAAACAACGCAATTACTCGTTGACGGTTTTGGTACCGCAATTTGTACCGAAAAAACCTTGGCAAAATATCTTGCATAATCAGACGAGTTTACGCTTGCGGTCAGCTTTAGGGGCCCACGAAAATATTATCGTGTCGACCTATAGCTACCACTTGAAAAAATAAGCTATTAGGGACGTGGAAGGTTTATTTCACGTCCCTTTTTTAATTTTTTTATGCAAAAAATGACCCATTCGTTGGTTTATGGTAAAATGATACTTGAATTGTAGGCTTTTTAGCTGATAATGAATTCTCAGTCTTTGAGGATTTGATGGAAAGAGGACGCTATATGTACAAAATCCTTGCGTCGTTATTAGCAACATTTGTCCTAGCTTTAGTGCTGACTCCGTTGGTCCGGCGTTTATCTTTTCGGATCGGAGCAGTTGATAATCCCAATGCTCGGCGAGTTAATCGGATACCGATGCCGACTATGGGGGGGTTAGCCATCTTTGTTGCGTTTAATACGACAAATTTCTTTTTATTACGCGATCAATATCCCTTAAGCCAACTAGTCGCTTTATTGTTGGCTCAAAGCTTGATCATTATGACGGGGATGATCGATGATATTTTTGAATTGAAACCGCGCCAAAAAGTTTTAGGGATCACACTGGCAGCGTTGGTAGTTTATTTTATCGCTAATATCAAAATGACGACTTTGACTTTACCGTTTCTTGGAGTTGTTTCTCTAGGCTGGTTTAGTTTACCGATAACGTTGATCTGGATCTTAGGGATCACTAACGCAGTCAATTTGATCGATGGGTTGGATGGCTTAGCTACAGGGGTCGCGATCATTGCGCTTTCGACTAGTGCTTTGACGGGATATTTCTTCTTAAATGTGACGTCGACATTTATTTCGATCATGATGGCGACCTTGGTAGCTGCTTTATTGGGCTTTTTACCATATAATTTTCATCCTGCTAAGATCTATTTAGGCGATACCGGTTCACTATTTATCGGTTTTATGATCTCTGTTTTCTCACTTTATGGTTTGAAGAATGCAACTTTTATCACGTTGATCATCCCAGTGATCATTTTGGGAGTTCCAATTACGGATACTTTATATGCGATCTTACGGCGACTTTTGAATAAGAAGCCGATCTCGCAAGCCGATAAGCATCACTTGCACCATCGTTTGATGCAGATGGGGTTGACCCATCGCCAGACCGTATTGGTGATCTATGGGATCGCCTTGATCTTTTCGTTTATTTCTTTGTTGTACCCGCTGTCTAATTTATGGGGTTCGATCTTACTGACGGTCGCGACATTATTTGGTTTAGAACTATTTGTTGAGGCGATCGGTTTAGTTGGTGATACACGCCAGCCGTTATTGAACGGGATCAAATATTTAGTTTTGAAAGTCAGCCACTTATTTGAACATAGATGAATTACATAAAAAATACGCCATTCCAAGTCAAGAATGGCGTATTTTTTAGATTTGGTGGGGATCAAAATCGATTTCGTGGTAGCGATTTTCTCCGACTGTGATCGTTACGCGCCCATTCAACAGGTCAGTGATCTTGGTCATCAGTTCGTTAGCAAGATCCATATCGACTGCGATCACGACCTCGACTTCTTCTGTGTAGTTGGTCGCTAAGGTAAATACCGGCTGACTTTCCAAATAATTTTGCAACTTGCCTAATAGTGGATAGCTGACCTTTAGTGAAAGTTCAGTTTGTACGACCCGTTTAACGATCCCTAATTCTTTTAGCGCTTGGGCAACAGCGCCACCGTAAGCACGGATCAAGCCACCAGTCCCTAGCTTGATCCCGCCAAAGTAACGTGTCACTACGGCACAAACATTATGCACCTGATTTTTCTTGAGGACATCCAACATTGGTACACCAGCCGTCCCAGAAGGCTCACCATTGTCACTTTCCCGTTGGATCTCGTCATTTAGGCCTAAAGTGTAGGCAAAACAGTTATGAGTAGCTTTGCGATGTTTGGTTTTGATCTCATCGATAAAGGCCCGCGCTTCTTCTTCGGTCTCAGTTCGTTTGATATTACAGATGAATTGCGATTTTTTGATCACGATCTCGATCACACCATCTTGTTTTAAGGTAAGATATGGTTTATCCAAGAAAAATATAGCTATATTGTGAAATCAAAAGGATATAGCTTCCCCCTTAAAGAATTATTGTTTTAGTAGCTTCACAGATCCTACTACTATTATTCTTGAAACTCACAAATAATTTTACGCATAATTTGCGTATTTTATAAGTGAGGTGAGAAAATGGAAAAAACATTGAATTTATTGATGGGTCGGCAATTAAGTGGCCCGCAGCTCAAAACCCTAGGTGTAGCTTTAGACTCGACTAAGCTCAAACAACGTCCAGCTGTGATCGTAAAAAAGGGGCGCATATTTTGTCAACGCTGTGGTTTTCAGGCGCCAAGAGCAAATTACGCTTTGCCAGATAAGAGTTATTATTGTCCAGCTTGCTTAGCATGGGGGCGTTTGACGACGACCATGTCACTTTATAGTATACCCGAAGCCAACGATTTTAAAAAGTATTCCCAAGATCTGTTGGAGAAAAAACCAAGATTATCTTTATGGCAAAAGAAGGCGGCTAAAGAATTATTGCAAACAGTCAAACGCAAACAAGAACGGCTATTATGGGCTGTAACTGGAGCGGGGAAAACTGAAATGCTATTTGAAGCACTAAATTTTGCTTTGTTAGATCAACAGCGGGTCTGTTTGGCGACACCGCGGGTCGATGTGTGTAATGAATTATATCCGCGTTTGTGCCAGGCCTTTCCAAAAGTCAAAAGCTGTTTGCTGTATCAAAATAGTGGGCAAGAATATACCTATACCCAGTTAGTGGTGTGCACGGTGCATCAACTATTGCGATTTTATCACGCCTTCGATCTATTGGTGATCGATGAAGTTGATGCTTTTCCTTATGTTAATGACCGTCAATTACATTATGCCGTCACACATGCTAAAAAAATAAATTCGAGTACGCTATATTTAACGGCGACCCCTGATCGCTATTTAAAACAGCAGATCCACCAAAATAAGTTAGCAGTCACCTGTCTACCACTGCGCCATCATCGGCATTTATTACCCGAAATAACATTAGTCAAGCTTCGTTTTCCAAAGCAAAAAATTGAAGAAAGAACAAAAAAATATCTCATCAAGTGGGTAAAAAATAAAATACCTTTTCTAGTATTTGTTCCACAGATCGCCATGTTAAAGCCGATTTTAAAAGAATTACAGCATTTATGGCCTACGCTAAATGGGGAATGCGTTTCGGCACTTGATCCTGACCGCCTACAAAAAGTCAAAAACTTGCGAACTGGGATCGATCAATATTTGGTAACGACGACTATCCTTGAACGAGGGATCACGATCACACGTTTAAATGTCATGGTATTACAAGCGGATGCACCGCTTTTTTCTGAGACGGTCTTAGTTCAGATCGCTGGGCGTGTTGGCAGAGATAAAGACTATCCATCAGGCGAGGTAGTCTTTACTTATCAGGAGATGACCTTTGCTTTACGCGCGGCTAAAAAACAGATCAAGCTGTTGAATCAAAAAGCTGAGCAGTTGTTAAAAAATGATGAAATGTCTACTTTGTAATACCACATTAGCGTTTGATTTTTCCTGGCGCTGGTTTTTTAGTTTCCGAGCTTTTGAAACTATACCACTTTGTGAAAAGTGCCACCAAAAGTTTGTTGCGATCGCTGAAAAAACGAGTTGTCCGGGATGTGGCCGTAAACAAAAGCAGCGTAAATTGTGTCAAGATTGTCTTCGCTGGCGGAAGTTGCAAACCGAGCTATTGTATAACAAGGCCTTTTACGTTTATGCCGAACCTAATATGCGTGCGTACTTTGAAGCTTATAAATTTCAAGGTGATTACCGCCTACGCCAAATATTTGTCAAGACCTTGCAAGATCACTGTAAAAAGTATTTGCATCGGGGCTGGTTAGTAGTCGTGATCCCTGTCGATGAACAAACCTTAGCTACCCGAGGTTTTGATCAAGTTGTTGGTTTTTTACCAGATATACCTAAGAAGATGTACCTATATCATTTAAAAAAATTTGACCGTTGTCCACAGTCGCATAAATCACGGCAAGAAAGACTGGCAACGCCTCAACCTTTTGGTTATTGCGGGCCAGCTGATCTAGAACGTAAAAACATTTTGTTGGTAGATGATATCTATACGACAGGTAGTACTTTGTATCATGCGCGTGAATTGTTGTTGGCCCATAATTGTGGCTGTGTGCGCTCAGTGACACTAGCCCGGTGATATATAAAATTTTATAAATGTTGAGTAGTTATTAATTGTTAATTTAACCGCTTTCTATTATAATGAAAATAGAGATAAGGTAAGACTAATAAAGTATATACCTAGTCTTTTAAGCATATAAAATGCTTAGTTGTGAAAGGAGAGGTTATCATGTTAAAGATTAATGTTCGTGGTGAAAATATTGAGGTTACGGGTGCGATCCGTGAATATGTGGAAAAGAAACTTTCCAAGCTTGAAAAGTATTTTGAGGATACATCTAATTCTACCGCTCACGTAAATCTTAAAGTGTATTCTGACAAGAACAGCAAGGTAGAAGTTACGATTCCGCTTCCATACTTGGTATTGCGTGCCGAAGAGACTTCACCAGATATGTATGCAAGCATTGATCTGGTAACGGATAAGCTTGAACGTCAAATCAGAAAATATAAGACAAAACTCAACCGCAAATCACGCGAAAAGGGCTTCAAGCATATGGAATTCGTTCCGACCGAAGATCCAAAACAAGCTGAAAAAGAAGATAAAAAATTCGAAGTTGTCCGTACAAAGAGCGTTTCATTGAAACCAATGGACGTGGAAGAAGCTATCTTGCAGATGGACATGTTAGGTCATGATTTCTTTATCTATGAAGATGCAGAAACTGAAGGCACAAACATTGTCTATCGTCGTCGAGATGGTCGTTACGGCTTGATCGAAGCTAATAACTAAGCTATCCTTGTGATGCTTTAAGCGCCTGATATATTTCAGGCGCTTTTTGTAGTCTAATTGTAATTGTTTGAGCAACAATAAAATGCTAAAATAAGAAGAAGTATATTTTTATTTGAAAAAAATAATGTAATCGTTGCAGAAAGGATTTATAAAGTAAATGGCAAATGTCCTAAAAAAATGGGTCGAAAGTGATAAACGCGAATTAAAACGCCTTGGAAAGATCGCTGATCAAGTCGAAGCTTATGCCAATGACATGGAAGCTTTGTCCGATGAAGAATTAAAAGCAAAGACCCCTGAATTTAAACAACGCTATCAAAATGGTGAAACTTTAGATGATCTCTTGCCGGAAGCCTTTGCGGTCGCACGCGAAGGGGCTAAACGTGTGTTGGGGCTATACCCTTACCGGGTCCAAATCATCGGGGGTACAGTATTACATGAAGGTAATATTGCCGAAATGCGGACTGGTGAAGGTAAAACCTTGACTGCGACAATGCCGGTCTACCTCAATGCCTTATCAGGTGAAGGGGTCCACGTTGTTACCGTTAACGAATATCTTTCAAGTCGTGATGCTACTGAGATGGGTGAATTATACAATTGGCTCGGTCTAACGGTCGGTTTGAACGTTGCAGATAAGACGCCAGAAGAAAAACGCGAAGCTTATGCTTGTGATATCACATACTCAACTAACAGTGAGCTTGGTTTTGATTACTTACGTGATAACATGGTAGTTTACCGCGAAGATATGGTCCAACGTCCATTGAACTTTGTTATCGTCGATGAGGTCGATTCGATCTTGATCGATGAAGCAAGAACACCGTTGATCATTTCTGGGCAAGCAACTGCAGCTACTCAGTTATATACTCGGGCTGATCGCTTTGCTAAGACTTTGAAAAAAGACGAAGATTTTAAAGTGGATCTAGAATCAAAGACAGTTTCTTTGACCGAAGAAGGCATCCAAAAAGGTGAAAAATATTTTGGCTTGACTAACTTATTTGATCCTGACAACACAGCTTTGAATCACCACTTAGATAATGCTTTACGTGCTAACTACATCATGTTACGCGATAAAGATTATGTGGTCCAAAATGATGAGGTCATGATCGTTGACCAATTTACTGGACGTATCATGGATGGGCGTCGCTATTCAGATGGCTTGCACCAAGCGATCGAAGCCAAAGAGCATGTTAAGATCGAAGAAGAAACTAAGACGATGGCTAACATCACTTACCAAAACTTCTTTAGAATGTATAAAAAGCTCTCTGGGATGACTGGGACAGCTAAAACGGAAAAAGAAGAATTTCGTGAAATTTACAACATGGAAGTCGTAACGATCCCAACGAACCGTCCGATCTTACGTGAGGACCGTCCAGATCTGTTATATTCGACTTTAGAAAGTAAATTTAAAGCTGTTGTTGAAGATATCAAAGAACGCCATGCGACTGGGCAACCAGTTTTGGTCGGTACAGTAGCAGTCGAAACGTCTGAGTTATTATCTCAAATGTTAGAGCAAGCGGGGATCCCCCATGCGGTATTGAATGCTAAAAATCACGCTAAAGAAGCTGAGATCGTGGTCAATGCCGGGCAACGTGGTGCGGTAACGATCGCGACAAACATGGCTGGTCGTGGGACTGACATCAAGTTAGGACCTGGTGTGCGTGAGATCGGTGGTTTGGCTGTTATCGGGACAGAGCGCCATGAATCGCGCCGTATCGATAATCAGTTACGTGGTCGTTCGGGACGTCAAGGTGATCCTGGTGTGACACAGTTTTATCTTTCACTTGAAGATGATCTGATGTTGCGTTTTGGTTCTGAACGGATCAAACATTTCTATGAAACGATGAATATTGCAGATGATACTGTGATCCAATCTAAGATGATCACGCGTCAAGTAGAATCCGCGCAAAAACGGGTCGAAGGTAATAACTACGATACACGTAAACAAGTTTTACAATATGATGACGTGATGCGGGCCCAACGTGAGGTCATCTACTCGCAACGTCAACAAGTCATTATGGAAACTGACTCCTTGAAGCCAGTTATTATGCCGATGATCAAACGGACGGTCGAACATAACGTTCAAATGAATACAGTCGGTGATAAAAAAGACTGGAATTTAGATGGGATCGTTGATTTTGCGATCGGAGCGATGGTCAATGAAGATAGTATCAGTAAAGATGATTTCGCTGGTAAGAGCCAAGAAGAGATCGTTTCCTACTTGATGCAAAAGGCCGAAGAAAACTATGCTGCTAAAGAAGCCCAATTAAATGATAAAGCTCAAATGCTAGAATTTGAAAAAGTTGTTATTTTGCGTGTGGTCGATGCACGTTGGACTGATCATATCGATGAGATGGATCAGTTACGCCAATCGATCGGTTTGCGTGGTTACGGCCAGCTAAATCCGTTAGTTGAATATCAATCAGACGGTTTCAGAATGTTTGAACAAATGGTCGGTGACATTGAGTATGATGTGACCCGTCTCTTCTTGAAAGCTGAGATCCGTCAAAATATTAGTCGCTAATAGTTAGAAGAAGACCAGTTTTGACTGATCTTCTTTTAACTTGCATACGAGTAATTTGTAATTGAGGGAATAATATGGAAATTAATGAATATAAGAAAGAAATCGAAGCGATGAAAGCTAAAATTTCGGACTTTAGGGGGTCTCTTTGACTTAGAAGGTCTGGAAGAACTCATTTCAGAAAATGAAATGAAGATGGCTGAACCGGGTTTTTGGGATGATCAAACTAAAGCCCAAACGGTCATCAACGAAAATAACGAGCTCAAAGCTAAATATGATAATTTTCACCAATTAGCTACGGCGGTCGAAGAATTAGAAGTTTTATATGAATTGGTCCAAGAAGCACCTGAAGCTGAAATGTTGACTGAATTAGCTGAAACCTATGCTATGACTAAACAAAAGTTAGAAAGTTACCAGCTGACATTATTGCTAAATGAGCCCTACGACAAAGATGATGCGATCTTGGAGATCCACCCAGGTGCTGGGGGAACCGAGTCACAAGATTGGGGTTCAATGTTGTTGCGGATGTATACTCGTTGGGCTGAGCAGCATAATTTTACAGTCACGACACAAGACTATCAACCCGGTGATGAAGCTGGGATCAAGTCAGTAACATTGACGATCTCAGGGCATAATGCATATGGGTATTTACGTGGTGAAAAAGGTGTCCACCGCTTAGTTCGGATCTCACCTTTTGATTCAGCTGGGCGTCGGCACACGTCATTTGCTTCAGTCAATGTTATGCCTGAATTGGATGATGACGTGGAAGTAGAATTACGTCCAGAAGATATCAAGATGGAAGTCTTTAGAGCTAGTGGTGCTGGGGGACAACATATCAATAAGACCTCCTCAGCTGTGCGCTTGATCCACGAACCAACGGGGATCGTTGTGTCTAGTCAAGCTCAGCGTTCGCAATTTCAAAACCGGGCAACCGCTGAAAAAATGTTACGGTCGAAATTGTATCAGATCGAGTTAGAAGAACAAGAGAAAAAACGGGCTGAGATCCAGGGTGAGCAACTAGATATCGGTTGGGGCTCACAGATCCGTTCCTATGTCTTCCACCCTTATTCAATGGTCAAAGATCATCGGACTAATTTTGAAACGGGTAATACGCAGGCAGTAATGGATGGAGAGTTAGACGGATTTATCAATGCTTATCTCCAATGGAAATTACAAAAAACAAATCCAAGCTAAAAAAGAAAGGAAGAAACAGCTTGATAGAATATAAAGATGTTGTCAAAAAATATGATGGCGATACGTTGGCAAATGATCATATTTCCTTAAAGATCGAGCAAGGCGACTTTGTTTATGTCGTTGGTCCTAGTGGAGCCGGGAAATCGACTTTTATCAAAATGATGTATCATGAAGAAGTACCAACTTCGGGTCATATCAAGGTAAATGATCATAACTTGGAGAGTATGAAAAATAATGAGGTCCCTTTTTTACGGCGTGAATTAGGGATCGTGTTCCAAGATTTTAAATTGTTACCGCGCTTGACTGTTTTTGAAAATGTAGCTTATGCGCTCCATGTTATCGAAAAAGAACCAAAAGAAGTAGAAAAACGGGTCGCTCATGTCTTAGATCTGGTTGGTCTAGCTGATAAAAAAGACAGCTTCCCAGATGCATTGTCTGGTGGGGAACAGCAACGGGTCGCAATTGCGCGTGCGATCGCAAATAAGCCAACGATCTTGATCGCTGATGAACCAACAGGAAACCTTGATCCAGACACTGCGCGTGGGATCATGGATATCTTAGAAAAGATCAATCAAGAAGGAACAACGATCGTTATGGCGACCCACAATAGTTTTATTGTAAATGAATACCGGCATCGCGTGATCGAAGTTTCGGATGGCAAGATCGTTCGAGATCAAGAAGAGGGGGATTATACTGATGAAAACAGTCACGCTTAAGCGCCATTTAAAAGAAAGTTTAAAGAGCTTAAAACGTAATGGATGGATGTCAGTTGCTGCTGTTAGTGCGGTAACTGTGACTTTGATCTTAGTCGGGGTCTTATTGTCGATCTTGCTAAATATCAATAAAATTGCTCATGATGTTGAAAATGATGTACAAGTTCGGGTCGATATCGCTCGAGATACAACTAAAGAACAGCAAGCACAGCTGAAAGCAAAGTTACAAAAGATCGATGGTGTTAAAAAAATCAGTTTTTCAAGTAAGAAAAACGAGTTGAACAATGTGGTCGGAACTTATGGAAAGGAATTCCAATTATTCAAGGGTGATGATAACCCCCTTCATGATATTTTTATCGTTGATACGAACTCCCCAACTGAAACTATCAGTGTAGCTAAAAAAGCTAAAAAGTTACAATATGTATATGATACACGCTATGGTGGAGCTTCAGCTAAGAAGTTATTTAGGGCAATGGCAGCGATCCAGCGTTGGGGCTTAGTGATCAGTTTGCTCTTGCTTTTTGTGGCAGTTTTCTTGATCTCCAACACGATCCGGATCACCATCTTATCACGAAGCAATGAAATTGCGATCATGCGTCTAGTGGGGGCAACTAATAGTTATATCCGTTGGCCATTTATCTTAGAAGGTGCTTGGACGGGCTTTTTAGGTGCTATTTTGCCGATCGTTTTGGTCGATGTTGCGTACTTATGGTTATACGGGGTCATGTCAAGTTCAATGGCAAGTACAGGTTATCAGTTGTTAACGCCAGGAACATTTTTATGGCAGATCGATCTCTTGTTGGCAGCGATCGGGATCATTATTGGTGCTCTAGGTTCCGGGCTTTCAATGAGCCGTTTCTTAAAAATTTAGTAATTAAATAGTGAGCTGATCCGGTCAACCAAACGAAGGGCCCACCATGATGCTTGGTATCGTGGTGGGCCTTTCGTGTATTGTCTGACTATAGCTTAGATGTCGGTAGCTGTATTTTGAAGGGTTTATGGGACAGTCTTTTCTTTACTATGGTGGTTTTTAAAGCTATAAGTATGTTTCATCTGCAAAAATTGTTATAATGTAACCAAACACTTAGAAAGGACTGGAATCTTTGCAACTTTTAAAAAGTGTGGGTCTCTTTTTTATCCAGCCGTTATTTTGGGCGGGGATCTTGATGACCTTGATATCTTATCAATTACGATTAAAAAATGAACGCCGTAATTTTCGGATCGCGATCGATCGAGATTTTTATGAAGCACGGCACTTTATCAAACATGGCTTATTATTTTTAGTACTAGGGTCATTGTTTGCGCTTATTTTAGGGTTGAGTTTACCGACTCAGACATTGGTTTTATACCAGATCTTAGCAGTAGTGACACTTTTGTTCATTAACGTAGGAGATCTCAGTCTAGCAGCGCTTTTGGTCACTGGGATAGTGACATTTGTCTTGAGTGAGACACCGGTTGGAAGTGAGGCTAGTTGGGGAAGCTATATTTTGCCTCATGACCTGGGACCACGATTTGGTAGTGCTATTTTACTTTTAACTGCGATCTTAGCCCTTTTCCAAGCTTTTTTAGCACGTGAAAATAAGACTGACTGGTTTAGTCCCAAGATCTTTGCTGGTAAACGTGGGCGCCGGATCGCAGGTTATACTTGGCGTGAATTTACGGTCTTTCCACTGATAATGTTTATACCCGGCATGAATTTTGATTCGTGGCAACAGTGGCTTGATCCGAGTCAATATTTAACGCATTTTATGGTAGTGCCACTATTTGTGGGGGCTTTTTGCAAGATCTATAAGCAACAACCAAAAGAGGCCTTACACTTACGCCAACGCCAAAGTTATCTGACTGCGTTTTTAGCAGGACTTTTAGCAGTAGTAGCGTATTTTGTGCCAGTGGTAGGTTTTTATGGAATCGCTGGTTTGTTATTAGTTTTGGTGGCGCAAGCATTTAGCCGTTTGAAAGCCGATCATGATGCTAAACGCTGGTATGTAGAAACTTCGGAAGGCGTGCGGATCGTAGCGGTCAAACCAGAGACACCAGCAGCTAAGATGAAACTTGAAGTTGGTGATATTATCCTTGAATGTAATGGGATAAAAGTGGCGACAGGCGATGAACTTTATGAAGCATTACAAAAAAGTCCAGCTTATTGTCGTTTAAAAGTCAAAAATTTTGAAGGCGAACTAAAATTAGCTGAAAGTGCGATCTATGCAGATTCACCACATGAGATCGGACTGGTACTATTTGAATAAGATGCAAAGGGGGACGACTTTGGAAAAACAAGGTCGTAGATGAATGTGAAAAAAGTATTAGTAGTTGAAGATGACACTGCAATAAAGACCCTGCTCAAGTATAATTTGGAACAGGCTGGTTACCAAGCGACAACTAGCAGTGACGGTCAAGTTGGCTATGAACTAGCTTTGAATAATGAATATGATTTTATTTTGTTAGACGTGATGTTACCTAATTTAGACGGTTTAGAGATAACTAAACGCTTGCGTCAAGAAAAAGTGATGACCCCGATCTTGATCATCACAGCACGTGATCAAGAACTTGATAAGATCATCGGGTTAGAATTAGGGGCTGATGATTATTTGACTAAGCCGTTTTCGCCTCGCGAAGTCCTCGCCCGATTAAAGGCGATCAGTCGGCGGATCACGCCTAAGGAAGTAACACCTACACCAAAAGCAGATAAGCAAACTCTTTTTAAATATCCAAACTTCACAGTGGATCTAGAACGAGTCAAAGTTATGGTCAAAGATCAGACCGTAGCCTTGACTCCAAAAGAGTTCGAGTTGTTAGCCTATTTTATCAAACGCCCAGGAAGAGTCTTGAGTCGTGAAAAATTATTGAATGGTGTCTGGGGATATGATTATGTGGGGCAAACGCGCATGATCGATATGCACGTTAGCCATCTACGTGAAAAATTAGAGCCTGACCCTAAAAAGCCCAAGTATATAGAAACTTTGCGGGGCTTTGGCTATCGCTTCAATGGTGAGCCAGATGACTGAGATGCGTGAACTATGGCGGTATTTATTACTCTCGTTAGGCGAAGTTTTAGCGGTCGTATTGGTTTATGGCGTGATCTTTCATGAGCATTTTTTGACTGTCTGGCAAGAAGAAGGTGTAGCTTGGATCTTTTTAGCAGTGATCTTAGTAGCGCTAGGCAACTATCTCTTTTTTAAACGTCAAGCCAAACGTCGCTTAACCAGTCAAGCATTGTTGCTCAAAAAGCTAAGTGAGCTAGTTGAAGATCAGCCAAGTCGACATGTTCTGTTACCCAAAGATGACGAGTATTATCAACTTTCGCGTTTGGTAAATCGCCTGCAATCTAAGCAACGCAGCCTTTTGCGAAGGTATCAGCAACAAAATCGTGACTATTTAACACTATTACAGTCGTTGACGAGCGGTGTGATCGTCTTTGATCAGCGGAAAGAAACTGTTCTATATAATCACGTGTTAGCTAGCATATTAAACACAACTGAGCTCAAGGGACAACCGTTTTATCAAGTGTTTACGGCAGTCGAGTTGATCGCTGTGACCCAAAAAGTCTACCAGACCAAAGAAGATCAACGTCTCTTGTGGCAAAAAAAAGTTGCTCAAGGTAATGAGTGGTTTGAGGTGCAGGTGGTCTATGTTCCTTTGAGCCGGCACCATTATTCAGTTATGTGTATCTTTAATGATGTGACTGAGATCAAGCAATTAGAGGTCAAACAGCGTGAATTCATGGCAAATGCGAGTCATGAATTAAAGACCCCGCTAACTGCGATCCAAGGCTTTAGTGAGACGCTTTTAGCTGGAGCTTTGGATGATAAAAAAACGGCGCGTGACTTTGTGCAGATCATCTTTGAACAAAGCCAGCAATTGACCGAGTTGATCGAGGACATCTCAGCGCTTGCGCATAACAAAAAGACGCAAGAACTCAAATTAGAGCAGATCAAGCTCAAAGCGTTTTGCGAGCAGATCTTGACTAGCTATTTAGCCCAAAGTAAGGCTAAAAACCTAACGCTCGAGGTGCAGATACCTGATGACTTTGAGATAAATTGTGATATCAAGTACCTGCAACATATAATCAGCAATTTGATCCAAAATGCGATCAGATATAATGTAGTAGATGGTAAGTTAAAGATCACAGCTACTAGCTCAGCTAATGAGTGGTGTTTAGTTGTCTATAACACAGGGCAAACACTTGCTAATGCTGATAAAGAGCGGATCTATGAGCGCTTTTATCGTGCAGATAAAGCGCGCTCAGCTGAAGGAAGTGGCTTGGGCTTAGCGATCGTTAAAGAGGCAGTCGAGGCTTTATCAGGGCAGATCGTAGTCACGAGTCCGTACAAAAATGGAACTAAATTTACGGTGACCTTACCGTTATTTTTAACATGAAAATGAAAAGAGAGGAAAAATGAGAATGAAAAAGAAACTTTATCGCTCCAATGATTCAGTGGTCTGTGGTGTGTGTGCCGGGATCGCCGAGTATTTTAATATTTCACCTTGGGTCGTTCGGACCATCTTTTTAGTGGTCGCGATCGCTTGCAAGTTAGTGCCACTATTAGTTTATGTTCCGATATTATTATATTTAGGCTTGGCTTTTTATCTACCGAAGCATCCCCATGAAAAATATAATGACGTTTTTACCTTGCTCAGCCGTTTGGGCCAACAAGAAGAAAAGCGTCGTCCGGTGACAGATGCTAAAGAAAGAGATGTTAAGCAAAATAAAAAGGGAGGTAAATAAAATGAATTTTTGGCAACGTACTTTGATCACTGTCTTGGTCTTTTTAGCAACAGCGGGCTTTTTCCCGACTTATTTCCATGTTTCAAGTGTATGGATCGCTTGTTTAGCCGCGATCATCTTAGGCTTGTTGAACATGTTTGTCAAACCGTTATTGGTCATTTTATCTTTACCGATCACAGTGATGACTTTAGGGATCTTTTATCTGTTCATCAACGCCTTTATGTTGGAGCTGACCTCATTTTTGGTCGGAAATTCATTTGAATTTTCAAGCTTTTGGTCTGCGATGATGGTGGCGATCATTTTAAGCATCGTCAATTTAGTGATCACCAACTACACTACACAAAATAGTAATTATTAATTGCTGAAAACGTTTTTTACGGTTAGAATTATCTGTAGTTAGATCCTTTTAGAAAGATGAAATGTGGAGTGGATCAAGAAGAGATGTTAAGCTATCAGATCAGTTGACAGGCTGATAGTAAATAAAATCAAGAAGGGAAAAGCTATATTTCTTTCTATAGCATAGTTATCATTGCTAGTTCACGTTTATATAGCAGAAGACAAATGGCGAATACTGTTAATGTAAAAAAATTAGTAGCCGATATCAGTAATTTAGAAGTCTATTCTGGAGAACAATACTTAGAAGAACGCCAAATCACGACAGAAGATATTTCACGTCCCGGGTTAGAATTGACGGGATACTTTGATTATTATCCAGAAGAACGGATCCAGCTTTTTGGGATGACCGAGATCTCATATGGCAATAAGATGAGTTCAAAAGCACGTAAACAGATCATGGATGAACTTTGTGGTCCTAATACGCCATGTTTTGTGGTCTCACGTTATTTAGCTGTACCAGCTGAAATGAAAGCTGCAGCTGAAGAAAATCATATCCCGATCTTACGGACTAAATTGCCAACAACACGTGTTTCAGCTAAGTTGACTGACTATTTGAGTGGTCGTTTAGCGCAACGTAAATCGTTACATGGGGTCTTGGTCGATATTTATGGTCTTGGGGTATTGATCACTGGAGATTCAGGTGTTGGTAAATCTGAAACTGCGCTTGATCTTATCAAACGTGGGCATCGCTTGATCGCTGATGATCGCGTTGAGGTTCACCAACAAGATGAACAGACGTTGATCGGTGAAGCTCCACGGATCTTACGACATTTGTTAGAGATCAGAGGTGTAGGGATCATTGATGTTATGAATCTCTTTGGGGCAGGGGCTGTCAGAGCTAAGACGGATATTTCCTTGATCATTCATTTGGAAAACTGGGAAAAAGATAAACAATTCGATCGTTTAGGCAACGGTGAGCAACGGGTAACGATCTTTGATGTTGAGATACCCAAGATCTCGATCCCTGTGAAAGTTGGACGAAACTTAGCGATCATCATTGAAGCTGCTGCAATGAATTACCGAGCTAAGACCATGGGTTATGATGCGACAAAGGCCTTTGAACGTAATTTAAATGAGTTGATCAGTGAAAATTCAGCAGAAGAGAAATAGGTGTTAAGAATTGAATTTTAGTTTAGGTGTCATCGATCCGATCGCTTTTAGTTTAGGGGGGCTACAGGTCCACTGGTATGGAGTGATCATTGGATGTGCGGTCTTATTAGCCTTGTACCTTGCAGTTAGCGAGGGTAAGAAAAGACAAGTTCCCGCCGATGATTTTTATGATTATATCTTATGGGCGCTACCGCTCGCTTTGATCAGTGCGCGAGCATATTATGTCATTTTCCAATGGCAGTATTATCAAAATGATCTTAGTGAGATCTACCGGATCTGGGATGGCGGGATCGCGATCTACGGTGGTTTATTGGGCGCATTGCTCGTTTTAGTTATCTTCTGTCGTAAAAAACAGTTATCAGCGTGGCTGTTTTTAGATATCATTTCACCGACTGTGATCTTGGCTCAAGGTATTGGGCGGTGGGGCAATTTTATCAATCAAGAAGCCCATGGTGAAGTAGTATCACATGCGTTTTTGACAAGCTTACATTTGCCAGGTTTTATTATCGAGCAGATGAATATCAGTGGGGTCTATTATCAACCGACCTTTTTGTATGAGTCTGTGTGGGATATCTTAGGCTTTGTGATCTTGATGTTGCTACGACATCGTAAGCACCTCTTTAAACGAGGCGAGATCTTTTTGACTTATGTTGCTTGGTATTCCTTTGGCAGATTTTTCATTGAAGGAATGCGGACAGATAGCTTGATGTTAGGTGCTTTGCGTGTTTCACAATGGTTGTCAGTCATCTTGTTTATTGGAGCGATCATCTTGCTTGCATATCGGCGTTACTATCGTCCAAATGAACCTTGGTATTTAGCCGGAAATGTTGAATACGAAGGTGAGCTTAAATAATTGAGCTTAATATTTGAAGTTGTTTCAGCAATTTTAGAAGAGTATCATCAAATAATGGGAAGGTGAAGATATTATGGCTAAAAAATATGATGTGATCGTGATCGGTGCAGGTCCTGGAGGTTTGACGGCTGGATTATATGCTTCACGGGCTAATCTGTCGGTTTTGATCTTAGATCGTGGGATCTACGGTGGTCAAATGAATAATACCGCTGAAGTTGAAAATTATCCCGGATTTAAGTCGATCTTAGGACCAGACTTAGCCGAAAAAATGTATCAAGGTGCGACCCAATTTGGAGCAGAATATGCATACGGTAGCGTTGAAAAAGTTGAAGTCAACGGTGATTTAAAACAAGTCATTACCGATAGTGAAACTTATGAAGCACCAGTTGTGATCATTGCTACAGGTTCACAATATCGGAAATTAGGTGTTGAAGGTGAAGTAGAATATGCTGGTCGGGGTGTTTCTTATTGTGCAGTTTGTGATGGTGCTTTCTTTAAAGACCAGCCTTTAGCTGTGATCGGTGGCGGTGATTCTGCTGTTGAAGAGGGGGGCTATCTGGCTAAATTAGCTTCAAATGTCAATATCATCCACCGTAGAGACCAATTACGAGCTCAAAAGATCTTGCAAGAGCGTGCTTTCGCTAACGATAAGATCGACTTTACTTGGGATACTGTTGTCACAAAGATCAATGGTGATGGACAAAAAGTCACGAGCGTATCGACACATAACAAAAAGACGGGTGAAGACGGTGAATTAAAGGTCAATGGTGTCTTTATCTATGTAGGGGTCATTCCTTTAAGTGAGCCGTTCAAAGAACTTGGGATCACTGATGAACAAGGCTGGATCAAGACTGATGAGTTGATGCAAACTAGTTTACCTGGTGTTTATGCGATCGGTGATGTACGGGCTAAAGAATTACGCCAGATCACGACCGCTGTTGGCGATGGAAGTATTGCTGGGCAACAAGCATTTAACTATTTAGAGAGTTTAAAGGATTAAATCAGTAGCACTAGTGGTAGTTTTACTGCTAGTGCTTTTTTGATATCGAATAAATTTTTTGTAAGCGTAAAAGAGCTTGTTATAGCAAGTTTAGGCGATTGATAGTATACTAGATTTGAATTAAGCAGGGGTGTTTTTCCCGCCGTTATGCGCTTTTTAAAGGGTGTTTTTTACAGATTTCAAAAAATAAATAGCTAAAAATTGGATAAAAAGAGACCTAGGGGAGACCCTGAGAGAGACCCCGGAAGAGTCGGGCTAGGTGGTTTAGAATAGTGTATGATTTCAAGCGTTGGAAGTTCCAGCGCTTTTTTATTTTCTGATGTATGCTATAATGCTGTTAGGGTTTCTCAGTCGATCTATTTACCAATGTTTATAAAACAGTTCTTTGACGTCTTGCGATCATGCAAGGCGTTTTTATTTGCACCGTTGGAATGTGATCGCCCACAATTGGACAACGTGCATCCCTGAAACGTGATATAATACGTTTAACATGAGTTCCAAAGGTGGAACTTGCTAAGAAGTCTCTTGCGATCGTGCAGGGGGCTTTTTGCTCGCTTGCATTTGATCGCTAAAAATAATATACTTGGATATGAAAAAAGAGCTAAGTAGGTTGCGACTACTTAGCCCTTGCGTGGATAGGAAAGTTAATTTCGTTAAAGACTAATTACGATCGTCAAAATCGTGGTTAGTCTTTTTGTATATCCTATATGCGATCATCAAATCAATGGAGCATTTTCCGATAGCTAGGATAACCAAGGCAAGTGCCAACGTCCTTAACCTTTCTCAATAGTTTCATGCTACTAGCCTCCTTCTGCGTTTCTAGGGTACTTGAAAAAGAGGGGCTGTAACTCTCCGCTACTTCCACTAGATCACTTCAAAAGGTAGCTAGCCTTTATCTGATGACCTGCTATTATTCTATGCGATAACGATCAAGACGGCAAGCGATCTATAAAGTGATTTTTGAACGATCGCAAAAAATAGCAATCGAACCAAGTAATAGAATAATGCGAAAAAAGCCGTTTTTTTGATTATTGCCAGTTGAATATATCAGTAAAGAGGGATGTACCAGCAACTAAGCTAGTGCATCCCTTTTTTGGGTTATACAAAAACATAGCTCTAAAACTAACTGTTCAACTGGTGACTTATCTTTCATCGTCTAACTGCTTAAGTCTTTTATCGATCATCAAGCTAAGGCGTTGCAGGTCGTGCCTGCTGGATAGGTACTTGATGTAAAACCTAGAATACCAATGACGGCGTTTTAAATAAACGTTGATCGCTGTAACGATCGCAAGAATGATAATAAATTTTAACAAGTGGGACCACTCCTAATCTTTGTAGGCTGTGAGCTGTGTGCCTGCTGTCATGTCCATGGTTTGAGCGAATAGGGCACAGGCTTTTCTAATCCTAGTTTGCGTTTGAGAATGTCCAAAACCTAAGCGTTCTTCAATTTGCCACGCTTGTAACTTCTTGATGTATCGTGCTTCTAAAAAAGGTTTATAATCGCCTAGACTGTTGATCACGGCTTCCACGAACTCTAAAACTTGCTTGGCGTTGGCTCGGGTAACTGTTAAATCTTCGATCCCGTTAGCGTGTACGTTACTCTTTGGGGCTAGGCTCATTCTAACGCTGGAAATCTCCGGGATGTTTGCCAATCTCTGATACTTGCTATACTCTGTATCAAACCAGTTAGTAACGTTATTGCGTGTTTTGCTGTAGTCTACTTCTCTGTTATCTGGTGGGTCAAGTCTCATCATGTCCAACGCTCCTAACTGTATCAAGCTCTATAATTTGGGGTATTACTCTATCACGCTATAAAAAGCGTTCTAAGGCGTTTAACGCTATTTTAGTATAATACCACGTTTTGGACTATAGAAGTTTGTAAGCGGAATTATAGAAGCATCAAACAAGCATATAATGCTTTTAGTCTGTTAGATATGTGGTTATTGTGGATCTTACAGTAAAAAAACAGGTGATTTTGAATAACCTGTTTTGTGGTCAATATGATTGACCTCGGATAAATACAGACTTTTAGTTCAGGTTTTACAAACTCGGTCAATATGATTGACTCACTTCTTGAGGTCGTTTGAAACGACCACGGATAATTTGCCGTTTCGCTATCATTTTGAACGACTGCGGACTAAAAACGGGGGGCTATTGCAGATCATGCAACTGTCACAATGTGGATCTATTTATTTACTCGTGAGACGCTTACACAAGCCACTCTGTGAGTTTTTAAATGCTGTCTAGTGTAATTATACTCGAGCGGTATTTGATGTCTGTTTTTCTCGTGTATCTCTTATGCTCTTGAGATTTAAAACGATCTTGGGGGATGTCATACAAAAAACGGGACGCCTTGAGCATCCCAATGTTTAATATTTTATTGTTATGTCTATCTTTGCAAAGCTCTCAGCGCGTCAGTTGTAACTCGTGATACATTGATATTATTTTCTTTTGCCCAATTATTTAAATCTTCAGGGATGGTTATATTTTTGCGTACTGTCTTCCCGTGTTTCTTGAGCCATTGGGTCATATTTACTGAAACAAACACGACCTTCTCATTTTCTGTAAGTTCCCACTCTGTCGGATCCATTGGCTCGGGATAATTCTTTTCGTCACTGATCATAGTTGCGATTGCGTCTTCTGAAAAATAAGCAGCTTCGTTTAAAGTGCTTCCTTGTGTGACCATGCCTTTTATATTTGGCGAGGTGGCAACGAAGTAATGCCCGTCTTCGTCGTTGTATTCTTTGATTATCACTGGGTAAACAATTCTTTGATCCATGATATTTTTTAAGGTATGACAAGACAAGGCGTGTGCTGGGACTTCTGTCATTCTTCCGTCTGGATGAACGAATTTTCTATGACCGCCACTCTTGGGGACTTCGATAAACCCGGCTTTTTTAAGCTTTCGTATCATTTTAGCCGGTTTCATTGTCATAACCTTAGCTCCTTTCGTTATTATACTTACATTATACACATTTAGTATGTATAAAGCAACTGTTTTTACTAGAAAAATGCTAATTTTCACCAATAAATAATCAATAAAAACGCCAGTATTATAGGTTTCTTGGTCAATTATCGTCAATACTTCATCAATAAACACCCAATATCCTGTATTTGGCGTCAATATAGGTTTTTATTCTTGCATTTTCTAGCATTTTGCCTAATCACTTCCAAGCAATCAAGGCGGACCAGGTTTGTAATACCCCTTGAAAAAATTCCAACATATTCCAACATTTTTACAGTCCGAACAATCTGCAATAAGCTTCTAAGTGGTTTTGAGCCACTTAGCCAGTGCATCCCTGATCATTCCACTTCTAGGGATGTCATAGATCCAATACATATACAATCGAATAGATACCAGTGATAAAGCCGTCCTATCGTGCATTACTTTAAGCCACCTAGCCCGTGCAATAAAGATAAAGGACTGATAAACATGGCTAAAATTACAGAGTATCAAACGAGCAAAGGGAAGTTTTACCGCTTCCGTGTATATGCTGGGATCGATGAGATGACTGGCAAAAAGAAATATATCAAGCGTGCAGGTTTCAAGACTAAGGCAGAGGCTAAAAAAGAACTGGTCAAGTTAGAGTATGATGTTTCGAGTGGCAATTACTTCAAGCCACTAGATAGCAAACTTTTTAAAGATGTTTATTTGATGTGGTTGGATCAATATAAAATAACGGTCAAAGAGTCGACACTTAATAAGGTGCTGTCACTTTTTAAAAATCAGATATTGCCACAAATGGGGCTGTATCGGGTGGATAAGCTAAACCTTGCTAACTGTCAAAAAGCGGTCAATGTTTGGGCTAGTAGTTCGCCTGCATCATTTAAGCAGTTGCTTGGGTATGCTTCTAATGTGATAGATTTTGCTAAAAGATTAGAGTTGACCGATCGCAACCCGTTTAAAGATGTCATCAGACCACGTCAAAGGGTAATGCGAAAGGAACGTAATTACTTCGAACCAATAGAGCTAAAACGTTTCTTGACCATTGCGAAAAAGATGGGATTTAAAAACTATGCTGTACTTAGAGTGTTAGCTTATAGCGGTATGCGAATAGGGGAGCTTATAGCTCTGACGTGGGACGATGTCGATTTTGTAAATAACACGATCAGCATCAGTAAAACAGTAGCTAGGGGGGTTGGCAATAAGGCTATTATACAATCTCCCAAAACTTCAGCTAGCAAGCGCTTGTTAGTTATGGATAACGAAACGATGCAAGTCCTGAGACGTTGGCAAGTCAAGCAAGCTAGTTACTTGTTAAAGTGTGGGATCAATGCGATGTCTAGCAAACAACTAGTATTTAGTAATACTAAAAACGAATTTTTAGCACGCTGTACGGTCTATGCTTGGGTAAAAAAGATCTGTGCTATCGATACTAGTTTACCTAAGATCACACCCCACGGCTTCAGACACACACACGCTACTTTGTTATTATCTGCTGGTGCTAGCGTCAAAGAAGTTCAAACTCGTTTAGGTCATGAAAAAGTACAAACAACGCTTGATGTTTACACTCACTTGACTAAGCAAGATCAAAAGGCAACGATCAATAAACTTGTTAAATATCTGGGGTAGAGACCCTAAAAGAGACCCTTAAATTTTTTGTAAGCGATAAAAGAGCTTGTTATAGCAAGTTTTGCCGATTGATAGTATACTAGATTTGAATAGATAAATGAGGTGATTATATGAGTTGGGAAGAAACTTATACTATTTGGAACAAACGACCTGATCTAGCACCTGAAGTTCGGGAAGATCTTGATAAGATCGCAAATGATAACGAAGCATTAGAAGATGCCTTTTATACCCCAATGGAATTTGGGACAGCTGGGATGCGTGGTTTGATCGGTGCTGGGATCAACCGCATGAATATTTATACTGTGCGCCAAGCAACTGAAGGTTTGGCACGTTTTATGGATACATTGGATGAAGAAACAAAATTACGTGGTGTAGCGATCAGTTATGATTCACGTCACATGTCACAAGAATTTGCATTTGAAGCAGCCCGCGTTTTAGGGGCTCATGGAATTCCAAGCTTTGTCTTTGAAAGCTTGCGTCCAACACCAGAACTATCCTTTACTGTGCGGCATCTACATGCTTATGCCGGGATCATGATCACAGCAAGCCATAATCCAAAACAATATAACGGTTATAAGATCTATGGTGAAGATGGGGCTCAAATGCCACCAAAAGAATCAGATATGATCACAAACTATATTCGTGAAGTTGATGATCTTTTTGCAGTCGAAGTTGCTGATAAAGACGCTTTGATCAATGACAACACATTGCAAGTCATCGGTTCAGAAGTTGACGAAGTTTATTTAGAAAATGCTAAAGAAGTAACGATCGACCGTGAGTTAGTTGCTGAAGAAGGCAAAACGATGAAGTTGGTTTTTACGCCACTTCACGGTACTGGTGGGATGTTAGGTGAAAAGGCTTTACGTCAAGCAGGTTTTGAAGACTTTACAATGGTCCCAGAACAAGCTATGCCAGACCCAGAGTTTCCAACCGTTGAACATCCAAATCCAGAGTTTACAGAAGCTTTTGATTTAGCGATCAAATTAGGCAAGAGCCAAAAAGCTGATCTTTTAGTGGCTGTCGACCCTGACGCTGATCGTTTAGGAGCAGCCGTTCGACAACCAGATGGTGAATATGAATTGTTGACGGGTAACCAGATCGCAGCTTTGATGTTGAATTATATTTTAACAGCTCGTAAAAAAGCAGGTAACTTACCAGCAAATGGGGCTTTAGTAAAATCGATCGTTTCTAGTGAATTTGCTGCTAAAGTTGCGGCTGACTTTGGGATCGAAACGATCAATGTTTTGACTGGGTTCAAGTTTATCGCTGAACAGATCCAACACTTTGAAGAAACAAATGAACACAGCTTCATGTTAGGTTTTGAAGAAAGTTATGGTTATTTGATCCGTCCATTTGTGCGCGATAAAGATGCGATCCAATCTTTAGTACTATTAGCTGAAGTAGCTGCTTTTTACAAGAAACAAGGTAAGAATTTATATGATGGTCTACAAGAGTTATTTGAAAAATACGGCTATTTTGCTGAAAAGACGATCGCTTTGACCTTTGATGGGATCGAAGGTGCACAAGAGATCAAAGACTTGATGGCTAAGTTCCGGCAAGAATTGCCAACTGATTTTGCTGGGTATAAAGTGATCGCAGCTGAGGACTATCAAGCTTCCAGTCGTCAAGATGCAGAAGGTAATGTGACAACGATCAACTTGCCTAAGTCAAATGTTTTGAAATACTTCCTTGAAGATGGAACTTGGATCGCAGTTCGTCCTTCAGGTACAGAACCAAAGATCAAATTTTACATTGGAACACAAGGTACTTCCGAAGCTGATGCACAAGCTAAATGTGAAAAATTTGAAAAAGCGATCAATGATTTCATCAAGGTCTAAAGTTTAGCTATTGGCTGTTGAAGACACGGTGATCAGCCGTGTCTTTTTTGGTTCTGCTGATGCGAAAATACGTTCGTTGTGGTATAATCTTGTAAGCAATAGTTTTTAATGAGGGGGTAATCATTTGATCGAACGTCAAGCCGATAAAGAGTTCAAATTAGTTTCAAAATATCAACCAACTGGAGACCAGCCACAAGCGATCAGTGAGCTTGCAGCAGGGATCAAAGCGGGTAAAAAAGAACAGATCTTATTAGGGGCTACTGGGACAGGGAAAACTTTTACGATCTCAAATGTGATCGCCAAAGTCAATAAGCCAACTTTGGTCTTAGCTCATAATAAGACCTTGGCAGGCCAGCTCTATGGCGAGTTTAAAGAATTTTTCCCAGACAATGCTGTTGAGTATTTTGTATCCTACTACGATTACTATCAACCTGAAGCTTATGTTCCTTCAAGTGATACTTATATCGAAAAGGATTCAAGCATCAACGATGAGATCGATAAATTACGTCACTCTGCGACTAGTTCGCTATTAGAGCGCAATGATGTGATCGTAGTGGCCTCAGTTTCATCGATCTTTGGGTTAGGTGATCCCAAAGAATACCGTGATCAAGCTCTTTCATTGCGAGTTGGGCAAGAGCTTGAACGGGACAAGTTGTTGAACCAATTGATCGATGTTCAATTTGAACGTAACGATATCGACTTTCAACGGGGGCGTTTTCGTGTTCGGGGGGATGTAGTCGAGATCTTTCCTGCTTCACGAGATGAACAAGCGCTTAGGGTCGAATTTTTTGGTGATGAGATCGATCGGATCCGAGAAGTTGACCCTTTGACTGGCGAGATCTTAGGTGAGCGCAATCACGTTGTTATCTTCCCAGCGACGCACTTTTTGACAAGTGGCGAACGTTTAGAAGGATCTATCAAGAGCATCGAGGCTGAATTAGCTCAAAGGTTAGAAGTTTTGCGCGCTGATGGCAAGCTATTAGAGGCCCAACGCTTAGAACAACGAACGACCTACGATATTGAAATGTTGCGTGAAATGGGATATTGTTCGGGGATCGAAAATTATTCACGGCATATGGATGGAAGAAAACCAGGTGAAGCACCGTATACATTGTTAGACTTCTTCCCAGATGATTTTTTGATCGTGGTCGATGAATCCCATGTTACGATGCCCCAAGTGCGTGGAATGTACAATGGTGACCGCTCACGTAAGCAGATGTTAGTCGATTACGGGTTTCGGTTGCCAAGTGCCTTGGATAATCGGCCGTTAAAGCTAGCTGAATTTGAAGAGCGAGTAGATCAGATCATTTATATGTCGGCGACCCCAGGTGTTTATGAACAAGAACGTACCGATACAGTCGTACAACAGATCATTCGGCCGACTGGATTATTGGATCCAGAAGTTGAAGTTCGCCCGATCATGGGGCAAATGGACGATCTAGTAGCTGAGATCGATAAACGGACTAAACGAGATGAGCGCGTCTTTGTAACGACTTTGACTAAGAAAATGGCAGAAGATCTGACGGATTATTTCAAAGAGATGAGCATTAAGGTCAAGTATTTGCATTCTGATATCAAGACGCTTGAACGGACCCAGATCGTACGGGATCTTCGTTTAGGAAAATTTGATGTGCTCGTTGGGATCAATTTATTACGTGAAGGGATCGATGTACCAGAGGTCTCTTTAGTTGCGATCTTAGATGCCGATAAAGAAGGCTTTTTGCGCAATGAACGTTCCTTGATCCAAACGATCGGTCGTGCTGCGCGAAATGAAAAGGGACATGTGATCATGTATGCTGACACAATAACAGATTCGATGCAAGCAGCGATGGATGAAACAGCAAGGCGGCGGGCGATCCAAATGCAATATAATGCTGAACATGGGATCGTGCCAAAAACTGTTAAAAAAGCGATCCGCGATGTGATCACAATGACGACTAAACCAAAAGAAAGTACTAAAGCTTTAAATGATAAACTCGATTTTGATGAATTGAGTAAACCAGAACAACGAGAAATGATCGCACGTTTAGAGGAGCAAATGAAAACTGCCGCTAAGAACCTCGACTTTGAGGATGCTGCCGCTTTACGTGATACTGTGATGGAATTAAAAGCACAGCTTGATTAAGCAGAAAGGATGAAAGTTGTGGGAAAAAATAAGATTACGATCCGTGGTGCCAGAGAGCATAATTTAAAAGATATCAATGTTGAGATCCCCAAAGAAAAGCTTGTTGTGATCACGGGTCTTTCCGGTTCAGGTAAAAGTTCGCTCGCCTTTGATACTTTATATGCTGAAGGCCAACGTCGCTATGTTGAGAGTTTGTCAGCGTATGCTAGGCAATTTTTAGGTCAGATGGATAAACCCGATGTCGATTCGATCGATGGACTTTCACCAGCGATCTCGATCGATCAAAAGACGACTTCAAAGAATCCCCGCTCAACGGTTGGGACTGTAACAGAGATCAATGACTACTTGCGTTTGTTATGGGCACGAGTAGGGACGCCGATCTGTCCAAATGATGGTAGTGAGATCACGAGCCAATCGCCAGAGCAGATGGTCGATCGAGTTTTGCAGCTCCCTGAAAGGACTAAACTCCAGATCTTAGCCCCGATCGTGGTAGGTAAGAAAGGACAACATAAAAAAGTTTTAGAGAAGATCAAACGTGAAGGTTTTGTCCGAGTCATGATCGATGGAAACTTACGCGATATTGCTGAAGATATCGAACTAGACAAGAATCTCAAACATGATATCTTTGTGGTGGTCGATCGGATCGTTGTTAAAAAAGGGATCCGCTCACGCTTATTTGATTCATTTGAAGCAGCGTTACGCTTGGCTGAAGGCCGGGTGTTCGTTGATGTGATCGGCGACAAAATGTTACAATTTTCGGAAAACTTTGCTTGTCCTTATTGTGGCTTTACGATCGGAGAACTTGAACCACGACTATTTTCTTTTAATGCGCCTTTTGGGGCTTGTTCAGATTGTGATGGCTTAGGCATGAAGCTTGAAGTCGATATCGATCTAGTCGTACCTGATCGAAAAAAGACCCTTAACGAAGGAGCAATGGAACCATGGAATCCGATCAGTTCCAAATATTATCCAACTTTGTTAAGGCAAGCATGTGAAGCTTTCGGGATCGATATGGATACCCCATTTGAAGATCTACCTCAAGAACAACAAGATATCGTTTTGTATGGTGCTAAAGATAAGACCTTCCATTTCCGGTATGAAAATGATTTTGGCGGGATCCGTGACATTGATACGACCTTTGAAGGGGTCATTCCAAACATTGATCGGCGTTATCATGAGACTAATAGCGATTTTACCCGCGATGTGATGCGTAAATATATGACGAGCTTGCAGTGTCAAACTTGCCATGGTTATCGCTTGAATCGCCAAGCTCTAGCAGTCAAGATCGCCGGTAAGCATATCGGTGAAGTTTCTGATTTACCGATCGCTGATGAATTGGCCTTTTTTGCGGGCTTGGAATTTAGTGAGCAAGCGACTCAGATCGCACGCCCGATCTTAAAGGAGATCAAAGACCGCTTAACATTTTTGGTGAATGTCGGTTTGGATTATCTGAATTTAAGCCGTTCAGCTCGTACACTTTCTGGGGGCGAAGCTCAACGGATCCGCTTAGCGACCCAGATCGGTTCTAACCTTTCAGGAGTCTTATATATTTTAGATGAACCTTCGATCGGTCTACATCAACGGGATAATGACCGTTTGATCGCTTCTTTACGCGCCATGTGTGAGTTAGGAAATACTTTGGTCGTAGTGGAACATGATGAAGACACGATGCGGGCGGCTGATTATTTGATCGATATCGGTCCCGGTGCTGGAATAGAAGGTGGTCAGGTCATGGCGGCGGGTACGCCTAAGCAAGTTGCACGTTCGAAGCGATCGTTGACTGGACAATATCTAGCTGGGAAAAAATATATTCCGATCCCAGCTACCAGACGTCAAGGAAATGGAAATTTTGTTGAGATCATTGGAGCAACAGAGAATAATCTTAAGGATATCGATGTGAAATTCCCGCTGGGTGAATTTATTGCGGTCACAGGCGTCTCGGGTTCTGGTAAGTCCACATTGGTCAATATGATCTTAAAACGAGCTTTAGCTCAAAAACTACACCATAATTCTGAAAAACCAGGTAAATTCAAGCAGATCACGGGTACTGAACATCTTGAAAAAGTTATCAATATCGATCAAAGTCCGATCGGGCGTACTCCGCGAAGTAATCCGGCGACATATACGGGAGTCTTTGATGATATACGAGGATTATTTGCCCAAACTAACCAAGCTAAGTTACGTGGTTATGGCAAAGGGCGTTTTAGTTTTAACGTTAAAGGTGGTCGTTGTGAAGCCTGCAAAGGGGATGGGATCATCAAGATCGAGATGAATTTCTTACCTGATGTATATGTGCCATGTGAAGTTTGTCATGGAGCGCGTTATAATTCTGAAACACTAGAAGTTGAATATAAAGGCAAAAATATCGCGCAGATCTTAGAAATGAATGTCTTAGAAGCATTAGAATTCTTTAGTGCGATCCCTAAGATCAAGCGTAAATTGCAGACGATCGTTGATGTTGGGTTAGGTTATGTATCATTAGGTCAACCGGCAACGACTTTATCTGGTGGTGAAGCTCAACGAATGAAATTAGCTTCTGAATTGCATCGCAAATCAGCGGGTAAGACCTTTTATATTTTAGATGAACCAACGACCGGCTTGCATACAGATGATATCAAGCGTTTATTGAATGTTTTACAACGATTGGTGGATAAGGGCAATACGGTATTAGTGATCGAGCACAATTTAGATGTTATCAAATCGGCGGACCATTTGATCGATCTAGGACCAGAAGGTGGCCAACGTGGTGGACAGATCGTCGGAGTCGGGACACCTGAAAAATTATGTCAGATCAAACAAAGTTACACGGGTAAATATTTAAAACCGCTCTTGGAAAAGGGGCATTATGAACCACGGCAAGATTAAGACTTGCTTTTTAACCTCAAACTGTTAAAGTTAAGGTGTACAATTAATAATAGAGGTGTTGCTAGAATGGCAGAAGTTGAAAGCTTTACATTGGATCATACCGCAGTCAAGGCACCTTATGTGCGTTTGATCACGGTAGAAGAAGGTCCAAAGGGAGACCAGATCTCAAATTTTGATCTTAGATTGGTCCAACCAAATGAAAATGCGATCCCAACAGCAGGCTTGCATACGATCGAGCATATGTTAGCTGGTTATTTACGCGACCATATGGATGGCGTGATCGATTGCTCACCATTTGGTTGCCGGACAGGTTTTCATTTGATCATGTGGGGAAAACATGATACGGTTGAAGTTGCTAAAGCCTTAAAAGCATCCTTAAATGATATTTTGAATGCTTCTTGGGACGATGTTCAAGGAACTGATATCAAGAGTTGTGGTAATTACCGTGATCACTCATTGTTCTCAGCCAAAGAATGGTGTCAAAAGATCTTGGATGAAGGTATCTCATCCGATCCATTTGAACGTAAAGTAGTAGAATAATAGACAACTTAGGGCTAGCTCAAGTTTTGGGCTAGCCCTTTTTGGGGACTAGGTTAGTAAGCTGTGCTAGATTGAAAAAAAATAAATTAAATTTTTCACATGTAGTGTCAAAAGACGAACTTTAGTGATACATTAATAAAAAATGACTTAAGTTGAGGTGAAAATGGTGAGCGGGAATTACAAGAGTGTTTTTGATATTATCGGACCTGTTATGGTAGGTCCTTCAAGTTCACATACTGCTGGAGCGGTGGCGATCGGTCAAGCAGCCCATAAAATATTTGGCGAACCGATCGAACAGGTGATAGTCGATTACTATGAATCCTTTGCTAAAACACATCAAGGGCATGGAACTGACTATGCTGTGATCGCAGGTGTGTTAGGAATGCAAACCGACGATCTGTGCGTCCCTGAAGCAGTTGATATCGCACGGGCTCAAGGGATCGAGGTCGTTTTTAATGAACATGAAGGAAAAAGTCCGATCGGGCATCCAAATACAGCGATCATTACGTTAAAAAATGCCGATAAAATGATCAAAGTTGGTGGTTGTTCGATCGGTGGCGGTACGATCGAGATCCGAGAACTTGAATTAGATGGCTGTCGTTTTGCACCTCTAGGGCCCTTGCCGATCATGCTTTGCTGGGCCGAGACGGATTTTACAGCTCACATCAAAGAGAGTTTAAATCAAGATAATATCAAGATCAGACATGAGATGACTAATATTTTTGGAGAAGGTAACTTGATCCATGAGTTTGATCTTGACCGCTTGCCACCAAAAAATATTTTAGAGCAGATCAAAGCACACAGTCGCAGTTTGGTCTGTCTATGATCGAGGAACTTATATGTATAACAGTGTAGCAGAAATAGTAGAGACAGCAATCAAGCAAGATAAACCTATCTGGGAATTGATGTTAGAACAAGAGATAGCTTATTCACGCGTTAGTCGAGCTGAAGTTTGGGCTAAGATGCAACGTCAATTGGAAGTGATGTTAGCAGCAGCTAAACGTGGGACTACAGGTGATGGTGTCCACTCACCAACTGGGCTGACTGGGGGCGAGGCGGCTAAGATGCGAAAATATCGTGAATCAGGGCAAGGTTTGACGGATGAAACGGTCCTTTATGCGATCGAAAATTCAATAGCCACAAATGAAGTCAATGCGGCCATGGGGTTGATCTGTGCCACCCCAACAGCAGGCTCTTCAGGAACGATCCCAGGTGTATTGTTTGCATTGCAAAAAAAGCGAGGATTGACGACTGACCAGATGGTAGCCTTTCTTTTTTGTGCCAGTGCATTTGGAATGGTGACAGCCAACAATGCGATGATCGCAGGTGCTACTGGTGGTTGCCAAGCCGAAGTCGGTAGTGCTTCAGGCATGGCTGCAGCTGCGGCAGTTGAGATCTGTGGTGGTAGTCCAACGCAAGCAGCTGAAGCTTTTGCAATGGCATTGAGTAATTTATTGGGGCTGGTCTGTGATCCAGTCGCTGGTTTAGTTGAGGTCCCCTGTGTTAAACGGAATGTTGTTGGTTCGGTCAATGCACTGGCTGCAGCCGACATGGCTTTGGCAGGTTTGGAAAATAAGATCCCCGCGGATGAAGTGATTTTAGCAATGAAACGGATCGGTAAGCGGCTACCAGCCCAGTTACGTGAAACCGGGCTAGGGGGCTTGGCGGCGACACCAACAGGGATCAAGATGAAATTGAAGATCTTTGGGCAAGAACTAGATCTAGACTAAAAGCAGTTCAGACGAGCTGCTTTTTTAATAGGCCAAGATCGCTGTTTAATGAATGATACACCCGGATGTGTTATAATTAGTCGATGGATTTTAATTGGGGGCGTTAATAATGGCAGAAACAATACAATTAGTCGTAGTGACCGGAATGAGTGGTGCCGGAAAGACCGTTGCGATGCAAAGTTTTGAAGATCTTGGGTATTTTTGTGTGGATAATATGCCACCAGCTTTATTAGGGAAATTCTGGGAGTTAGTCAAGGAATCCGGCAAGATCAGTAAGGTCGCTTTAGTGATCGATCTGCGTTCGCGGGCTTTTTACGATGAGATCTTTGGAATGCTCCAAGAGTTAGATGATGGCAACGATAATTTACGGCCGAAGATCTTGTTTTTAGATGCATCGGATGAAGAATTAGTAGCTCGCTATAAGGAGACAAGAAGAGCGCATCCTTTAGCAATGGATGGGCGTGTTTTAGATGGTATCCAACGTGAACGTGAATTATTATCCGAGATCAAATCTAAAGCCCAACTTGTGATCGATACTAGCAAGATCTCACCACGTCAGTTACGAGAAGAGCTCTTTTTGAACTTTGAAAGCGATCAAAGTACGGCATTTCATGTTAATGTAATGTCGTTTGGGTTTAAATATGGGATCCCGATCGATGCTGACATCGTGATGGATGTTCGTTTCTTACCCAATCCGTATTATGTTAAAGAATTACGTGAAAAAACAGGCAATGATCAGGCGGTCTATGATTATGTCATGAATTCCGAGATGACTGAAGAATTCTATCAACAATTTATCAAGATGTTGCGTTTTGTAATGCCTGGCTATCAAAAAGAAGGTAAGTCAAGTGTTACGATCGCGATCGGGTGTACTGGTGGGCAACATCGTTCAGTGGCACTGGCTAATCGTATTGGAAAAGCTCTACAAGAGAAATATCCGGTGAACATCACCCACCGTGATATGGCGAAACGAAAGGAGACTGTGAATCGTTCATGATGAAGTCAAGAATAAATCGGCATCGTCCGAAGATCGTGGTGATCGGCGGGGGGACGGGCTTACCCGTTATTTTAAATGGCCTGCGCCAACATAATGTCGATATCACTGCTGTCGTGACGGTTGCTGATGATGGCGGTTCCTCTGGGGTCATTCGGGACTATATCAATGTCGTTCCCCCGGGTGACATCCGTAATGTGTTAGTAGCACTGTCAGATATGCCAGAGATCTACAAACAGATCTTTCAATACCGTTTTAAGTCCAACGATCAATTTTTTTCAGGGCATGCGATCGGCAATTTAGTGATCGCGGCTTTGTCTGAAATGGATGACCGTGGAATCTTTGATGCGGTCCAAGAACTTTCTGAATTGATGAAGATCCAGGGACACGTTTATCCTGCATCTGATATACCTTTGACGTTAAATGCTCGTTTTACTGATGGAACGACTTTGGCGGGAGAATCACATATTTCGGCGGCTAGCAAAACGATCGAAAAAGTTTGGGTGACTTCGATCGATGATGAAAAACCTGAGGCTAAAGCCGAAGTCGTTCAGGCAATCATGGAAGCTGATCAGATCGTTTTAGGACCGGGTAGTTTATTTACCAGTATTTTGCCTAACCTGATGATCGATAATGTTGGGCGGGCTGTTTGTGAGACTAAAGCCGAAGTCGTTTATATCTGTAATATTATGACTCAAAAGGGTGAGACTGAACACTTTACCGATGCTGAACATGTTCGGGTCTTGAATCGGCATTTAGGGCAACGCTTTATTGATACTGTACTGGTAAATACTGAGCCAGTGCCAAAAGATTATATGGATCGTCAAAAATATGATGAATATTTATATCAAGTGGCTTATGACTTTAATGGTTTGAGAGAACAAGGGTGTCGTGTGATCTCAGACAACTTTTTGAAATTACGCGACCGTGGCGTTTTTCATGATGGAGAACAGGTCGTGAAAGAATTGATGCGATTGCTCGGACCCCTAAGTCATGGTATGCCAATGAATTAAATTAGAGGGGTGGCTAAATGTCATACGCCAGTGACGTAAAAAAAGAATTGACAACACTTGAGGTACATTTTGGCAATGCAAAGGCGGAATTGATGGCTTTGATCCGGATGAATGGTTCGCTTAGCATTGTTGATCATCAATTTGTTTTGAGTGTTCAAACTGAAAATCCTGCGATCGCTCGGCGCATCTATGTTTTATTAAAACAATTCTACGATGTTGAAAGTGAATTGTTGGTGCGTCGCAAGATGAAGTTAAAGAAGAATAACTTATATATCGTGCGCTTAAAAACGGGAAGCGATCATGTTTTAAAAGATCTAGATATTTTAGATGGTTTCCAGATCAAAGAAACAGTTCCGTTAGACTTTCTAGATGATGATGCTAAAGTAAGATCTTACTTACGAGGGGCTTTTTTAGCAACTGGTTCGGTCAATAATCCAGAAACAAGTCGGTACCATTTAGAGATCTATTCGTTGTATGAAGATCACAATGAAACGATCTGTAAGATGATCAATCGTTATGGTTTAAATGCACGCACAACTGAGCGGCGAAGTGGTTATATCACCTATCTGAAAGAGGCCGAAAAGATCGCTGATTTTCTATCTTTGATCGGGGCTACAGCTTCAATGTTGAAGTTTGAAGATATCCGGATCGTTCGCGATATGCGAAATTCAGTCAACCGGATCGTCAATTGTGAGAATGCCAACATGAACAAGGTCGCTGATGCTGCTAAACGGCAGATCGAAAATATCGAATATTTAGATCAACGGGTCGGTCTTAAGAGTTTACCGCAAAAGTTACAAGAAGTAGCTCAAGCGCGGATCGCTCATCCAGAGGTCAGTTTAAAAGAACTCGGTGAATTAGTTGCGGGAGGGCCGATCTCAAAATCAGGGATCAATCATCGCTTGCGTAAATTAAATGAGTATGTACAACAATTGCGCGCGGAAGAAAATGAGAATATTTCAAATGGATAAAGTCGATAATTTAGCTTTTTGCTGAATTATCGGCTTTGTTTATATGTTAAGGTAAGTTTTTGCTGAGTTAGTTATAATTTTTGGATTGACTTTATAATTATTTTCAGGTAGATTAACAATTATCAAACCGAGCCAAAAGATCAGAGGGGGAATTTTTATGAGTGTAAAGAAAATAACGGGACGTGAATTTACCTTAAATGTATTGAATGGTATCAGCATGGGAGTGGTGGTCTCATTGATCCCAGGGGCTTTATTGGGACAATTGATGCAAGCTTTAGCAAAGATCTGGCCGACATTTGCGCATGCTGTTTTGGATATCACTACATTTAATATGAGCTTACTACCAGCGATGGCAGGTTTTAGTGTTGGCTATCTTTTTAAGATGAACATGGTCCAGATGAGTTCGATCGCTGGGGCGGCAATGGTCGGTTCTGGTGTGATCGTAAAGACGCAACAAGGTTTTGGTCTAGCTGGGACTGGCGATGTGATCAACGTCGGGGTAACGATCGTCTTTTCTGTTCTCTTAGCTTGGTTGACCGGTAATAAGTTTAAAAACTATACGATCTTATTGCTACCGATCATTGTGATCGTTATCGGTGGTAGTTTAGGTTTATTGGTCTTGCCATATGTTAAAGCGGTGACTGCTTTGATCGGAGCTGGGATCAAAACATTTACGCTCTTACAACCTATTTTGATGGGGGTCTTAATGGGGAGCGCGTTTGCTGTGTTGATCTGTTCGCCGATCAGTTCAGTCGGGATCGCAGCTGCGATCGGGATCACAGGGATCGCCTCGGGATCCGCTAATTTAGGCATTACCGCTGGGGCATTTACTTTGGCGATCATGGGAAGTTCAGTCAATAGCTTGGGGACCGTGATTGCACACTTTTTTGGTACGCCTAAGATCCAAATGGGCAATATGCTGGAAAAACCTATTCTTTATCTACCAGTAGTCATTAGTTCGGCGATCATGGGTGGTTTAGGTGCAGTGTTTGATATTCAAGGAACACCGATGAGTGCTGGTTTTGGCTTTAGTGGCTTGGTCGGACCGCTGACAGCCTATGGTTTTATGGCACCAGGTTGGTTGAGTATTTTAAGTTTGAGTTGTTTGTTTGTAGTGCTACCTGTCCTCTTAGGTTATTTAATGAAATACATTTTTATTGATAAGAGAAAGCTCATTTCGGCGACAGATCTATTATTGAAAACAGATTAAAAAATAAGAGTGTGAGATATCCGGCATTGACCGCACGTCTCACACTCTTATTTTTTAATATTTATTTTTTCTTTTTATTTTTCATGATCCCATCGATCAAACCGTAGTCAACTGCTTGTTGTGCGGTCATGAAGTTATCCCGTTCAGTGTCACGATCGATCGTTTCGATATCTTGTCCAGAATGTTCAGCTAAGATCTCGTTGATCAACTTGCGTGTCTTCAAGATGTGTTCGGCTGCAATCTGGATCTCAGTCGATTGACCTTGTGCCCCGCCTAATGGTTGGTGGATCATGATCTCTGAGTTAGGTAATGCAAAGCGCTTGCCTTTAGCACCAGCTGTAGCTAAAACAGACGCCATTGAAGCTGCCATTCCCATAACGATCGTTTGCACGTCTGCATTAACAAAATTCATAGTATCATAAATTGCTAATCCAGCTGATACGGAACCACCGGGAGAGTTGATATACATATAGATATCTTTTTCAGGATCTTGGGCATCTAAGAAAAGTAATTGGGCGATGATCGCATTTGCCATATCATCGTTAACTTCACCTGAGACCATGATGATCCGGTCTTTTAAGAGACGAGAATAGATATCATAGGCACGTTCTCCCTGAGATGATTGTTCAATAACTGTAGGAACTAAATTCATAGTGGGAACCTCCGCAATATTAATAAATTTAAAGTCAGTGACTGACTGTGTATTGCTATTGTAACCTATTGGTCAAAAATGGTCAAATCAAATAAACTTGCATTTGCTAAAAATATCTGTTGCTATTTAGTACGGAATCGTACTAAATAGGGGGAGTAAAATGGAAACCAAGCTAAAACGTTATACTGCAGATCGGATCGCATTTAATCATGTCTACGATCAGTTGATCGCCCAAAATCGGCTTACATCATCATTACTATATGTATTTATAGTATTTGAAACGCATGACTTTAAATTGCCACTGACATGCTTGATAAAAGAAACAGGTCTTCCTAAACAGACGGTCACTTCGATAGTCAACAAGTTGAGCCGAGAAGAAAAGATCGTAACTTTTCCCGACCCGACCGATAAACGCAGTAAGATCTTATATTTAAATGAAGTTGGTCAAGAGCAAACAAGGGCGGTTTTGACGGAATTACGAACTAAGGAATTAAAAGCTGCGCAAGCTTTAGGGATAGAGAAGTTGCGATTATTAAATGATCTAAATGAAGAGATGTTAGCAAATTTGAAAGGACAGGTAGAGGATAAATGAGTTATGTATGTTTAGCAATGGCGATCATCGGTGAATTTTTAGGAACGACATTTTTAAAGATGTCGGATGGATTTACGAAACTATTATTTTCGACTTTAGCATTAGTTGCATATGGTCTATGTTTTTTCTTTTTGGCTAAGTCGTTAGAGGGCCTAGATATAAGTTTAGCTTATGCTGTTTGGGCAGGTGTTGGGATCATTTTAGCGACAGCGGTCAGTGTTGTTTATTTCAAGGAAAGCATTAATTTACTGACCTTATTAGGGATCACTTTGATCATAGTTGGTGTCATTTAACTGATATGGCTGACCGATATAACACTTCCTACAGAAATGTAGGGGGTGTTTTTTACAAAAAATAGCACCTCATTACAAAAATGAGATGCTATCACCGTAATTTTTGATGCATCACCTGGGAGTCGAACCCAGATTACAAGAACCGGAATCTTGCGTGCGATCCATTACACTAGCGATGCGTACCTTATTATATTAAAATATATTTGATATAATTACAAGTATAAATTTGCAAAAAGGATAAAAAAATGAAACTTAGACAAGATGCAACATTACAACAAAAGCAACAAGGTAAGTTGATCATGACGCAAAAAATGCAACAATCGATCCAAATGCTCAAATTTAATGCTAGCGAACTTCAAGACTATCTCTCACAGATCGAATTGGATAACCCTTTTGTAGCTGTTTCATTTAATGGTAGTTCAAGCGGACAGCCATTGCCAGATTTTGTGACACCGCCAAGCAAAACTAGCTCGCTTTTTGATTATTTACTCGATCAAGTCAATCTAACAATGCGAAAAACTGTTTTGCGTGATTGGGTCGTCTACTTTGTCCAAAATTTAGATCAAAATGGATATCTAAAGCTAGATACAAAAAAACTGGTCCGTGATAAAAAGATCGACCAAACAACACTTGATGATGCCTTGACCCTTTTGTGGCGCTTAGATCCTCCAGGAGTTGGTGCGCGTGATCTGCAAGAGTGTTTATTACTTCAGATCGAAAGTGAGCGGGGGCGCGATGATCTAGCTTATTGCGTGATCGCTGAGCATTTTGAACTCTTTACGCAAAGTAAATGGGAACAGATCGCTAAAAAAATGGCGATCGATCTAAAGCAGATGCAGGCGTTGATCGATTATCTAAAGACGTTGTCAGCTGCACCAGGTAAGGCTTACGATCAAAGTGAAACTGCCTATATCGCGCCAGATCTGATCGTTAAAAATATTAATGGTACCCTCCAAGCAGAATCAACTACTTTAGTCAAACCACGGATCATTTTCCGCAAAAGTTATTATGAAAGTTTAGTTGGTGAGCTCGATCAAAGCGTGTCTGACTATTTAAAAGAAAAAAAGAAGCAATATCAAACTTTAGTAGCCGAGTTGGCGCAAAGGCAAAGTACGATCGAGCGAGTTGGAGCCGAGATCTTAGCGCGTCAGCCAGAATTTTTTACGGCCCCAGATCATCCATTAAAACCGATGTTATTGCGTGATGTAGCTCAAAAATTACAGTTACACGAATCAACAGTCAGTCGGGCAGTGAATGGTAAATATTTGCAGACTGACTTTGGGATCTTTGAATTGCGGAGTTTCTTTTCCCAGGCGATCAATACTGATCAAGCTGGCAATGAAACTAGTGTTGATGAAGTATATAAAAAAATCCAGGCTTATATTGAAGCTGAAGATAAACATAAGCCACTTTCAGATCAAAAATTAGCAGAGCAGTTACAAAGTGATGGACTGAAAGTGTCCCGTAGAACAGTTGCCAAGTATCGTGAAAAATTAAATATCGCTTCTTCAAGTAAACGAAAAAGATTTTAAGTGACCAAACCAAATATTTTCTAAAAAACATGATCGTTCCTTGATTTACGGGCGATAATGGTATGTTTTGAAGTTAAAGTTCGTTAATTTATAAACGATTACACTTGTGAATTGCTAAAACTTCGGATAGTCGGTAATGTGGCTAAGTGACTTTCGTTTTTTTTATTGAATTTTCGCGCTCAATACCTTGCAAAAGGGAAATATTGTTGTTATAATTTCATTGTGCTTGGGGGAGTGGGTCATCACGGTAGGATAATTTGTGATGATTTACTTAAGTGATTAGCTCAGCAATGAGTTGTCCCACCTCTGGACGTTTCATGTCCCACAGAAAGGGAGACGAAGATTATGCACCAAGAGATCGAGTGGATCGAGCGGATCGTTCCAGATGTGATCGATACCTTAAGTCAAAGATACGCAGTGCTAAAGCAGATTGCAACATTTGGACCAATAGGTAGACGTTCATTAGCCGAAGCCTTGGGCATGAGCGAACGAATCCTACGGAGTGAGGCAGATTGCCTAAAACGACAAGAACTCGTCGCAGCAACTAAGTCTGGGATGGTCTTGACAGATAAGGGTAAAGAAGTTATTCAGGGGTTAGCAAGTTTTATCGATCAATTATTAGATCTTAAGCAATTGGAATTGCGTTTGAGTCAAAAGCTTGGGATCGAGAACTGTTTGGTCGTTGCTGGTGACAGCGATGATCAGTTACAGGTAGTTGATGAGATGGGAAAACTTGTTACCAACACATTAAAGACGTTATTGCCCCATGGTCGTAATATTATAGCGGCTATGGGTGGGACGACAATGGCACAGATCGCTGCCTGTTTGACTCCTGATATTGGTCTTCAACGTGAGCTTCTCTTTGTGCCTGCACGAGGAGGACTAGGTGAACGGATGGAGATCCAGGCAAATAACGTGTGTGCTCGGATGGCTCGACGGACTGGTGGGAAAAGCCGTTCGCTCTATGTGCCCGAGCAAGTAAGCGAGAGTACGTATCGTCCATTGTTAAAAGAACCTGCTGTTCAAGAGGTCGTCAATTTGATCGGTCAAAGTAATGCTGTGATCCACAGCATCGGAACAGCAATGCATATGGCACATCGACGTTCGATGGCGCCAGAAGTGATCGCAATGCTAAATAAGAAAAAAGCGGTCGGTGAAGCATTTGGTTACTTTTTTGATGAAAAAGGGCAGATCGTGTATCGGATCTCACGTATCGGGATCCAGTTAGAAGACCTCGCTTCTATGGAATGTGTAATTGCCGTCGCTGGTGGCACTTCAAAAGCTAAAGCGATCGTCTCTTACATGAAACACGCTCCTAAACAAACATGTCTGATCACAGACGAAGGAGCAGCAAAAGCGATTTTAAAAGAGTAGTGTTTTGAACATTACTTTTTAAAATAAATTTTTATTTCCTAAAGGAGGAAATTGTAGTATGACTACTAAAGTAGGTATTAATGGTTTTGGTCGTATCGGCCGTTTAGCATTCCGTCGTATTGCTGAAACATCAAAAGACTTGGAAATCGTTGCTATCAACGACTTGACATCTCCAGCAATGTTGGCTCACTTGTTGAAATATGATACAGCTCATGGTCAATTTGAAGATGAAGTTTCCGCAACAGAAAACGCACTTATCGTTAATGGTAAGGAAATTCCTGTTTACGCAGAAGCAGATGCACGCAACATTCCTTGGGTTAAAAACGATGGTGTAGAATTGGTTCTTGAATCAACAGGTTTCTACACATCTCCAGAAAAGGCACAAGCACACGTAGAAGCAGGTGCTAAGAAAGTTCTTGTTTCAGCTCCAGCTGGCAAGATGAAGACGATCGTTTACGGTGTTAACGATGATACATTGACACCAGAAGACCAAATCGTTTCTGCTGCTTCATGTACAACAAACTGCTTGGCACCACTTGCTAAAGCTGTTAACGATGCATTTGGCATCAAAGCTGGTACAATGACAACGATCCACGCTTACACAGCTACACAAAAATTACAAGATGGTCCAGATCGCAGTGGTAACGTACGTAACGCACGTGCTGCAGCTCAAAACACAATTCCTCACTCAACAGGTGCTGCTAAAGCTATCGGCTTAGTTGTTCCAGAATTGAACGGCAAGTTAGACGGTCATGCACAACGTGTTCCTGTTATCACAGGTTCATTAACAGAATTAGTTGCAACTCTTGACAAAGAAGTTACAGCTGAAGAAGTTAACGAAGCAGTTAAGAAAGTTACAGAAAACAACCCATCATTTGGTTACAATGCTGACGGTATCGTTTCTTCAGATATCATCGGTACATCATTTGGTTCAATCTTCGACCCAACACAAACACAAGTTGTTGGTGAAGGAGATGCACAAGTTGTTAAGACTGTTGCATGGTACGACAACGAAGCTGGCTTTACAGCACAAATGATCCGTACATTAGAAAAATTTGCAAGCATGCTTTAAGATTTAGCTAAACGCTAATTTTAACTTGTTATGCAGGTTATGAGGCGGGGGGAGGCAGACTCCTCCCGCCTTTTATTTTTAACAAATCATGGAGGCTTACTTATGTCTAAACTTATTGTTTCAGATTTAAAAGATCTTAAAGGTAAAAAAGTTTTAGTTCGTGTTGACTTTAATGTTCCTATCAAAGACGGCGTTATCGGTGATGATAACCGTATGGTAGCTGCATTGCCAACTATCAAATACATCACAGATCAAGGTGGCAAGGCTATTTTGTTCTCACACCTTGGCCGTATCAAGACTGAAGAAGACAAAGAAAAGTTGTCTTTACGTCCAGTTGCAGAACACTTAGCTGATCTTTTGAACAAGAAAGTTACTTTTGTACCAGCTACACGTGGTGAACAATTAGAAAAAGCTATTGCTGAAATGGAAGATGGCGATGTTTTAGTTGTTGAAAATACACGTTTTGAAGACTTAGACGGTAAGAAAGAATCTGGCAACGATCCAGAACTTGGCAAGTACTGGGCATCACTTGGCGATGTATTCGTTAACGATGCATTTGGTACAGCACACCGTTCCCATGCTTCTAACGTTGGTATCGCAAGCAACATGAAACAAGCAGCAGCTGGTTTCTTATTAGAAAAAGAGATCAAGTTCTTAGGTGAAGCTGTTGACAACCCAGTACATCCATTCGTTGCTATCTTAGGTGGTGCTAAGGTTTCTGATAAGATCGGTGTTATCGAACACTTACTTGATAAAGCTGACAAGATCATCGTTGGTGGTGGTATGACATACACATTCTACGCTGCTAAAGGTATCAAGATCGGCAACTCCTTAGTTGAAGAAGATAAGATCGAATTGGCTAAAGAATTGCTTGAAAAAGCTGGCGACAAGATCGTTTTACCAGTTGATAACGTATGTGCACCTGAATTCAACAATGATGCACCTGCAGAAGTATTTGAAGGCGATATTCCTGATGGCTATATGGCACTTGATATCGGACCAAAATCTGTTGAATTGTTCAAGAGCGTTTTAAAAGATGCTAAGACAGTTGTTTGGAACGGACCTATGGGTGTATTTGAAATGCCTAACTTCGCTAAGGGAACACTTGGCGTTGGTGAGTTCTTAGGCACATTGACAGATGCAACTACGATCGTTGGTGGTGGTGACTCAACTGCTGCTGTTAAAAAATTAGGTATCGCAGACAAGTTGACACACATCTCTACTGGTGGTGGTGCATCTCTTGAATATCTTGAAGGTAAGACACTTCCTGGGATTGCTGCTGTTTCTGACAAGTAATAACCATTGATCAATTGCTGACAGGGGTAATGTTTTTGCCCCTGCCAGTTTGTTTAAACAATTTTCTTTGAAAGGATGATTTTCGTGCGTACACCAATTATTGCAGGTAACTGGAAAATGAACATGAATCCAGAACAAACTGCTGAATTTGTAAAAGCCGTTAAAGATAAATTACCAAAGGCAACAGAAGTAGAATCTGTTATTGCCGCTCCAGCTGTTGATCTTCCAGCATTGCTAGAAAATGCTAAAGGTTCAGAATTAAAAGTAGCTGCTGAAAACTGCTACTTTGAAGATGAAGGTGCCTTTACAGGTGAAACTTCACCTAAAGTTTTAAAAGAAATGGGCGTTGACTATGTGATCATCGGTCACTCCGAACGTCGCGACTACTTCCATGAAACAGACGAAGACATCAATAAAAAAGCACATGCTATCTTTAACAATGGCATGACACCTATCGTTTGCTGTGGTGAATCTTTAGAAACTCGTGAAGCTGGTAAGGCTGAAGAATGGGTCGAAGCACAAGTTAAGGCTGCGCTTAAAGACCTAACAGCAGAACAAGTTTCAAACCTTGTGATCGCCTATGAACCTATCTGGGCTATCGGTACAGGTAAGACAGCTACATCTGACCAAGCAGAAGAGATCTGTGCAGTTGTAAGAAAGACTGTTGCTGACTTATACGACCAAGGCGTTGCTGATAAAGTTCGCATCCAATACGGTGGTTCTGTAAAACCAGCTAACGTTAAAGAATTAATGGCTAAGCCAAACATCGATGGTGGCTTAGTTGGTGGGGCTTCATTAGTTCCTGAATCATATCTAGAATTGGTTAATTTTAACGACTAGATTAATTTTTGCTTGAACCTTCATGAAATGGATTGAAAGTTTAGGCCAAAACCATTAAAATAATTGATGAGGACAATATTTCTCAAAGTCAATCAAACTAAAAGGAGAGTAATATTTTATGTCTGCAATTACAGAAATTTATGCTCGCGAAGTCTTAGACTCACGCGGCAACCCAACAGTTGAAGCTGAAGTTTACACAGAAGATGGCGGTTTTGGTCGCGGTATCGTGCCTTCCGGTGCTTCTACAGGTGAACACGAAGCTGTTGAATTGCGTGACGGCGACAAGTCACGTTACATGGGCAAAGGTGTTACAAAAGCTGTTGCTAATGTAAATGACATTATCGCAAAAGAAATCGTTGGCTACGAAGTAACAGACCAAATCGCTATTGACAAAGCTATGATCGCTTTGGATGGTACACCAAACAAAGGTAAACTTGGTGCTAACGCTATCTTGGCTGTTTCCATCGCTGTTGCTCGTGCAGCTGCTGATGAATTACAAGTGCCATTGTACAACTACATGGGTGGTACAAATGCACACGTATTGCCAACACCAATGATGAACGTTATCAACGGTGGCGCACACTCAGATAACAAGGTTGACTTCCAAGAATTCATGATCATGCCTGTTGGTGCTTCTTCTATCAAGGAAGCTGTTCGTATGGGTTCTGAAACATTCCACAACTTGCAAAAACTTCTTGCAGCTGATGGCAAAGTAACTTCTGTTGGTGATGAAGGTGGTTTTGCACCTGACTTCGCAAACAACGAAGAACCATTACAATACTTGATCAAAGCTATCGAAGCAGCTGGTTACAAGCCAGGTAAAGATATCTCTATCGCTATCGACGTTGCTTCTTCTGAACTTTGGGATGGTGAAACTGGCAAGTACAAACTTCGCTGGTCAACAGGTGAAGAATTCACAACAGCTGAATTCATCAAATATCTTGAAGGTTTAGTTGCTAAATACCCAATCATCTCGATCGAAGATCCTATCGATGAAAACAACTGGGATGACTGGAAAGAAATCACAGCTGAACTTGGCAAGAAGGTTCAATTGGTTGGTGACGACTTCTTCGTTACAAATACACAATACTTAGCTAAGGGTATCCGTATGGGTTGTGCAAACTCCATCTTGATCAAAGTTAACCAAATCGGTACTTTGACAGAAACTTTCGAAGCTATTGAAATGGCTAAGGAAGCTGGTTACACAGCTATCGTTTCCCACCGTTCTGGTGAAACAGAAGATACAACAATCGCTGACTTAGTCGTTGCTACAAACGCTGGCCAAATCAAGACAGGTTCAATGAGCCGTACAGACCGTATCGCTAAGTACAACCAATTAATGCGTATCGAAGATCAATTGACAAGTGGTGTTGCTCAATACAAGGGTATCAATTCTTTCTACAACTTGAGTGAACAAGCACGTCAAGCAATCGAAGAAAAGTAATTAGTTGATTGACTTAACAATCTAGTAGTATAGCTACTACAAAAAGAGACCTGTTATAGGTCTCTTTTTGTTTTTACATAATTTTTATAAGGGGTATTGTCGCTAAGACAATAATAGAAAAAATGAAAAAAATTCAGGAATTTAGATTTAAAAATTTAAATTATATTCGTTTTCGTTTTATTATGCATGGTGCCTTTGTCGGGGTAGTCGCTGGTTTTGTTGTCAGTTTCTTTCGCTTGGTGATCGAAAAGTTACTTACAGTGATGCAGACACTTTATCCAAAACTACTAGAGACACCGCTACTTTGGCCACTTGTGATCGGATATTTAATGTTGGTCTTATTGGTAAATGCACATTTTTTGGCTAAAGAGCCTAATATCAGTGGTTCTGGGATCCCACAAGTTGAAGGTCAGTTAGCTGGTCTACTAGAAGTGAAATGGTGGTCAGTTCTATGGCGAAAATGGATCGGTGGGGTCTTGGCGATCGGTTCAGGTTTGTTTTTAGGACGTGAAGGCCCTTCGATCCAATTAGGAGCAATGGTAGGGCAAGGAGTTGCTAAAGGCCTACACCTGCCTAAGACAAAAGAACGTTGTTTATTAGCTGGCGGAGCGGCAGCTGGATTAGCAGCCGCATTTAATGCTCCGATCGCAGCTTCATTATTTGTAGTTGAGGAGATCTATCATAATTTTTCACCTTTTGTATGGACGACATCCTTAGCAGCTGCGGTTACAGCTAATTTTGTTTCTTTGAATTTTTTTGGATTACGACCGGTCTTATATCTACCACATGATCAGAGTTTTCCTCCAAAAAGTTATGGCTTATTGCTTATTTTAGGGGTGATCTTAGGTCTTTTAGGTCTGCTATATGAGTTTTTGACACTAAATAGTAGCTATTTATATCAAAAAATAAAGTGGTTAACACCACGTTTTTATAGTCTGATCCCCCTAAGTATAGTCGTATTTATCGGAATGTTTTGGCCTAAAGTTTTAGGTGGGGGCAATAAATTGATCACGAGTCTACCAGTGTTACATTTATCTTTACTGGGATTATTAGGATTATTTGTACTACGATTAGTTTTTTCTATGCTTTCTTATGGTTCGAGTTTACCCGGTGGGATATTTTTACCGATCTTGACATTAGGTGCACTTTTGGGAGCGATCTATTGGAAAATTTTAGCTGATATCGGTTTGTTGACTCCAGCACTTTTGACTAATTGTATCGTTTATGCGATGGCAGGGTATTTTGCAGGAATAAGTAAGGCGCCTTTTACTGCGATCTTATTGGTCACCGAGATGGTCGGATCGCTCGAACATCTTATGCCGTTAGCATTAGTTACTTTAAGTGCTTATGCCGTATGTGATATTTTACATGGACGGCCTATTTATGAAGCAATGCTGGACAATCTGGCCGCACATACCGCTAAAGTTTCGCTCTTATCGACTGAACAACATGAACAATTCGAATTTCCGATCTTTGTAGGATCTAATTTACAGGATAGAATGATAAAAGATATCAAATGGCCTAAAGAATGTCTGCTATTAGTGATCAGAAGAGGGGAAAAAGAGATCTTACCACATGGTGAAACAGTGCTTAAAGCAGGCGACACTTTGGTTCTTTTGACCACACCTAAAGATCGGCGCTCAGTTCAATTAAATTTGAATAAATTGTCCAAGCTACCACCGGATTAAGGATAATTGTCACTGGAAAAATTTTAGTAAGTATGCTAAATTATAATAGATATAGTTTACCATGGCGGGTAAGGAGGTAAATTTGGATTGTACAATATACTTTTAACACTTTTATTGATCGTGTCAGTGTTGATCATTATTGCTGTTTTAATGCAACCAGCTAAGACCGATAATGCATCTTCAGCTTTATCTGGAGGAGCTACCGAATTATTTAGTAAGCAAAAGCCACGTGGATTTGAAGCGTTTATGCAAAAGGTCACTGCCTTTTTAGGGGTCGTGTTCTTTGCGTTATCTTTAGCTTTAGTATACATCTCGGCACACTAGCTTTATATTTAAAGCCTCCTGCATAATGATCACAGGGGGCTTTTTTAGAGTAAAACAATAACAGTGAAGATCAATTATTTCGAAATGATGAGGATTTAAATGGAAAAAGAAAAGATAAAAGAAGCATTAATAGGTTACTTTGAAGCAGAACCTGAAGAGAAATTTACTGTTCAAGAGCTAGCCGACAAGTTAAAAATGAATAAGGCTGGGCAATTTAATTTTGTCGTTCAAGCTGTAGCTCAACTTGAACATGATAAAGTCATTACTTTGGATGATGAAGGCAATTTTAGTCTTGTTCGGCATGAAAGCGCCCCTAAATTTCCGGGGATCTTTCATGCAAATGACCGAGGTTTTGGTTTTGTGACGGTCGATCCTGAAGAACCAGACTATTTTATCAATCCAACACAGACTCTTTCAGCATTAAATGGTGATGAGGTCGAAGTTGAAATGATCGCAGTAGGTGATCCAACGATCGGTAAAAGACCTGAAGGAAAGATCACTAAGATCATTCAACGGAATTTGGCACAAGTCGTGGGTGAATTTAAACCTTTGGAAGGTGAAAATCTACCTAATGGGATCATTGGGAGCGTTCATCTACGTGATAAGAAACTTTCAAATTATCGTTTTTTAGTTGAAGATACTGGTCTACATCCAGTTGCTGGTGAGATCGTATTAGCTGATATTACGACTTATCCAAGTCCTGAACTTCCAGGGATCATTAAGGGGATCGCAACTAAAGTGATCGGAAATGTCAATGATCCAGGGATCGATATTTTACAGATCGTATATCAACATGATATTCCACACCAATTTCCAGAAGATGTGATGCAACAAGTGGCTAAGATCCCTGATCATGTGACTCCAGAACAAAAGATCGGACGTCGCGATCTAACAAGTGAACCAATGGTAACGATCGATAGTATCGAATCAAAAGACCTAGATGATGCTGTTAGTGTCCGAAAATTAGCCAACGGCAACTACCATTTAGGAGTCCATATTGCTGATGTATCTCATTATGTGACGCCTAATACCCCATTAGATCGAGAAGCTTTTGAACGTGGGACATCAGTCTATTTGACGGATCGTGTGATCCCAATGATCCCAGCTAAATTATCTAATGGGATCTGTTCATTGAATCCCCAAGTTGAACGATTAGCTTTGACTTGTGAGATGCAGATCGATCCGCAAGGCGAAGTAGTTTCACACGAGATCTTTCCAAGTGTGATCAAGACGACGGAACGGATGACTTATAAAGCGATCAATAAGATCTTAGAATCAGATGATCAAAAAGAAAAAGAACGGTATCATGACCTAGTGCCGATGTTTGAAGAGATGGCAGAACTACACAAGATCCTTTTAAAAATGCGCAAGCGTCGTGGTGCGATCGAATTTGAAGATACTGAAGCTAAGATCATTGTAGATGAAAAAGGGCATGCGATCGACATTCAATTACGTGAACGTGGTACAAGTGAGCGTATGGTCGAATCATTTATGTTAGCCGCAAATGAAACAGTGGCAGCACACTATAAGAATTTACATGTTCCGTTTATTTATCGGATCCATGAAACACCAAAAGAAGAAAAGATCAAGTCATTTTTTGAGATGTTATCTGGTTTAGGTGTCGAAGTAACTGGGAAAGTGACCGACATCAAACCTAAAATGTTACAAAAGATCTTAAAAAAAGTTGCTGGTAAACCTGAAGAACCCATGGTCTCAGTGATGTTGCTCCGTTCGATGCAACAAGCCAAATATTCACCAGAACCTTTGGGACATTTTGGTTTAGCTGCTAAAGATTATACTCATTTTACTTCTCCGATCAGACGTTACCCTGACTTAATGGCTCATCGAATGATCCATTATTACGCTGAAAATGGGCTTGGTGAAGCTAGTCAAGCTAAATTCCAAGCAGAATTACCAGAAGTTAGCCAACACAGTTCACAAGCTGAACGGCGAGCGATCGATGCTGAGCGTGATACTGATGCAATGAAAAAAGCTGAATATATGGCTGATCATGTCGGTGAAGAATTTGATGCAGTTGTAAGCTCAGTGACTAAATTTGGGATGTTCGTTGAACTACCAAATACGGTCGAAGGCTTGATCCACATCAGTGAGATCAACGATGATTACTATGTTTTTGTTGAAAAGCAAATGGCTTTAGTCGGGCGCAAGACAAAGCAGACTTACCGTATCGGACAACCGATCCGCGTGAAGTTAGTCAATGTCAATGCTGAACAAAAAGAGATCGATTTTAAACTTTTGAGTTTAGGTGAGGCACCAAAAACTGATCTACTAGAAGGTGTTGAATTACCTGAAATGCCACCAAGAAAGAAATTTGATCGTAAAAATGGTGATAAACGTGGTAAGCGTCCCTTCAAACGACAAAATAACAATAACCGTCGTGACTATAAACGTGATAAACCTCGTTTGGGTGACCGAAATGGTGGAGGACGTAAACCATTTTATAAAAAACGGCGTGAACAAAAGAAGTAACGTCAAAAAAGGAATGAGATAAATGGTAAAAAAAGCGCAACATGAACGTCCCTTAGCGCAAAATCGTAAAGCAAGCCATGATTACTATATCTTAGATACGATCGAAGCAGGGATAGCTTTGACAGGAACTGAGATCAAATCGGTGCGAGCAGGACGCCTCAATTTAAAAGATGGTTTTGCTCAGATCAAAAATGGTGAAGCTTGGTTGATGAATGTCCATATTTCGGAATATACCCAAGGAAATAGATTCAATCATGATCCGTTGCGTAATCGTAAACTGCTTTTACATCGAAAACAGATCACTAAATTAGCAGATGATACAAGTGGTAAAGGGATCACGCTTGTACCTTTGAAGGTTTATTTAAAAAATGGTTTTGCTAAGGTTTTACTCGGAGTCGCACAAGGAAAACATAATTACGATAAACGTGAAACGATCAAACGTCGTGATCAAGAGCGCGAAATCAGACGAACATTAAAAAATTATAGTTAAAAAGTATCAGTATCCTTATTACAGGATGCTGATACTTTTTTGGTGTTCTAAATTCAAACAAGATATCACAAAAATAGTAGTATCTTGTTTGAAATCGAACTATTTGATCAAGCAAGTGGATCTAAAGGATCGAGCTGTTGATTTAAATTTTCGAATTTATAAACAGCACGTTCTCCACCGATAAGCTTTGGACGAGAACTTAGATAAGTCACATGAGCTGCACCGATCTCTTTGATCGAAGTTCTTACGGGGATCTGGACAAATTTGATGTGCATTCCGATCGCAGTATCGCCGATGTCGATCCCAGCTTTAGCAGTTACATGCTCGACTTCGACAGGATCAGAGAAGGTCTCAAAGGCAGCCACTTGAGCTGCTCCACCAGCATGAAGACTTGGACAAACAGAGACGATATCTAGACCATGGTCGAGAGCTACTTGTCGCTCCATTGCTAAAGCCCGATTTAAGTGCTCGCAACCTTGGACTGCTAGATCTACTCCTTGTGGTAAGATCTCAGTTAAAGTTTGGACGATCGTTCTTCCGATATCCAAGTTTGAATATTTTCCGATAGTTTTCCCTTGGATCTCACTGGTACTGCAACCTAAAACGAAAAGGTCGTGCTCTTTAAGATCAGTTTGAGCTAAAAATTCGGTCATTCCGGTTTTAAGCTGTGTTTTGATCTGGTCTAGAAATTCTTCTTGCATATAAAAGTCCCTACTTTCTAAAATTTTCTACTCTTTAAGTATAATACTTTCTAGCTGACTCTCTCAAAAAAAGTTTCACAACTACTAGGCAATACATGAATAGGATAAGAACGCGCTCAAAAGGTTTTATGTTGTTTTCAATATATAGTGTGCCTTTTGTGAAACCAAATACAATATATTGTGTTTTGTCGTGGATAGTTATATCATATAAAGTACCAAAGGAAAATTACAATGATTTTGAAGATAGCTGATTTTATCAGTTAGTGCGTTGCCAAGGGACCATGATAGTTAAATGTCGTGGTTCTTTGCTTTTAACTGATATAGAAGGGACCTGATGACGATGATGGAATTTAAAGAACAGACAAAATATGCATTACCCAAGGTAGTCATCAAAACAGATGGATATGAAGTGCCGTTTGCACTTTATAAATTAGAAGATCTTTTGGCTAAGTTAGATCTAGCTACAAAAAGTGATGCGATCTTGCTCGCTTTACTCACTAAGTTGGACAATAGCCAAACAGTTACTAGTACTGAGATCTATACGAAATTGTGTGAAACATTGAGCGAGCTGGGCTACGAAAAAGCAGCTGACGCTTATATCACAGCTCATAAAGAAGAGGAGATCGAATGGCAAAAACAGACTGACCCAACACTTCGTTTAGGAAGATTACAGTCAAAAGATCCAAGTTTAGTTCATGAAAATGCTAATAAGGACAGTAATGTTTTTAATACGCAACGTGATCTTACTGCGGGAACAGTAGGGAAGACTTTAGGTTTAAAGATGATGCCAAAGCATGTTGCCAAGGCACATTTAAGAGGAGATATCCATTATCATGATCTGGACTATACTCCTTGGAGCCCGATGACAAATTGCTGTTTGATCGATTTTAAAGAAATGTTGACGAATGGGTTTAAGATCGGAAATGCTGAGGTAGAAAGTCCTCATTCTATCCAAACCGCTACGGCACAAATGTCACAGATCATCGCTAATGTAGCTTCGAGCCAGTATGGCGGTTGCTCAGCTGATCGGATCGATGAAGTTTTAGAACCGTTTGCATTAAAAAATTATGATAAACATTTGGCTGAAGCAAAGGAGTATATCACAGATACTGATAAACAGGCTGAATTTGCTAAGAAACGGACCAAAAAAGATATTTATGATGCGATGCAAGCACTTGAATATGAGATCAACACACTGTTTTCTTCACAAGGGCAAACACCTTTTACTACATTAGGGTTTGGTTTAGGGACATCATGGATCGCACGTGAGATTCAAAGATCGATCTTAAAGATCAGGATCGGCGGGCTAGGAAAAGAAAAGCGAACCGCGATCTTCCCTAAATTGGTCTTTACGCTCAAAAAAGATCTAAATCTAAAACCAGGTGATCCTAATTATGATATCAAGCAGTTAGCTGTTGAGTGTGCTACTAAACGAATGTACCCTGACGTTTTGATGTATGATAAGATCAAGGAATTGACTGGAAGTTTTAAAGCTCCGATGGGATGTCGGTCATTTTTACAGGGCTGGAAAGATGACCAGGGTAAAGAGGTCAATTCTGGTAGAATGAATCTTGGGGTCGTGACGCTCAATTTACCTCGGATCGCTTTAGAAGCTAAAGGCGACAAAGAGCTTTTTTGGCAGATATTTAATGATAAAGTGAGATTGTGCAAAACAGCGCTTGATTTCAAAGTCGCACGTGTTTTAGATGCCCTTCCAGAAAATGCACCGATCCTTTATCAATATGGTGCTTTTGAGCAACGTTTACGCCCAGGGGAAGATGTTAGTCGTTTGTTCAAGGATGAAAGAGCCACAGTTTCGATCGGATATATCGGACTTTATGAAGTCGGCACGGCTTTTTATGGACCAAATTGGGAGCATGATAAAAAGGCGCATGATTTTACACTTACGATCGTCAAACGTTTATCTGAAGCTTGCAAACGTTGGTCAAAAGAAAGTGGCTATCATTTCAGTGTATATTCGACGCCAAGTGAATCATTGACTGATCGCTTTTGTCGGTTAGATACAGAATTATTTGGCAGTGTCAAAGATATCACTGATAAGGAATATTACACCAATAGTTTTCATTATGATGTCAGAAAGCATCCGACACCATTTGAAAAACTCGAATTTGAAATGGATTATCCCAAGTATGCTGCCGGTGGTTTTATCCATTATTGTGAATATCCTAATTTACGCCAAAATCCAAAAGCCTTAGAAGCGGTTTGGGATTTTGCGTATGATAAGATCGGTTATCTAGGGACTAATACGCCGATCGATCATTGTTATAAGTGCGGTTTTGAGGGAGAATTCAAAGCTACTGCTCGTGGCTTTGAATGTCCTGATTGTGGTAATCATGACCCTAAGAGCTGTGATTGTGTCAAGCGAACTTGTGGTTATTTAGGTAATCCATTGCAACGACCGATGGTACATGGACGCCATGAGGAGATAGCTGCTCGTGCTAAAAATATTGCTCCGGGGATGATAGTAGATGGAAAATAACGGACTGATCCGTATTACAGTCGGGGGAGATACAGCTTTTGTAGCAACTGAAACTGCATCTCCAAAATCAAAACACAGATCGTGCGCCACCAATAAAGTACGGCGCCCAAAAGACCCCAAGCCAAAAGAGTGGTTAGCTAGTGAGTTGAGTAAACAAAAGATCGCTGATTATAAACCATTTAATTTTGTTGATGGTGAAGGTGTCAGGTGCAGTTTATATGTTAGTGGGTGTAAATTTGCTTGTCCAGGATGTTATAACAAGGTGGCTCAAAATTTTAATTATGGCTTTGATTATACTAAAGAATTAGAAGACCAGATCATTAGCGATCTTTCTCATGACTATGTCCAAGGCTTAACGTTACTAGGAGGCGAACCTTTTTTAAATACCCAGGTATGTTTGCCCTTAGTTGAGCGGATAAGAAAAGAGTACGGTACATCTAAAGATATTTGGTCGTGGAGTGGTTATACTTTTGAGGAGTTATTGCTTGACTCAAAAGATAAATTGGAGTTATTGTCTAAGATCGATATTTTAGTTGACGGCCGTTTTCAAGAAGGGCTAAAGGACTTAACTTTGCAATTTAGAGGGAGTTCTAACCAACGGATCATTGATGTTCAAAGATCTTTGGCAGCTGGGGAAGTCGTTATTTGGGATAAATTAGAGCGTTGATAGATTTATATATTTAAATCTAAAAAATACTATCTAGTTATATAGTTTATTATAGATCGCATATGTAAAAGTTCGAGTTCTTTGGTAATGTTAAAGTTGTTAGATAATTATTTAGTTAATTAAGAATAGTTTTTGGGTTATATCTTATTATAAAATTAACTTTAGAGTTTGTGAATATGTTTTCTTTGAACATCAAGGTGAGTCCTTTGTGTTTAGAATGATTCTAGAAATTTGAAGAAATTCTAGTGATCATTTTTTATAAAAAAGGTATCAATTTTTTAAAATAGGTGTATAATGATGGGTGAGGATATATATTGTATGGTTGCACCAGGTTTTATTAAGAAGGGGCGATTTATATGGTTACCTTATACACATCACCAAGTTGCACATCTTGCCGTAAGGCGCGTGCATGGCTTAAAAATCACAACATTTCTTATAGTGAGAGAAATATTTTTTCGGAACCATTGAGTATTGATGAGATCAAGCAGATCTTGAAAATGACTGAAGATGGAACAGAGGAGATCATCTCCAAACGTTCGAAGGCATATCAAGAACTTGATATCAACATCGAGGAAATGCCATTGCAAGAATTACTTGATCTAGTCCAAAAACATCCCGGCCTGTTAAGACGACCAATTATTATGGACGAAAAGCGACTTCAAGTGGGATATAATGAAGATGAGATTCGTCGTTTCCTACCACGGGAAGTGCGTGCGCTCGAATTGCGCCGTGCCCGTGAACTTGCAGGTTTCTAAAGTTTGTAATAAGATACATTATAGATTAGACCATTCCAAGTTTTTTGGGTGGTCTTTTTTGATAATTTTTGGTATGATAAAGGTTGCAAATTAAGTGTTTTGCAAGCATTTAAGTAGGAAAGGGAGGATCACAGATGGAAATGGAAAAAGTCAATGAGAATACAATTAGGGTATTGCTCGGAACCGAAGATCTGACTGATCGTGGTATCACCGTCCTTGATCTACTTGGCAATCAAAAAGAGATCGAAAATTTCTTTTTTAGCATTTTAGAAGAGGTCGACAAGGACCACGAATTTCGCGATAATGATGCGGTAACTTTCCAACTGATCCCTAATCAAAATGGATTAGAGCTATTTATTACCAAGGTGGATCCTAAAAAAGCAGAAGCTTCGATGAATTTAGAACGCGATGATTCAAAAGAAAGTGATGCAAACGCCTCGCCGTTAAATATCGCTAATGCCGGGATCGGGAATGATCTAGCTGACTATATCAGAAAACAGATCACCGGTGAAAATGAAAAAATTAGACGCCAAAAGCCTGCTTTAGCCAATGACGGTGACGGAGTATCAGGCTACTTAAAAGAAGATCCAGAAGCACAGTATCGCTATGTAGTAAGTTTTGCTGACTTTGAAGATTTTATCCAATTAGCTAAGGCTTTTAATTATGACAGTACAGTTTCGAATCTCTACCATTTAGATGGCAAATACTATCTTGAATTGATCTTTTTTGCTGATCAGATGGAAGTGGCTGATGTCAAAGATGCGATGGCTTTAGTTTATGAATATGGTCAAAAAGAACAGTTTGAATCTGCTGTCGTTAAAGAACGTGGCAAGTGTTTGATGGAACATGCGGCACTTGAATTAGCGCGGTATCATTTTAAATAATTACTGATCAAATAGAACAGGCTATCTGTTCTATTTTTTTGCATTAAATTTAGTTGTCTTTGCGTATTTTAGTAGTAAAGGGGGCTTTTAAATGTTATATGCGCTAACGAAAGATTCAAAAATGATCACAGCTCAAGTAGCAACAAAAGAGCAAAAATATTACTGTCCCAGTTGCCATGAACCTGTCATTTTGCGTCAAGGACATTATTATATGGCACATTTCGCGCATTTAAAGCAGGCTTGTGGGGCTTTTAGTGAAGGGGAGACCAGGGAACATTTACGTGGAAAACAGCTATTAGCTACTTTTTTTAGGGCGTTTGGAGCGCAAGTTAAACTTGAAGCCTATCTATCCGGACTAAAGCAACGTCCAGATCTTTTGATCCAGTTACCTGATCACCAACTTTTAGCTTTAGAATATCAATGTGCACCACTTAGTTTACGTAAATTGCAAAAACGCTCACGTGGCTATCAAAATGCCGGTCTGGCTGAATTATGGATCTTAGGGAATAAGTATAGACTTAAGTACAGTTTGCCACAACAAGTCGCACAATTTATGCGGTGGTCAAAAAATTGTGGCTTTTATTTGATCTATCTCGATCCCAGCAAGGCGTATTTTGAAGTTATTTATGGGATCCAAAAAGCTGATTTTTTGCCACTTAAATATCAATGTTGGCAGACAAATGATGTCAAAAAATTAAAAGCCTTTTTTGCTGATCCACAAAAAATACAATTAAAGCATTTATCGACAAGTGAAAGAAACAGACAAAAGCAGGGTTTGGCTAAACAGATATATTATTCGACTGGGGCCATGCGTAAATTGCAACAATTAACATATCAAAAGCGTCTAAAGCTGACGGAGGTGATAGACGATTGTTTGGCGTTGAGTTATGGTTATCCATTATATCGGACGGCAACTTTATGGTGGCGGACAGAGATATACTGTGCTCATTTTCCAAGACCTAAAATACCGTCTTACGAGCTAGTTTTTGTTGATTTGAAGCCATTTGTTGAGCAGGACATTGATAATTTTTGTAAAGGACTTGCTTTTCTTAAAAAAAATTTCTAAAATTAAGGCACTACCTATAATTAAAGGGGGATTTTGTAATGAGTGAAGTAACACGTCTACCAAAAAGATCAGAGGTGCCACTCGAGCTTACTTGGGATCTGACTAAGATCTTTGCGACTGATGCAGAATTTGAAGAAGCATTTGGGCAAGTTGTTAAAGCAGCTGAAGATTTTGAACAATACAAAGGAACATTAGAAAATGGGGCTCAAGCCTTTTTAGTTGCTCTAATGGAAATGCTTAAGTTGGATCGTCAACTTGAAGTAGTTTATGTCTATGCAAGCATGAAAAATGATGAGGATACTGCTAATGCTAAGTACCAAGCTTTAATGGCACGGGTCCAAAAGTTATTGGCTGATGTTTCAGCTAAATTAGCTTGGTTTCAGCCTGAATTATTAGCTTTAGCACCAGAAAAATTAGCAAGCTATTATCAAGCTGAGCCTAGATTGAACACCTATAAAACATTAGTCAATGATTGGACTCGACTTCGCGCCCATGTCTTGAGTGAAAAAGAAGAAGCGCTATTAGCAGGTGCAAGCGACATCTTAGGCGCTTCGGCTAATGTTTTTGAAGTTTTAAACAATGCTGATCTAAAATTTCCCGTAGTAACTGATGGATCGGGTTCAAAAGTCGAGCTTTCAAATGGAGTCTACGGTAAATTGCTCGAAGCGACCGAGCGCCCAGTTAGACGTGAGGCATTCGAACAGTTATACACTGTGTATAAGCAGTTCAGACATACGTTTGCGGCTACCCTGTCTGCGCATGTACGTAAGCATAATTTTTCAGCTAAATTACGTAATTATCAAAGTGCCAAGGAAGCTTCACTAGCCCAAAATAATATTCCAGTAGCTGTTTATGATACTTTAGTTAAAACAGTCAATGAAAATTTGGAGCTACTGCATGATTATGTAGCTTTACGTAAGGATATCTTAGGGGTCGATGAGTTGCATATGTATGATATGTATACTCCCTTGACTGGTGAGCCGACATTGACGTTTACTTATGAGCAGGCTAAAAAGATGACCTTAGAAGCTTTGAGCGTCTTAGGCGAAGAATATATTGCTTATGTAGAGGAGGCTTTTGCTGAACGGTGGATCGATGTTGTTGCTAATGCAGGTAAGCGTTCGGGGGCCTATTCGGGTGGGGCCTATGATACTGCACCATATATTTTATTGAATTGGCAAGATACGCTAGATAATCTCTTTACATTAGTCCATGAGATGGGACACACGATGCACAGCTACTATACACGGACTAATCAACCTTATCAATATGGGGATTATTCGATCTTTGTTGCTGAGATCGCATCAACGACAAACGAAAACTTGTTGACCCAGTATTTGCTAGAGACCCAGAATGATCCTAAGGTACGGGCTTACGTATTGAATCACTATTTAGATGGCTTTAAGGGAACCGTTTATCGGCAAACACAATTTGCTGAATTTGAAGCTTGGATCCATGAGCAAGATGCGTCACAAGTGCCATTAACAGCAGATCTGATGTCAGATTTTTACAGTAAATTAAATCAACGCTACTATGGTGATGCAGTTGAAAATGACCCAGAGATCGCATATGAATGGTCACGGATCCCGCATTTCTACTATAATTTCTATGTCTATCAATATGCAACTGGTTTTGGTGCGGCCTCTACTTTAGCAGAGCGCGTCTTAGATGAAGAGCCTGCGCACACTGAAGCTTATTTGAACTACTTAAAAGCAGGTAGTTCAGCGGCTCCATTAGAAGTAATGAAAAAAGCTGGTGTCGATATGACTGATAGTCAATATTTAGAGAAAGCTTTTGGGATCTTTAAGGAACGTTTGGCTGAATTAAAAGAGCTATTAGCTAAATAGACAATAAAAAAATAAACTTGTTCGACCACAAGGGGCCGAGCAAGTTTATTTTTTTAATGATAATTGGTGGTAAGTTGGATGAAGTTCATTTTTGGTACAAATAAACTCCTTTGCTGCATTACCAAAAATCAATTCTTCTAAACTTGATAACGAAGTACAGTTCTCAACTGAGACCGCACATTCAAGATAGTCTAAATTGTACACTACCATAGATGGTGGCGTATTAACGTTCATTTCAGCAGCTAATCTTTGATCTTCTCGAAAACTTTCAACTGCTAGTTTCGAGCGACGATCGTGTTCAAACATAGCAAGATCTAGTTTACTCTCTTTAGCTGCACGCATGACGACTTCTTCACTGTATTTTTTATGTTCGACATAGAGTTGGCGCTGAACATTGAGCAAGAAATTATGCCCGCGTTTACGCCCTTGAAAAAGGGCAGCTTTGTAATCCAAAACGGCATTATACAAAATCTGGGATACTTTATTGCGCAGTTGCAAAGTATCACCTGAAACATTCATCACAGACATGACCTTGGTCACTGATTGCAAGTTCAAAAGTGGGATAAAACGAATCTGAAACTTTTGTGACGATTCTTCCGCAAGTTTTAAAATGTTTTGTTCTGCTTCGTAGCATTTAGCGCCAAGAGGATTGATAAACAAATACATCTCTAACATGGTGTTTTCCTCCACTTGATCAAATATTCCTTTTTTCTATATTTATACTTTAAGCAAAAAAAATGATTTTTGCAATAAATCTGACTTATTTTGTGCGCAAAACCGTTTTCATATGTTAAAATGTAGCTTTAATTTTTTTGAGAATGTAAAAGAACGTGGGTCTATGTTAAACTGATAAAGTATGGAAAGGTGGTGATCTATTTAATGGAAGACGATTGGAGCAATTTTTTAGAGCCTTACGATCAAGCGGTCAATGAGTTAAAACTCAAACTCAGAACTTTGCGGGGGCAATTTAAAAAAAGCGGCAACCGCAGTCCAATTGAATATGTCACCGGCAGAGTCAAACCAATACCAAGTATTTTAGAAAAGATGAAACGGCGCAAGATCCAGCCCAAGCGTTTATCACAGGATATGGAAGATATTGCTGGGATACGGATCATGTGTCAGTTTGTGGAAGATATCTATCGTGTAGTTGAACTTTTACGGAAAAGAAAAGATATGCAGGTGATCGAAGAACGTGATTACATCAAAACGCCTAAGGAAAGTGGCTACCGTTCCTATCATTTAGTGGTCATGTATCCAGTCCAATTGCTGGAGCGTGAGCAACAACTAAAAGTTGAGATCCAGATCAGGACGTTAGCGATGAATTTTTGGGCTACGATCGAACATTCGCTCAACTACAAGTACCAAGGATGTATTCCGCCTGAAGTTGCGATGAGACTAGAGACAAGTGCTGAGATCGCTTTTGCACTTGATCAAGAAATGTCTAGTATTAGAGAAGAAGTCAATGAGGCACAAAGATTATTTGAAGATAAGCATACGAGATTAGAGTAACTGATCAAGACACATTCGACCATGGAAGTGAGAATAATGAAAATCGCAATTTTTGCTAATAAACGAGCTAAATCTCAAGCAGTTAAGAAAAAATTATACCAAAAATTTGTGGAACGCCATTTTGTGATCGATGATAAAGAGCCCGATGTTGTAGTGACGATCGGGGGCGATGGCACTTTGCTATCGGCTTTTCATCATTATGAAGATAAATTAGAACAAGTTCGTTTTGTGGGTGTTCATACGGGACACTTAGGTTTTTATACGGATTGGCGTGATGATGAGATCGACGACTTAGTGATCAGTCTGCAGTCGGATAATCGTCAATCTGTCAGTTATCCGTTATTGGAAGTTTCCGTTAAATACGCTGATAGCCCGCGGCGTGAGCGTTATTTAGCATTGAATGAATCGACCTTAAAGCGCAATAGTGCCACTATGGTAACGGATGTGTATATCGGTGGTGAACTTTTTGAGCGCTTTAGAGGTGATGGTTTATGTGTTTCGACTCCAACTGGTTCGACTGCGTATAATAAATCGCTTGGTGGGGCAGTAGTTCACCCTAATCTTGAGGTCTTGCAGATAGCCGAGATCGGTTCGATCAATAATCGAGTTTTTCGGACTTTGAGTTCACCAATGATCGTGGCACCTAATGATTGGATCACCTTTAGACCAGGAAAAGGAAGCGATTTTGTTTTGACCGTTGACTCAGAATCATATCATAATCGTCAGATCTGTGAGATCCAATATAAAGTCTCAAAAAGGCGGATCTATTTTGCTAAATACCGCCACACGCATTTTTGGCGCCGAGTTCAAGACGCCTTTATAGGAACTGAAGATGAAAATAGAATGGATTTATAACGAAGAAAATAACTGTCATTTAAAGACATTTTTAAAACAAAAGGGCGTGTCACGACGTTTATCAGCTAAGATCAGACATGAAGGTGGCCAATTATTGGTGAATAACACTTCAGGTCGGATCGTGGATCAAATAAAAAAAGGTGATAAAATAACGATCATTTTACCACCGGAACATCCGCGCAAAGAGGCAGTGATCCCATCATATGTCCCGTTAGATATCGTCTATGAAGATGATCATTATTTGATCGTCAATAAACCAGCACGTTTGACTACGATCCCATCACCACTGACCGAGCAGCGAACTGATTCATTGGTCAATCGGATCGTGGGTTATTACAAATTACGGGGTTACGAGCAGACCGTTGTTCATATTGCAACCAGACTAGACCGTGATACGACTGGATTAGTTTTAGTTGCTAAACATCGATATGCCCATGCTTTGATCGATCAGCAACAACATGCGCATACGATCAAAAAAGAATATCTGGCTTTACTTACGGGTAAACTGACGAACCCACATTTTATAGTAAACTTGCCGATCGGGCGCCAAGAGGGTAGTTTGATCAAGCGGCGAGTAGTAGCAAGCGGTCAGTTTGCTAAAACTCAATATTGGTATAAGGAAAGTGTAGGCCAAGCGACATTGTATCGGATCCAATTGCACACGGGACGGACACATCAGATCCGCGTTCACAGTGCTTATTTAAAGCACCCGTTATTAGGCGATCGCTTGTATGATGGCGCCAAAGTTTTGCCTTTGCAACGGCAAGCATTGCACTGTGCCTATCTGCGCTTTTATCATCCTTTTTTAGAAAAAGACGTTGAGTTTACTTGTGAATTACCACGAGATATGCAACAGTATCTAGCAAATAATTAGAAAAGAGGGATGCATATGGCTGAAAATCTGGTAAAAATTCAAAGTGACGAGAAGATCATCCAGTTGCTAAACAGCCAAAAAGCACGGCAATTTAGAGAAAATTACTTGGATCTGCACGTTTATGAACAAGCACAGATCTTTACTGAATTAAATTCACAACAAAGAGCGAGACTGTATCGCTATTTAACAGCCAAGGAAGTCGGGGACATGTTTGATGCGATCGAAGATGAACCCGAAGAAGTCGTAAAATACTTTGAAGAAATGACGCCACAATATGTGGCAAATGTTATTGATGAGATGTATACCGATAATGCAGTCGATATCTTGGCATATGTGCCCAAGAAAGATCTAGCGGGTTATCTGCGCCTTTTGCCGACCGAAAAAGCCGCTGAGATCCGTGAAATGTTGCACTATGAAGATAAAACCGCGGGTGCGATCATGTCGACGGAATATGTGGCGATCGCTGGCAATCAGACGGTCCGCTCGGCAATGCATGTTGTCAAACGTGAAGCAAGCGATGCCGAAACGATCTATTATGTTTATGTTGTTGGCGCTGATAATAAGTTGATCGGTGTTTTGACGTTGCGTGATCTTTTGATAAATGATGATGATCAAATGATCACGGATATCATGACAACACCTGTAATGTCAGTTAAAGTTTCTGATGATCAAGCTGAAGTTGCACAGACGATCAGGGACTATAACTTCTTAGCGATCCCAGTGACCGATTATGAGAATAAATTGATCGGGATCATCAACGTCGATGATATCATTGACGTTATCGATGAAGAATCTGCTGAGGACTACTCTGGTTTGGCTGCTGTTGATACAGAAGAAGTGGCAGATAATCCGATCAAGGCTGCGAGCAATCGTTTGCCTTGGCTGATCGTCTTGTTATTGCTGGGGATGTCGACGACGACATTGATCTCACACTATGAAGGTATGATCAGTCAAGCTAGTATTTTAGCGATCTTTGTTTCTTCGATCACGGGTACTGCTGGGAATGCGGGGACACAGAGTTTAGCGGTCGCAGTTCGTCGCCTAGCTAGTCGTGATGAAGATCAACCGTCTGTTTATCGCCAATTTTTTATTGAACTTTTGACGGGTCTTGTTACGGGATTAGTTACAGGTTTGACGATCTTTTTGATCGTTGGTTTTTGGAAGCAAAACTTTATTTTAGGCTTTGTTATCGGGATGGCAATGATGTGTGCGATCACGGTGGCAAACTTAGCTGGAAGTTTTATTCCTAATTTGATGGATAAGATCGGCGTCGATCCCGCTGTGGCTTCAGGTCCATTTATTTCAACCTTAAGTGACTTGACTTCGGTGTTGATCTACTTTAATATTGCAAAATTATTTATGAAATTTTTTATGGGGACATAAGGGTAATTTAAATGTTAATATTTGTATCGATATTCTTAATTGGGATTGGTTGGTTTACTTATACCATGAAACACGAGCCCCGTTCTTTATGGGCTGGCGTTTCATTTGTGACCTTTTTACTGACAACGGCGGTCTTTATCGTTGCGATTTTAATGAGATACAGTGAGTTTTTGTATGCTCATCAGTGGTTGGTTTACATTATTACCTTTTTAGCGATCATAGTGACGATATGTATGGTATTGTGGCCGTTTGTGTTAGTGTCAGCCTTTCTTTATAATGGGATCAAGGTGATCTTAAATGAAGGCTTTAAATTCCATAATCTATTATCACTAGGTTTTGGAATTTTTTGTGTTGCTTACTTAGTGATCTGGCCGATGTTTGGTCATTTTACTGATAAAAATATTTGGATGTATGCCTATGGTTATTTAGGTTCGGTGACGGTCTATTTCTTACTCGTCATGGTAATGTATACTGTAACGTTGACTTTGAATCTAGTCCATCTTAAGTTGCCAAAACTTGACTATATCGTAGTCTTAGGTGCAGGATTAAATGGAACTGAAGTAACCCCATTATTGGCAGCGCGGATCGATCGGGCGCTTGAGATCTACCGTAAGACACCAGGTTTAAAATTGATCATGTCGGGAGGAAAAGGACCAGATGAAGTGATCGCAGAAGGTGAAGCAATGCAAAACTATGCTGTAAAGCAAGGGATACCTGCAGACGATATCATCGTTGAAAATAAGTCCACGACTACGTATGAAAATATCTTATTTTCACATCGTTTGATGACACCAGAGGCTAAGTTCGGGATCGCTACTAATTCATATCACGTTTATCGTGCCTTAGTGATCGCTAAACGCCAAGGGCTTAAATGTGTTGGCTTTGGTGCCAAAACGCGCTGGTATTTTACACTCAATGCGTTTATGCGTGAATATATCGCTTATCTAAGGATCACCTACAAGTTACAACTGAGCGTCATTTTGGCGTTAGGTGTTGTATATATGGCATTTGCGTATTTAAAGATATAATTATTTCGAGTCAGTCAGAGGGCTGGCTTTTTTGGTACAAAAAAACAAGCCCAACGAATGTCAGACTTGTTATCTAGATCAAGCTAATAATTTAGTTCCGTGGACGGCAGTGACTTGTAAGGCGTCAGCTACAGCTTGGGCATTTTTAGCGGTGATCTTGCCACCAGGTAGGATCGTGATCCGCTTGTCAGCATAAGCGATGAGTTCTTTTAAATGCCCTAAATTAGCTTCGATCGGAGTATCTTTAGGACCGCCATGGGTCAAGATCCGACTAAAGCCTTGTTCGCAGGCCCAATCGATCGTTTGTTTTTGTTCGTCAAAGTTCAATTCATCAAAGGCCATATTAAAGACGAGTTCCATTCCACCAGCTGCGGCAATGAGTGTTTCCATTGCTTCGTAGTCGACTTGGCCATCAGCTGTTAAAGCCCCGATACAAACAGCATCAGCACCTAAAGCTTGGGCTTCTAAGATGTCAGCTTCCATGATCTTTAATTCGATATCATTGTAAACAAAATTTCCACCACGAGCACGGACTAAGATCACTAAGGGAATATTTTTTTCATGGGTATATTTGATGGCTTCACCCATAACACCTTTACTGATCGTAGTTCCACCGACAGCGAGATTGTCACAGATCTCGATCCGATCAGCACCATCTAAAACAGCTTGAGGCAGATCAGTATAATTTTCTAAGCAAACTTCGCGATAAAGCAAATTCTTCATTCCTTTTATTTAAAATAAACACAGACGCCCTCGGGAAGAGGAATATCTTTTTGGCAACAAGCAAGTAATCCGGTTTCTTGGTCACGGGTATACAAAGTTGCATTATCAGTATTTTGGTTAGCGACCAAAATAAATCTTTCAGTTGGATCTAGCGCAAAATCACGGGGGAAATCACCGTGAGTCGTAAGGTGTTGGATCAATTTCAATTCTCCATCCAAAACCTCAAAGACAGCAAGTGAGTTGTGCCCGCGATTAGAAACGTAGACAAAGCGACCATCATTAGAAATTCTGATCGCAGCTGCCCCGTTATGTTCAGTCCAATCATCTGGGATCGTACTTACAGTTTGGAGTAAGTGAAAAGCACCAGTCGTAAGATCATAATCAAGCACAGAAACCGTACTTGAAAGTTCTCCGACCAAATAAGCTGTCTTTTTATCAGGAGCAAACACTAAATGACGTGGTCCGAGCCCAGCTTTGGTTTTTAAGATCGAAACCGGTGCTAACTTACCTTCAGCTGAAATATCGTAAGTTGAGACCGTATCATTACCTAGATCAACGACTACCAAACGCCCGTCAGGAGTTAGATCGGTATAGTGAACGTGTGAGCCATCCTGCTCTTTACGCGGGCCATAGCCAGTCTGGACGACAGAATCACAAAGAGTCAATGTTTTATCATTATTTAAACGATAAACATCGATCTGTCTCTTGTGATAATTAGCAGTGTAGACTAAAGACCGCTTTTTATCGAAAGCTACATAGCATGGATTGGGGCCAGCTACAAGGGCGTCATCTGTAAGGACATAGCTGTCATCTGCTAGTTCATAAGCAGCTATTCCGCCTAACGGACCTTCTTTTGCTACGGTCAGCAAAGTTTGATCAGTTATAGTTAAGTAAGTAGGATTTTCCACGGTGATCGCTACTTGGGGCGTGGAAACTTGAGCGGTGTCAGTGTCTAAAAACGCGTGATAGATACCTTGGCTAGTTTTTTTGGTATAAGTTCCAAAGTAGATCTGTTCTTTCAAAAAAATTCCTCCATTCATCTTGCTTAACTATTATTTTAACATTTTTAGCAGAAAAATTGTGTAACCTGGGTCGGGAAGTCCGCAAATGGTAGAAAAACTACTTTTCTACATAAAAGTGCGGTATAATGTAGCTGTGTTGTGTAGATAAAGCGACGCAAAATTAGGTGATGTGCTAGAGAGGGTTTGTAAAGTTATGATCAAAAGTGAAGTTATTGAAATCGGAGCTAAGGCAGTCTCTAAAGATGAGCCAATGGTGATCTTATTTGATGAAACAGCTTCTCCTCGCTTACGAGAAGTTTCTGTGATCCAACGCTTTGAAAATGATGTGGCCAAGAACTATGATCTAAAGATCGGTTCTAAGATCCAGATCGATGATCAAGTTTATCATGTAAAATATTTAGGTGAATTAGTTGAAAGTAACCTAACAACGATCGGGCATACCGTACTCAACTTTAAACCGGTACCAGAAAAAGAGCATCTCCAAGAAAATGTACTCTATTTAGAGCCACATACTATACCAGTGATCAAACAAGGAACGCAGATCATTTACGGATAGATAAAATATCCCCTCTAAGACTGTTTAGGTCCTAGAGGGGATCTGTGTTATTCTTTAGTATTGGTCACCATTGAAGATCGAGTTTTTAACGATCACATAATCGACTTTACGAAGTGCAGCTAAGTCACGCCCTCCAGCATAAGAGATGGAGGATTGTAAGTCTTCTTGCATTTCGCGAAGGGTATCGGAAATGTGCCCACGGTAAGGAACTAAGAGCTTCTTACCTTCAACGTTTTTGTATTCGCCTTTTTGGTATTGAGAAGCTGAACCAAAATAAGTCTTATATTTTTTACCGTCTTGTTCAATGATTTCGCCCGGTGTTTCGGCATGTCCAGCAAACATTGAGCCGATCATACACATTGAAGCCCCAAAACGAACAGATTTAGCGATATCGCCGTTAGTTCTGATCCCACCATCAGCTACGATCGGTTTGCGAGCAGCTTTAGCGCAGAGGCGAAGAGCCGCTAATTGCCAACCGCCAGTCCCAAAGCCAGTCTTGACTTTAGTGATGCAGGCTTTACCCGGTCCGATCCCGACTTTAGTAGCGTCAGCCCCGGCGTTTTCTAACTCACGTACGCCTTCAGGAGTTCCAACGTTACCGGCGATCACAAAGGTCCCAGGGAGTTTTGCCTTGATGTATTTGATCATATCGATCACGGTATCTGAATGACCGTGGGCGATATCGATCGTGATGTACTCAGGGATCAAGTTTTCCTGTGCAAGTTGATCGATCAATTGATATTCTTGTGGTTTGACCCCGACTGAGATCGAGGCAAAGAGTCCAAGTTGGTGCATCTTTTTAACAAATGGGACACGTTCGTTTTCTTCAAACCGGTGCATGATATAGAAATAACCGTTTTGCGCTAACCAAATAGCTAGGTCTTCATCGATCACGGTTTGCATATTGGCCGGAACGACAGGAATGTTGAAGGTCATTGGACCAAATTTAACGCGGGTATCGATCTCAGACCGACTTTTAACGATACATTTATTAGGAACAAGTTGAATATCTTCATAATCAAATACTGGCATGATTATAAACCCCTTTATCTATTATTCGTAAAAAAAATCATTAACTCCAAAGAGCAAAATTAAATATAACGTATTAGTCAGAGTAAGTCAAATAAAAAAATATTCGTATTAAAAAAGGTTCGGTTTTTACATTGATTAAATTTGACTTAATAAATTAAGTAATTCGACAAGTACATGGATCCACGTTAAAATAAAGCAGCAGTGAAAGTGAGGGAGAATTTATGGCAAAAAAAGCTAAAAAAAATAAAGAAAAAAAGACAAATGACGAGCGGATCCTAGATCAACATCATATTGAATATGAAGAAGCTTCATTTGAATGGTTGACTAGGGGGCGATCTGCACTAGATGAAGCTAATGCTCAAGGTGTCGATCCCAAATCTATTTTAAAAACGATCGTCTTACAAGCAAATAAAGATCCTAAAGATTATGTGGTCGTATGTTTACCACTTGAATATGAGATCGACCTTAAGTTGGTAGCCCAAGAGCTAGGCAAAAAGCAAGTTCATTTAGCCGATAACAAAAATTTGATCAACATCACGGGCTATATCCATGGTGCTAATACGCCGATCGGGATCAATGTACGTAAGGGATTTCCGATCTATTTTGATGAACGGATCAAAGATCAACCATTGATCTCGGTCTCAGCTGGTAAAGTAGGGCGTTCGGTCCGCTTAAAACAAACTGATCTAATAGATCTAGTCAAGGGTAAATATATCAAGGTCGAAAAGTAGGGATGAGTATGAAAAAAATCGAACGGGGAGCACGATTTGTTGCGCAAAATAAAGAGTTATTTCGGTGTCCGACCTGTAAAGCGCCCTTTAGTAAAGTAGAAAAGACGACAGTTTACTGTATCAAAGAGCATCAATTTGACCTTTCTAAAAAAGGGACTTTGTATTTGATCAAACATGGTGTCAAGAGTGACTATGATGACGATGCAATGTGGCAAGCGCGCCGTACTCTATTACAAGCTGGCTTTTTTGATCCGATCATTGAAGAAATAACAAACCAGATCGGTGAACGAGCAGGTATCAAAGTACTTGATATTGGCTGTGGGGAAGGTAGTGTTTTACAACGCTTAGAACATAAGCGAGCTGATAGCTCTGACCGATATGTAGGCTTTGATATTTCGAAACGTGCGATCAATCTGGCAACGCAACAAGAAACAACAGGCTTTTTTTGTATTGCCGATCTAGCTGATCTTCCATTTAGTGAACGAAGTTTTGATTACTTGATCGATATTTTTTCACCATCTGCCTATAGTGAATTTGCACGGGTCCAGAAAAAATCGGGCAAACTTTTGAAAGTCATTCCAAATGCTAACTATCTAGGTGAATTACGGCGGTTATTGTATGCTGAAAATGATGAAAAACACGAATATAGTAATCAAAAAGTGTTGGATCTTTTCTATAAGCACTATCCTAAAGCGACTAGTACGCGGATAAAGTATGGTTTTTCGTTAGATGATGCTTTGTTTACTGCACTTATGAAAATGACGCCTTTACAGTGGGGGGCTTCGGCTGAAAGCTTGCAAAAAGCTGCGAGTCAGCCATTAAGGCAGATCACAGTGGATGTGACCTTACTCAGTGGTGAAAAATAATTTTGAAAAAAGATTGAAAGCTACCTAAATAAGTGCTATGATAGTCGGTAAGAAATCGGTTATGAGTAATTAATGCACTGTCGTTAGTTACTGTGTGATTGTACTTCATTAACGTAATTGTTCGCCGTGCCCACACCGAACAGTTACGCTTTTTTTATGTAAATAAGATCTTAAAATGAAAGAAGAAAAAAGATGGCTAACCATATTGTTTTATTTGAACCTTTGATGCCAGCAAATACTGGCAATATCGCTCGAACTTGTGCAGGAACGAATACTGAATTACATTTGATCGAACCTTTGGGATTTTCAACTGATGATAAATATTTAAAACGAGCTGGTCTAGATTATTGGGATAAAGTAAAGATCACTTATCATGCTAATTTACCAGCATTTTTGGAAACTTTAGGTGTTGATGCTAAATTACATGTCGTTTCAAAATTTGCTAATTTAGCATATACTGAAGTCGACTATACCGAACCTAAGACTGAGCATTATTTTCTTTTTGGAAAGGAAACGACTGGCTTGCCAGAAAATTTTATGCGCCAAAATGAAGAAAAGTGTATTCGGATCCCACAAAACGATGAACACATTCGGGCGTTGAACTTATCGAATACAGCAGCGATCGTAGTTTATGAAGCTCTAAGACAACAAGGTTTTCCAAAGCTTGATAAGACACATACGTATGAAAACGATAAATTAAAATAGTTAAAAAAGAGACTTGTCATAAAAGGCAAGTCTCTTTTTTAACTATTCAGTCACATAAACTTCTTTAAAATCATCTGTGATCCCAGCTGAATTTTGAACCATGTCGTGTACTGTTGGACGAAGCATTTCAGGAACATTATCTTGAAGTAATGGAACAACTGGCTGATCTTCGTTAAGTAACTTAGCAGCTTTGATCATGTCTTCGAAGCGTTTATTTTCATTTAAAGCATCAGTTGTTTTAGCTGCAGTAACAAGCTTATTGTATTCAGGACTATCATAATTACCCATGTTAGTGAAGTTTGCTTTTGTTTCAACATCTAAGAAATTGATCGGGTCAGCAAAATCAGCTAGCCAACCGGTAAGTTGAACATCGAAATCACCTTTTGAAGCTTGAGCGATGATAACTTTTCCTGGGATATTACGTGTTACGACCTTAACTTGAGGTAAAGTCTGCTCGATCTGACTTTGGATGAACTCAGTCTCTTTTTTAGACGTTTCATCATCGCGTCCTAGTAAGGTAAATTCAAAATGATCTTCACCTAATTCTTTGAGACCTTCTTTGAGCAACTTTTGGGCTAATTTTTTATTATATGTCACGCCAACCTTAGTAGCAGCTAGCTCAGAAAAATCTTTACCTTTAAACTTGGCTAGGTCTTTGGGAACGAAATTGGTCAATGGAACAGCGCCGCCCCCAGCAACGTTTTGGGCTAAGTGCTTGCGGTCGATCGCATAAGATAAAGCTTGACGGACCTTTTTGTTTTTGAATTCTTTCTTCTCTAAGTTATATTCCATATATGTTGTGCGAGCTTCTTGTAAAACTTTATAACCTGGTGTTTTGGCTAATTCCTTTGCTTGTTCAGCAGAAAGCGTTGTGAAGTCAACTTTATTTGCTTGATAAAGGTTATAAGCTGTTGTGGTGCTCTTATTGACTTTAAAGTTGACGGTCTCCATCTTGACGTGTTTTTTATCCCAGTAATTCTTATTTTTGACGAATTTCCAGTTTAGGTTAGAACCCGTCCAACCTTCTAATAAGAAAGGACCGTTAAAGACCGTGGTTTTAGCTGAAGCACCATATTTAGATCCGTATTTTTCAACGGCTTTTTGATCTTGCGGGAAGAAACGAATATCGCCCATCAAAAGTTTAAAGTAAGGTGTCTGTTGTTCAAGTTGAACAACAAGTTCATAGTCACCGTTTGCTTTGACGCCTAAGGTATCTGGCGCCATCTTACCTGCGATGATCGCATCAGCATTTTTGATCCCACTGTAAAGATATGATCCTGGAGCTGCATTTTTAGGATCAACAGCTCGATGCCAAGCATAGACAAAGTCATGAGCGGTGACGGGATCACCATTTGACCATTTAGCATTTTTGCGTAAGGTCATCGTATAGGTCAGCCCATCTTTTGAAACTTTAGTCTTTGTAGCTAACCCTGGTTCAGCATGATTATTTTTGATTCGGAAAAGCCCCTCCATAGCGTTGTTGATCATATTAGCGCTCCCGTTTTCTGGAACAAGGGCTGAATCAAGTGTGGCGATCTCACTTTTTAATGACCAATTTAAAACTTGCTTAGCTGCAGGTTTGTTGGTTGCTTGTTTAGAGTTGGAGTTGCCACAAGCACTTAGTGTCAGTGTGGCAACAAGTAAAGTACTACTGGTCATGAGTAGTTTTTTTAATGACATAGGTTATTCCCCCTTAAAATAATTATTCTGTAAGCTACCCCTAAATTAAAAAAGTAATTTTTTAATTTCTGTTATTATATTTTATAAAAATTATAATTTCAAGATAATTATTTATTTTTTTAAAAATAAATAATTCCTGTTAAATATTAATATAAAAGGTTTTAATCTTTTTATTGATGATCGATATCAAAAGTTTTTGCTTATTATATTTTAAAGAATAGCAACTTAAGGTAAATGTGTTATAATTTAGTGAGCATTGAGTGGAATTTAGGGTGATTCCAAAAGAAATCGAGGGGTAAATTTGGCGCACAGAAGAAATACTAGAAGTAAACTAAAAAACAATAAGAAAAAGCGAACTAAAAATAGCAAAGATCTCAAGTTGACTTGGAGAGCATACGGGGCTTTGGCATTGATCTTTGCAGTAGCGATCATACTAGATCTAGGCTTTTTAGGGACATTATTTGCTAATATGTTACGCTTAGTAGTCGGAAATACTTATCAATTAGGAGCAGTACTTTTGGGGATCTTAGGAAGTTACTGGTTATTGTTTGATCGTGTTTTCAAATTAAGAACCAACTATCTTGTAGGGGCGATCTTGTTATATTTAGGGGTCGTTTTGTGGATCAGCGCTTCTACTTTTCAAAATTTGGCGATCCACACTGATTTTATTGAAGCCTTTTTTGAACGAGCGGGGCATGATCTTGTTTCAGGGACTTTGAACGAGGATCTAGCAGGAGGGATCATAGGGGTCATTTTGTATAGCTTGACGTATTTTTTGTTAGGTCAGATCGGCTCTTATCTGTTAGCTTGCTTACTAGTAGGGGCTGGGGTCTTGTTTATCTGTCAGATCTCCTTTAGTGCAGTATTAGAAAATATCGGACGGATATTTAAAACTTTAGTCTTTGGGACATTAAATTTACTAAAAAAGGCTAGAACTGAACTAAAAAGTTTCAAACAGACGACTTCTAAGGAATTGTTTACCGAAGTTGAACCTAGTTCTGATAGAAAAGCCCCTGCATCACAAGAGCCGATCCCAGAACCAACACCAGTAGTAGCTGAGCCTACAGTGAGCATACCACCCGAGAAAAAAACAAGTCCTAAACCCAAAAAAGTACTATCAGTTAAAGGTGATGGTACGTATGAATTACCGAGTCTAGATCTATTGAGCGAAGTTTTGGTTCCCGATCGCACGGGTGAAAAAAAGAAGATCAAACAAAATCAAGTAGTCTTGACAGAAACGCTCAAAAGTTTTGGGGTTCAGGCTGAACTAAAAAATATTATCTTAGGTCCAGCGGTAACTAAATATGAATTACATCCCGCCATCGGGGTCAAAGTATCTAAGTTTGTCAGTTTAGCAGATGATCTTGCTTTAGCCTTGGCTGCTAAAGATATTCGGATCGAAGCACCGATCCCGGGGAAAGCTTTAGTCGGGATCGAAGTGCCTAATCAAAAAGTAGCGACTGTTTCGTTTAAAGAATTGATGGCTGAATTTCGTGAGACTGATTTTTCACCACTTGAAGTGCCTTTGGGACGTGATATCTCAAATGGGTTGGTCACGGCTGATCTAGCTAAGATGCCACACTTGTTGATCGCAGGATCGACTGGGAGTGGCAAGTCGGTCGCGATCAATGTTATTTTGACGAGTTTATTGATGAATTGTTTGCCTGAGCAAGTCAAGCTGGTCTTGATCGATCCAAAGAAAGTAGAGCTTGGAATGTATCATGATCTGCCACATTTATTGACGCCAGTTGTAACAGAACCGCGTAAAGCAGCGGTGACTTTGGAAAAAGTCGTTGCAAAAATGCAACAGCGTTATGAGATCTTTGCTCAAACGGGGCAAAGAAATTTAACGGGCTATAATAAAATGGCTGCTAAAGATCCTGCTAATTATGAACAGATGCCATATATCGTTGTTGTAGTCGATGAATTAGCCGATCTTATGATGACGACTGGTAACGAGGTCGAAGCTGCGATCACACGGATCGCGCAAATGGGACGGGCTGCTGGGATCCATTTGATCTTAGCTACCCAACGGCCTTCTGTGGATGTCATCACGGGGATCATCAAGGCCAATGTGCCTTCGCGGATGGCGTTTGCGGTCTCAAGCGGGACTGATTCACGGACTATCATCGATCAAGTTGGTGCTGAAAAATTATTAGGTCGTGGTGATATGCTCTATTTACCAATGGGCCAAAATAAACCATCGCGAGTCCAAGGGGCATATATCTATGATGAAGACGTTCAAAATGTTGTTGATTTCATCAAAGCTCAAGCCGAAGTGACGTATGATCAAGCGTTAGAAGTTTCTGAAAGTGAGCTTAAAACTCCAGATGATAATGGGACTGATGAGCTTTTTGATGAAGTCGTAGCTTTTATCACGCAGGAACAAAAATGTAGTACCTCATTGGTCCAGCGCCATTTTAGGATCGGTTATAATCGAGCTGCCAATCTGGTAGAAGAGCTTGAAAATCGAGGCATGATCGGCCCACAAGCTGGTTCTAAACCACGCCAAGTTTATTTAAAATCAAAAAAAGTCGATGATTGATCGCATTTTTGCTCGTCTGATCTAGACGGGCTTTTTTGGTAGAAATAAAATTTATTTTTTAAGCGAAAACCTTGTGATTGAAACTTGTCAATGCAGGTCTTTTACCTTATCATAGTTAGAGAGTATATAAACTATTTGACTAAACAACTAGAAATATATCAGTAACATATCGAAGGGGGAACTGTTAGTGCAAAAAGAAATCAATACGGGGGTCATGTTGAATGTGATCCCTACACAACAGTTCAAGACAACACGAGTCGTGATCTCATTTTTAAAAGAGTTGACAGATCGCAAAGAACTCGTTATGCGAACGCTATTAGCTAATATTTTAGAAACGAGTAGTCAAGCTTATCCGACACAAAAAGCAGTTGCCTTAGAGCTTTCCAAGATGTATGGAGCAAGTTTTGGTACAACAGTCAGCCGGCGCGGGCAAGTACATATTCTAAATTTTGTTTTGAATTGTGTAAATGATAACTATCTTTTGCATCCCGAAGATTTGTTAGGTCAAGTTTTCTCATTTTTAAAAGAATTGATCTTTGCCCCATTAGCCAATGATGGAGCCTTTGATGAAGCAACTTTTGAGCGTCAAAAGCTTAATTTGACCGCTTATATCGAAGCAGTCAAAGATAATAAACAGTCCTATGCGGCGTTAGAATTGCAAAAGGTCTATTTTGAGGATGCGATCCAACAAGTTGCTAACTATGGGACAGTGGAGGATCTAGCTTCAGTTACGGCAGCTGAACTTTACGCTTATTATTTGGAAATGCTTCAAAATGATCAGATCCAGATCTTCGTGTCAGGTGATGTCTTAGAAGCTGAAGTTGAGGAAAATGTGCTTGCATTACCTTTTGGCAAAAGAACAACTGCGATCACCAAGCTTTGTTATGAGCAACCAACACGGACCCAAGTGGTCGAAGTCGTCGAAAAACAGACTTTAAATCAAAGCAAGTTAGACTTAGCTTATCGATTGCCGACCACTTATCGCGATGCTAACCACTATGCTACTGTAGTCTTTAATGCCTTATTGGGGGGCTCGCCACAGTCCAAATTATTTGCTAATGTACGCGAAAAAGAAAGTCTTGCTTATTATGCAAGTAGTAATTTTGATCCCTTCCGGCAGTTGCTCTTGATCCAGACGGGTATCAAGACAAGGGACAAAGAAAAAGCCTACAGCTTGATCAGACAACAAGTTACCGATCTAGCTGCAGGAAAATTCAGTGAAACTGAATTAGAAAATATCAAACTAAATTTGATCAACGGTTATGAAAGCCGTTTAGATAATCAAATGACGGCGATCACACGTAGTCAGCTAGATATATTGAGCCAAGTATCGGAAACACCAGCGACCTGGATCGAAAAGATCAACCAAGTTTCACATCAAGACGTGGTAGAGGTGGCAAATTTAGCTGAGCTTCAAGCCGTATTTTTCTTAGATGGGGGGCATATTTAGTGGAGATCAATAGTTATCCGCAATTTGGCGAGACGCTTTATACGGCTACTTTGGATAATGGGCTAAAAGTCAATTTTTTGCCACGAACAGATTTTCATAAGACCTATGGGATCTTGACGACTGATTATGGCTCAGTTGATAACGAATTTGTTCCTCTAGGTGAGACTGAAATTCGTCGTTTTCCTGATGGGATCGCCCACTTTTTGGAACATAAATTATTCGAAAAAGAAGATCACGATGCCTTTGAACTATTTGGTAAATATGGGGCTGATGCGAATGCCTTTACCAGTTTTACGCGTACGAGTTATCTATTTCAAACGACACAAAATGTTGCTAAGTGTGTGACGACGTTATTGGATTTTGTGCAAACGCCGTATTTTTCGGAAAAGACAGTTGAAAAAGAAAAAGGTATCATTGGTCAAGAGATCAAAATGTATGATGATGACTCCAATTGGCGCTTATATTTTGGGATCATTGAGAACATGTATCCTAAAAATTCATTAAGTATCGATATCGCTGGGACAGTTGATTCGATCAATAAGATCACTGCCAAAGATCTTTATGACTGTTACAAGACTTTTTATCAGCCAAGTAACATGGATCTCTTCTTAGTCGGGAATTTTGAAGTTGAAGCTATGCTCGAGTTGATCAAAGAAAATCAAGCAGTTAAGGAATTCCCAAGTCCTGAGCCGATCAAGCGAGCTGAAGAATTTTTTGATCTAGAAGGTAGAGATATTATTCCTTATCGGATGACGGAATTGGAGGTCCAGCGTCCTAAAACGATCATAGGGATCAAGGGACTGGATAAAGTACCGGCAGGTCGAGCAGGTCTGCGATATAAGCTAGCAGTCGAATTATTATTGTACTTACTTTACAGCGAAACTTCAGATAAATACCTAGAACTTTATGATGAAGGTATCTTAGACGACAGTTTTGGTTATGATTTTTCTTTAGAACGAGGTTTTCATTTTGCTACGATCTCGGGTGATACCAATAAACCACAAGAACTATCCAATGCCGTGATCGAGATCGCTGAGCACGCGTTAGAGTTTTTAGACGATAAAGAAGCTGCTTTTGAATTAGCTAAACGTGAGCTGATCGGACGTAATATCCAAGCGATGAATTCATTAGAGAGTATCGCCAATCGTTATGAAGCTGAGCTGTTTGAAAATGCGACCTTGTTTGATGTTGGAGCGCTTTTAGAACAATTGACTTTAGCTGATATCAAAGCTGTGGCCAAGCAGTTCTTACGGTCAGAAGCGATCAGTGTTTACCAAATTCTCCCGAAAGAAGATGAAGATAAATGAAATGGGCTTTGCTCTGTGGAGCTTCAGGTGATCTAGGTCACCAAATAGCTAAAGACTTAGCTGCTGATGGCTGGTCGTTATATTTACATTACTATCGCAACAAAACGCGTGTAGATGATCTAGTAGTAGAACTAGCAAAGAATTATCCCAAGCAGGATTTTTTAACGATCCAAGCTGACCTTACAGCACCAGACACGATGTTGCAAGTAGCTTCCCAGATCTTTGGCAGTCTAGATGCATTGATCTTTGCGCAAGGAACGACAGAGTATGGTCTATTTAGCCAACAAGAACCACAAGCTTTTGATCAGTTGTTGGCGATGCAACTACAAAGTCCGTTGCGTTTGATCGCATTGCTCGAAGCTAAATTAGCCCGCAGTCAAGCAGCGCGGATCGTGTTTATCGGCTCGGTCTATGGTGGAGCTGGTAGTGCTTTAGAAGTCGGTTATAGTACGGTAAAAGGAGCGCAAAGTGCTTTTTGCAAAGCTTATAGTAAAGAAGTAGCTTCTTTGGGGATCACGGTCAATACGCTCGCACCTGGAGCAATAGATACGCAGATGAATCAGATGTTTTCTGGTAGTGAACGGCAAGCAGTAAAAGAAGAGATCCCCAGTGGTCGCTTTGCTCAGCCAAGTGAGATAAGTTATTTCGTAAAAATGTTGTTAGCCCCTAAAGCTAGTTATTTAACGGGTCAGACACTTTATGTGACCGGTGGTTGGCTCGTGTAGACGATAGAATCTAAAAAAGAGACGGAGAAATTAGATAAAATGACAGATATTGGAACAATTTTAAAAGAAGCGCGTAAAGAAAAAGGTTTGACACTAGACGACTTGCAACAAACGACCAAGATCCAAAAACGTTATTTGATCGCGATCGAAGACGGTGATTTTGCAGCGCTACCAGGTAAATTCTATGTGCGAGCTTTTATCAAGCAATATGCAGAAACTGTTGGGATCGATCCAGAAGAGTTGCTAGCTAAGCTAGATGAAGATAAGGCTCCCAAACTAGAAGAAACAGAAGCAACGACGCGTACTGAAGCGGTCAAGCGCGAAGAAGAAAAAACTATGTCACCGATTCTTGCAGGGTTGATCCGTTATTTACCTACGATCATTATCGTATCTATCGTAGTTGCGATCTTAGGAACGATCTATATCTTTGCTTGGGGAGATCGTGACCGTAATAGTAGTACACAGATCGCCGATAACAGCCAAAAAGTCTCAGTTTCTTCTGAAAGTTCTGCTAAGAGCAGTAGTTCTAAGGAAAAAGCTTCAAGTAGTGAAAGTAGTAGCAGCACATCTAAAAAAGAAAGCTCAAGTACAAAAGCTAAGAAGGAATCTAAAAAGACAACTAAACAAAAGATCACTAATACTTCAGCTGCGGGTTCAGCTTTCGTATATGATCTAGAAAATGCGCCGGCTACAAACAAGATCGAAATGACAGTTTCTGATGGCGCAACAGCTTGGAATGCTGTTTCAGCTAATGGAGTTCAAGTCTGGCAAGGGACGCTCAATGCTGCTGATACGTCACAAACAGTTGAGATCCCTGAAAATACAACAACGATCACTTTGAATTTAGGAAACTCAAAGGCTACCTCGATCAAGATCAACGGTAAGAAATTTGATTTCTTAAAAGAAAACGAGACTTTGACCGTACGTACGATCACCCTAAATGTTGCCCAAACAACAGCACAATAAAAGTAGTATGGCAGAAAACGGTGGATGCCAAAGTATAAGTAAATCTAAGAAAGGAAACTGTGCGCTTTTCAAAGTGTGAAACTTTTCCGCCAACACAGTAGAAAATTATGAATTTACCGAATAAATTGACAGTTTTACGGATCATTTTGATCCCGATCTTCATGTTGGTCTTACTATTACCGCTTGATTGGGGCGAGGTAGTTTTAGCTGGTACTGTTATTCCGACCACACAATTGCTCGGAGCGTTGATCTTTGCGGTTGCTTCGATCACGGACTTTGCGGATGGTCAGATCGCGCGTAAACAAAAATTAGTTACCAATTTTGGCAAATTTGCTGATCCTTTAGCTGATAAGATGTTAGTAATGACCGCATTTATCATCTTAGTACAAATGGGCAAGGTACCTGCGTGGGTCGCGGCGATCATTGTTTGTCGCGAATTGGCTGTAACAGGTTTGCGCTTGATCATCGTTGAAAATGATGGTAAAGTCATGGCGGCTGAGCTCCCAGGTAAGATCAAAACAATGACCCAAATGTTTGCGATCTTGTTCTTGTATTTGAATAATGTTTTCTTTATCAATGCAAATATCATGATCGGTGAGATCTTATTGTACATCTGCTTATTCTTTACAGTATATTCAGGTTTGGATTATTTTTGGAAGAGTAGAAGTATTTTTGCCGATTCTTTTAATGATTAAAAACGATAGACTACTTCAACTGGTGAAGTGGTCTATTTATTTGCATAGAGATCCAAAGGTTTTGCGTATCTTTAAAGTGAGACTAAAATATGTCAAACATTAGTTCGCAAAATGCTTGCTTTTTTTGAAAAAAATAAGTATGATATATGGTACAGAGTAATTGAACGTAGATTAGGAAACGTTCTTTGTGAGTAGATGACAAAGAGGAGGAGTAAATTTGGCTGACGAAAGACAAGTTGCTTTAGACAAAGCGCTCAAGAAGATCGAAAAAGATTTCGGTAAAGGTGCCATCATGAAGATGGGTGAAAAGGCTGATACCCAGATCTCAACTGTTCCAAGTGGTTCATTGGCCCTTGATGAAGCTTTGGGAGTAGGTGGTTTCCCAAGGGGACGTATCGTGGAGATCTATGGGCCTGAAAGTTCTGGTAAGACCACCGTTGCCTTGCAAGCGGTAGCTGAAGTTCAAAAACAAGGCGGTCTAGCAGCCTATATCGATGCGGAAAATGCGCTTGATCCTGCATATGCGACAGCTTTGGGCGTAAATATCGACGACTTGTTGCTCTCTCAACCCGGTACTGGTGAAGAAGGTCTACAGATCGCAGATGCCTTGGTCTCTTCTGGTGCGGTAGATATCGTGGTCATTGACTCCGTAGCGGCTTTAGTTCCTAAAGCTGAGATCGAAGGTGAGATGGGCGACTCACATGTTGGTTTACAAGCGCGTTTGATGTCTCAAGCTTTGCGTAAACTTTCAGGTACGATCAACAAGACTAAGACGATCGCTTTGTTTATCAATCAGATCCGTGAAAAAGTTGGGGTGATGTTTGGTAATCCGGAAACGACCCCTGGTGGACGGGCCCTTAAGTTTTACTCAACGATCCGCTTGGAAGTTCGGCGTGCTGAACAGATCAAGGATGGTTCCGATGTCTTAGGTAACCGGACTCGGATCAAAGTTGTGAAAAACAAGGTCGCACCACCATTTAGAACGGCAGAAGTTGATATCATGTATGGCGAAGGGATCTCGAAGATGGGTGAATTGATCGACTTAGCAGTTGAAAAAGATATCATCGAAAAGAGTGGTTCATGGTTCTCATACGGTGGTAATCATATTGGTCAAGGTCGTGAAAAGACAAAGGCTTACTTGAGTGAACATCCTGAAGTGGCCGATGAGATCACCCAAAAAGTTCGTGATACACCAACGCTCACACAAAAAGAGAAAAAAGCACTTGAAAAAGAAAAAAAAGCTAAGGAAAAAGAAGCGGCTAAAGCTGATAAAAAGACAGCTAATAAGCCGGTCAGTTTAGACTTAGGCAAAGATGAAAAATAAACTTTAAAGAGTAGCCGGTTGCTAGGACTACTCTTTTTTTCGACATTATTTAGATAAAAGGTCAAACAGACTGATAATGATTGACATTTACCAACATTAAACATTAAAATATTATTGTGTGTAAATTAGACCTAAGCCGTCGATTTACCACGATAAAATAGATCGCGGAGGTGCAAACTTGAACTATATTGTTATTAGTGCCATCCTCGCAATCGCTGTTTTGACTTTAGTGCTAGGTTTTGCTTTAGGAATCTTTTATCGAAAGCGTAGTTATGAACAATCGCTAGATGCCGCAACTCAAACGGCCAAAGGTATTATTGCTAGTGCCAAAAAAGAGGCTTTACTGGAAGCAAAAGATGAAAGTCATCGCTACCGTAAAGAAGTCGAAGGCGAATTGAAAGAGAGACGCTTTGAAGTTCAGAAACAAGAAAATCGTTTGTTGAAAAGAGAAGAGAACCTTGATCGCAAGGATTCAGTCTTAGACAAACGCGAACAAGTGCTTACACAAAAAGAAGATCAATTGAGTGCTGAGCAACAAAGATTAGATGCAAAGAGCAAAGAAGTCGCTTCACTTGAACAAAAACAAAAAGATAAGCTGGAAGAAATCGCCGCTTTGACAAAAGACCAAGCTAAGGAGCTTATTCTTAAAGAGACACGTAACAGTTTGAGTTATGAGTTAGCTGTGATGATCAAGGAAAGCGAAGCACAAGCTCAAGCCACAGCTGACAAAAAAGCCAAGAGTTTGATCGCGCAGGCTATCCAGCGTAGTGCAGCTGATATGGTCTCTGAAACCACCGTCTCAGTCGTTAACTTACCAAATGATGAGATGAAGGGCCGCATTATCGGGCGTGAAGGGCGTAATATTCGCACACTTGAAACTTTGACAGGGATCGATCTGATCATTGATGATACTCCTGAAGCTGTCGTTTTGAGTGGTTTTGATCCTGTAAGACGTGAGATCGCCAAAATGGCCTTAGAAAAATTGATCCAAGATGGTCGGATCCATCCGGCACGCATTGAGGAAATGGTCGAAAAGGCTACTAAGGAAATGGATAGCCGGATCCGCCAGACTGGTGAAGAAGCTATCTTTGATCTTGGGATCCATTCAATGCACCCAGATTTGATCAAGACGGTCGGCCGTTTGAATTATCGGACAAGTTACGGTCAAAATGTGTTGGATCATTCGATCGAAGTTGCTAAGATCACAGGGGTCCTTGCAGCTGAGTTAGGTGAAGATGTTACAATAGCGAAACGCGCAGGTTTACTACACGATATCGGAAAAGCGGTCGATCATGAAGTTGATGGCTCTCACGTTGAGATCGGGGTAGAATTGGCGAAGAAATATAAAGAAAACGATGTCGTTGTCAATACGATCGAATCTCATCACGGGGATGTAGCACCAAAATCAACGATCGCAGTTTTAGTTGCAGCGGCTGATGCAGTTTCAGCTGCACGTCCAGGGGCTCGGAGCGAGTCGCTAGAAAACTACATTCACCGCCTTGAAAAATTGGAGAATATCTCTAATGAATTTGAAGGTGTGAAGAAGAGTTATGCGATCCAAGCTGGGCGTGAAGTTCGGATCATCGTTAAACCAAATGAGGTCAACGACTTAGAGGCAACTGTTTTAGCACGTGATATTCGAAATAAGATCGAAGAAGAACTTGAATATCCAGGGCATATCAAAGTTACCGTTATTCGTGAAACACGAGCGGTCGAATATGCTAAGTAATAGTTTTAGCAATTGTATCAAAAAAACTGTAGTCCGATCAGGGCTTGAAGTGAACCCATAAAGTTGGACACTCTATTTAGACTATATTTCTTAAGGCAAGATGTCGGTATTCTACCGGTGTCTTGCCTTTTAGTTTGACCTTTATCCGTTCGTTATTGTAATAGCTGATCCAGCTGATCATTGCGTTGACCAACTCTTCTTGTGTTGTATATTCTTTATTGTGATATAGCTCTACTTTCATTGTGTGGAAAAAACTTTCCATGGGTGCATTATCTAAGCACGTTGCCCTACGAGACATGCTTTGAAAGATCCTATTTTCTTTTAGCTTCTTTCGCCATTGGACACTCTGATATTGGACACCTTGATCGCTATGGAGAGTCATACGATAGTTTAATTTAGGTCTAAGTTTTATCAATGCATCCAACGGTTTTACCACGAAG
>OFGG01000042.1_pt1 | contig 104886 bp, 90 predicted proteins | sample 1521701 | NCBI WGS metagenome assembly OFGG01 (sample SAMEA3504081, study PRJEB24116) | mouse gut metagenome | biome: mouse gut; feature: mouse-associated habitat; material: faeces | place: Denmark | collected 2011
TCTACACTCTGCCCGGCAAGGGCTGCTTCGTGGCGGCCCAGGACCCGGCCATCCACCGGGAGGAGGCGCTGTCCCTGCAGCCAAAGCTGTAGCAACATTTTTTACATGATCAATATTGTTTGTGGCGATTGCCGCCATGATCTGATTATATACATTAGGATCCGCCGTCGCTACTCCTACCGTAGCTGTCCTTGGCGCTACCATATAGGAACTGGAATTGATCTTTTCACGGCTCACTTCCGTTCCGTTTTCCGTTACAATCTTCCATAAGTTTGCCTTGTAGCCTATATGGGCTGACTGTACGGATACAGAGCCTACCGGCAGTCCTTCATTGGCATAGATCACTTCCGAATCCGGATATGTCTTGCTTACGACTTCACTTTCATAACGTACCTGGTGGCCGCTGTCCCTGGTCTCCATTCCGTAAATCGTAAAGCAGATCTGCTTATCCTCCGTGGTATAGCCCTCTATATAAATAGGCACATCATAGTTATTGACGAATTTAAAGTCTTTCCCTGAGGACTCCGCAATGGCCGCATCCGCCGAGGGATCCACATAAGTAACGATCATGGAGTGGTTATGCCGCTCCGTCACTTCAAGCTCCGATAAGAGCACCGCATTATACAGGGTTGTGGAAACCTGGCAGATTCCACCGCCTAAACTGTCCACCACCTGCCCGTTCAAATAAGAACCGGCCATGTAATAGCCATTTGCCTGTGTAAAGGGCGACACATTTTCATAGGTGGAAAATTCATCCCCGGGATACAACACCGTACCATTGATCAGCTCACAGCCGTTGCGGACATTAGCGCTTCTGGAGGGACCGGATGTCTTAAAGCTGGTAGAAAACGTTCCCAGCACATCCTTCACCTTTTCCAGTTCTTCCTGAGTGCCCCTGGGCTCCGACTTGGTAACCGGCAATTCCAAAGGCTCTGCGTCATTTTCCCAGTTCCCGTCAAAGTACTGCTCCAAAAGCTTGTTGGCTGCTTCCGTATCGATCACCTCACCGGCCTGTCCGGGATGAACCACAAAAACCCCGTCTTCCCTGGAAAGCCAGGCATCCTTAGCCTCCACGTTAAATTCGGCACACCTCTCAGAAAGGACCTGCGCTGACAATTCCCTGTCAAAGTCAAAATCAAACTGGTACACCACATTCTGGTGCTCTAAATCCTTGGCAGCTTTATACCGCTGAACCACATTTCCCTTTTTGCCAATAGATGCGGCTTCTTCCAAAATTCCTTGATTCTCCCAATAAAAACCAATATCCGCCGGTGTGATCACAATCTCATTGCCGCCTGCCGCTACTAAAGGGATCTCCTTGCGGGAAAGCTCATCCACATATGCGGAAAGCTCTTTTTGCGCCTCTTCCGCGCTCTTCCCTCCAAGTGAAATATTTTCTACATAGATGCCTGGCAATATCTTATTCTCTTCCTGGGCATGAACCTGTATCCCCATGCTCCCTGAAATAGCAAAAAACAGGCCAATACAAACTGATTTTTTTATTAATTGAAACATAGCCGCTCCTTAGATTTGCTTTAATTCAGAAAAGATGCTATAGTTGGTATTATCATAGCAAGCACTAAAAATACTACAATAATCGCCGATGCGATTTTTTTACCTTTTTTATGAAAAAAATGAAACATCAGGTTCCTCCAATTCGTTTCTTTGAAAGGATATTATATATGAAATTCCCCTTTTTTGCAAGTTTTATCGTTTTTTGTATCTGGCTGGGTTATGAGATTCACAAGCACCGTAACATGGAGGCAAAAGCTGACCAGGAGTTCTGGGAAAAGGAAGCTGCCGCTAACAGCACACGGCGGAAATCCTTAGACAACCTTGCCTATATCCGGATTCCCTTTGAGACCCTTCCTATGGAAAACTTTTCTGACGATCCTGTCATAAAAGAATGCCATGAAACCTTAAAGGACTTATCCGCTTTTCCGATCGTCAACCTGACCGGTATCTCTAATACCGATTTAAAGCTTACCTACGGTGCGCCAAACATTGATCTTTTGTCACAATACGACCAGCGCTACACCATTTTGGCCCGGACGCTCCAGGCCTGGGCAAATGCTCTCCATGAAAAAGGCTGTACGGATGCCGCACGGCAAGTCCTTGAATTTGCCATAGAAACCCGCACGGATGTAAGCGGCTCCTACAAGCTTTTATCCGCCATCTATCAACAGATTGGCCAGACGGAAAAGATAAATGCACTGATCCCCGTTGCGGAAGGTTTAAATTCCCCCTTAAAAAATCATATCGTCCAAACCCTTAAGGAAATGAGTAACTCTTGATCGCTCATTATCCAGTTTATGCTGCTTTTCATAGAATATGACAAAAGTTCCGCACAATGCCATGCGGAACTTTTCTTAACGCTTATGTTACTACTTCCAGAATTTCTTTTTCTTTGTTTCTTTTGTTTCACTTTTATCCGCCTGTGCATTTTTTGCCGCGTTCAAACTATCCCCGCATAATGCGTCAAACTGCTTTAGCAGTTCTTTTGCTTCATGAGAAAGTTTATCCGGTGTCTGGATCACCAAGGTCACATAATGGTCTCCCCTGACCTCTTTATTGCGCAGCGTAGGAACACCTTTCCCTTTTAAACGGACCTTCGTATCCGTCTGGGTTCCCGCTTTCACCTCGTAGATCACCTTGCCGTCAACCGTATCCACCACCACATCGCCGCCTAATGCCGCTACTGCAAACGAAACCGGTACCGTGGAATAAATATTATAATCCTGACGCTGGAAGATCGGATGACGCCCTACGATCACCTCTACCAAAAGATCGCCTCTTGGCCCGCCGTTGCTTCCCGGCTCTCCTTTATCCCGAATCCGCACACTCTGTCCGTTATCAATTCCGGCAGGGATAGACACCTGGATTTTCTTACGGTTTGCAATATAACCCGACCCATGGCAGTCGACACATTTTTCTTTGATCACTTTCCCGGTACCGCTGCACTCCGGACAGGTCTGTACGTTGCGGACTGTGCCAAAGAAAGACTGCTGAGTAAACACCACCTGCCCTTTCCCGCCGCACTTCTGGCAGGTTTCCGGGCTGGTTCCCGGTTTTGCCCCAGACCCATGACAAGTCTTACATTCATCTTTTAACGTAAGCTCAATTTCTTTCTCAACGCCAAAAACAGCCTCCTCAAAGGTAATCCTGACACTGGTCCTTATATTTGCGCCTTTCATGGGGCCGTTGTTCCCACGGCTCCTTCGTCCGCCGCCAAAGAAATCGCCAAAAATATCGCCAAAGATATCGCTGAAGTCAGCGCCGTTAAAATCAAAGCCGCCAAATCCGCCACCGCCTTCAAAAGCCGCATGGCCAAACTGGTCATATTGTCTTTTCTTCTCAGGGTCACTTAAGATCGCATACGCCTCAGAAGCTTCCTTAAATTTCTTTTCCGCCTCTGCATCCCCCGGATTCATGTCAGGATGATATTTTTTTGCAAGGGCTCTATATGCTTTCTTGATTGTGGCATCATCGGCACTTTTCTCTATCCCAAGAACCTCATAATAGTCACGTTTCTGTTCTGCCATGTTACTACCCGTGCTCCTTTCCCTGTCTCCTGCACATCTGCGGCGAGGCATACGTTAGTACGCCCCGCCCGCAAGTTTCTATTCTATCGTTCTATATCCAGTGCTATTTTACACCTCTCTGTAGTCTCCGTCAACCACATCATCTGCTGCGCCGCCGTTCCCTGCGTTCATGTCAGGGCCTGCTCCTGCACCCATATCCGGACCTGCTCCGCCTGCCTGCTGCATATTTTCATACATCTTGGTAAACAGCGCCTGTGCACTTGCGGTAAGTTTTTCTCTTGCTGCCTTTAACGCATCCAAATCGGAATCTGACATTTCCTGATCCTTTGTCCGCTCAAGGATATCCTTTACAGCCTGTACGTCTGCTTCCACGGTTGCTTTTTCAGAAGCGTCAATCTTATCGCCGACTTCGTTCAACGCTTTTTCTGTCTGGAATACAAAGGAATCCGCCTCGTTTCTCGTGTCGATCGCTTCTTTCCTCTTCTTATCCTGTGCCTCGAACTCTGCCGCTTCTTTCACTGCCTTATCAATCTCATCATCTGACATATTGGAGCTTGCCGTGATGGTGATATGCTGTTCTTTGCCGGTTCCTAAATCCTTTGCGGATACATTTACGATACCGTTAGCGTCTATATCAAAGGTAACCTCGATCTGCGGTACACCGCGCATTGCCGGAGGAATACCGTCTAAACGGAACTGCCCAAGAGACTTATTATCCCTTGCAAACTGTCTTTCACCCTGCAGGACGTTAATATCAACCGCGGTCTGGTTATCAGCTGCGGTAGAGAAGATCTGGCTCTTCTTTGTGGGTATTGTTGTATTTCTCTCAATCAGTCTGGTTGCAATACCACCCATGGTCTCAATGGACAGAGAAAGCGGCGTTACATCCAAAAGAAGGATTTCCCCTGCGCCTGCATCCCCTGCAAGCTTACCGCCCTGAATAGAAGCGCCTAAAGCCACACATTCATCCGGGTTCAAACTCTTGCTGGGCTCATGGCCTGTTAACTGTTTTACCTTATCCTGTACAGCCGGGATACGGGTAGAACCGCCAACCAAAAGCACCTGCCCTAAATCGGAATTATTAAGCCCTGCATCCTTCATTGCGTTCTGTACAGGGATCGCCGTCCTTTCCACCAGGTCATGGGTCAGCTCGTCAAATTTCGCCCTGGTCAGGTTCATGTCAAAGTGCTTGGGTCCTTCTGCCGTTGCCGTAATGAAAGGAAGGTTGATGTTGGTCGTTGTTGCGGAAGAGAGCTCTTTCTTTGCCTTTTCTGCCGCTTCTTTTAATCTCTGGAGGGCCATCTTATCGTTGGATAGATCCACGCCTTCCGCCTTCTTAAATTCATCGATCATCCACTGGGTCAGCTTGTTATCAAAGTCATCACCGCCAAGATGGGTATCTCCGTTGGTTGCAAGCACTTCAATAACGCCATCGCCAATCTCAATAATGGAAACGTCAAAGGTACCGCCGCCTAAGTCGTATACCATGATCTTCTGCTCTTTTTCATTGTCAAGCCCGTATGCAAGAGCTGCCGCCGTAGGCTCGTTGATGATCCGCTTTACGTCAAGGCCCGCAATCTTGCCTGCGTCCTTGGTAGCCTGGCGCTGTGCGTCATTAAAATATGCCGGAACAGTGATAACTGCCTCTGTCACTTTTTCCCCAAGGTAGCTTTCCGCATCCGCTTTCAGCTTCTGCAGGATCATTGCGGAAATCTGCTGAGGTGAGTACTTCTTCTCATCAATGGTACGCCCTTTGTCAGTACCCATATCCCTTTTAATAGAAGAAATAGTCTTTTCCGCATTGGTGACTGCCTGACGCTTTGCAGGCTCACCAATCAGCCTCTCCCCTGTCTTTGTGAAAGCAACTACGGAAGGTGTGGTCCTTGCGCCTTCTGCATTTGCGATGACGGTGGGCTTGCCGCCCTCCATAACTGCCACGCAGCTATTTGTTGTACCTAAGTCAATACCAATTATTTTGCTCATTACGATCTCCTCCTACATTTATTTTGTTTATGCAATATTGATGTTAACTCTCTTTTTGATCAGTCGCCGACTACGGCTACCATACTGTGCCTTACCACACTGTCGCGATAAGTATATCCCTTTAAAAGCTCCTGGGCAACCACGCCGGATTCATATTCTTCACTTTCTACCTGCATCACAGCATTATGGAAATCCGGGTTAAATGCTTCTCCTATCGCAGGAATAGGCTTTACATCCATCTTTTCCAGCTCAACCATAAGCTGTTTGTAGATCTTCTCCATCCCTTCTTCAAACGCACCTCCCTTTTCTGCCTCGGGAACTGCGGCAAGGCCCCTTTCAAAATTATCCACCACCGGCAGAATCTTTTCGATCACACTTTTCGCACCGGTTTCAAACATGGATGCTTTTTCCTTTTCCGTGCGCTTGCGGAAATTTTCAAATTCCGCCATCTGCCGTTTCACACGGTCTTCCAGCTCATCTATCTTTTCCTTAAGTGCGTCCTGCTTTTTATCTGCTTTCAGCTTCTTTTTGGCCGCCTTTTTATCTGCCCTGGAAAGCGGAGCGCCACTTTCCGCATCGGCCGTTTCCTGTCCTTCCACCTCTTCCGAGGTACCTTCTTCCGAAGATTCTTCCGTGGTCTCACCTTCCATAACATCTTCCCCGGAAGATGTTTCCTTTAATGTTTCTTCTTCCAGCACTTCTTCCGTAACCTCTGCATCAGATAAATCCTTCTTTATTTCTTCACTCATACGTCCTCATCCCTTTCGTCTGCATTGTTTCAATGCTTTGCTATGTTTTCTTTTTATATAATTCATCCAGCTGATGGGTAATTGTCTTTAATGTTCCCACAACCTTATCGTAGTCCATCCGCTTTGGCCCGATAATCCCTATTGTTCCTCTCATACCCTCGCCTAATTCATAGGTTGCGGTGACCACGCTGCAATCCTTCATGGTCTGGATCGGAGTTTCATTGCCGATATAAACCTGAATGCCGGTATTGCTCTCATCCGAAAGTGTATCCTGCACCAGTTCGGTAAGCATCTGCTTTTCCTCGAAGGTATTGATGATCTCGCTTGCCTTCTGCTGATCCGCCAGCTCCGGGTATTTGAAAATGTTATTTGCGCCGCTGGTATATATCTCCAGATCCTCGTCAGCCTTTATGGATTCCGCGATCGCATCGATCACATCCCCAATCACGCTGCTGTGAATCCCTGCCTGATGCTTCATTGCCGAAATCATCCCAAGATTAATTTCCTCCAGTGCCAAACCGTTTAAATGGGTGTTCAGCAAGATATTCAGCTTTAGGAGCGTCTCGTCATTCAGCTCTTCACTGACGGGAATGATATTATTTTTAATCACATTCCCTTCTACCACCACCACAGCCAAAAGCTGATTGCTGTCCACTCTGGAAAGCTGCAGGAATTTAATCTTGTTTGTGTGGATCGTAGGAGCCGATATCATGGTCGCATAATTGGTATTGACTGCCAGAAGTTTCGCCACCTGCTTTAAAAGATGATCCATCTTATCTTCTTTTTCCAGCATCATTTCCTTAAGCTCTTCCAGCTCCTTTTCCTTTTCTTCCATCATGGTATCCACATAAAGCCGATACCCTTTGTCGGAAGGGATCCGTCCGGCGGAAGTATGAGGCTGCAGGATATAGCCCATCTCCTCTAAATCCGACATTTCGTTCCGGATGGTTGCGGAACTTAAATTCAAGTCCGTGTATTTGGAGATAGTACGGCTTCCCACCGGTTCGCCGGTCTCAAGATAATTTCGAATAATGGCCTGCAGGATTCTTACCTTTCTTTCACTTAGCTGCATCGCCACCACCCCTTTCTTATCTGTCAACCCATCTTAATTCCCATTGCTTCCTTTGGTTTTTATTTTGTTAGCACTCAACTTGATAGAGTGCTAACATCTTCTTACCATAAAATATCACTTACCTTATTCATTGTCAACAAATAATGAAAAAAATAATTATTAAAAAAGTATTAAAACCCATGATCGGTCAAAAAAAGAGGCTGCATCAGCAGCCCCACATTTTTCTTATTCTTTTACACCGCCAATCGTAAGGCCGGTGACAAAATATCTTTGAAGAAAAGGATACAAGCAGATGATCGGCAGCATAGTCACTACTGTAGCCGCCGCACGGATGGTAAGTGGCGTGATCGCCGCCGCTGCCCCCCGCTCGCTGGCTGCCGCCGCGCTTCCGCTTTGCTGCATGACTGAGGAAAGCAGTTTCATCAGCTCATATTGCAGCGTGGTATATTCTGTCTTCATCCTGTTGTACAGCATAGCGTCAAACCAGGAGTTCCACTGCCCTACCGCAACAAATAATACCACCGTTGCATATACCGGCTTACACAAAGGAGAAATAATCTTGACAAATATTGTCATATAGCCAGCCCCGTCTAACTGTGCGGATTCCTCCAGGCTGTCAGGAAGCCCTAACATATAAGTACGAAGCACCAGCATATTCCATGCGCTCACCATACCGGGAACCACATAAACCCAGAAAGTGCCGGTAAGACCTAAATTCCTATATAGCAGGAAAACCGGAATCAAACCGCCGTTTACATACATTGTGATCACCCAGAATAAAGATAGCTGGGATTTAAACAGAAATCTCTTACGGCTGACTACATAGGCAAGCAGCGCATTTACAACAAGCGCCGAAGCTGTTCCAAGCACTGTCCTCGCAACCGTAACCTTTGCGCCTGTGACCAGGTTTTCCATGGCAAGCACTGTCTGGTAGTTTTTTAGGGCAAACTTTCTCGGCCATAAATAAATGCCGCCTCTTACCGCATCGATCCCGTCGTTAAAAGAGATTGCCACCGTGTTAAGCACCGGGTAAAGCGTTACGACCACAAAGGAAACCATAAAAACAACATTTATTATCGTAAATATTTTACTTTCTAAAGAACTTTTTACTTTATTTTTTCCCATTTCGTCCACCTCCTAGAACAACCGCTCTTCGCCGGCGCGTTTTGCCATCTGGTTACATACCACGATGAGGGCAATACTCACGACGCTCTTAAAGATACCCGCCGCAGTACCAAGCGAAAAGTCATTCTGGCTGATACCCCAGTTCAAAACGTAGATATCAATTGTCTGTGATACCTTCTGCACCAAACCGTTGCCAAGCAAATACTGAACTTCAAATCCGGCATTGAGCACATTACCCACATTCATCAGGAGAAGGATCATGATCGTAGGCTTAATGCCCGGAAGGGTTATGTACCGAATCTTCTGCAGCCTGCTGGCGCCGTCTATGGAAGCCGCCTCATACAGGCAGGGATCAATGGCCGTGATTGCCGCCAGGTAGATGATCGCGTTCCACCCGGTCTCTTTCCAGCAGTTGGCAAATGCCACGATGGGCCAGAAAAATTTCGGGTAGGCAAAAAAGTTGATCGCCTGATCGATCACACCGAATCTTAAAAGCAGGTCATTAATAATACCGGTGCTGGAAAGGGCATCGTGCAAAATACCCGTAACGATGATCCAGGAAAGAAAGTGGGGCAGATAGGAAATAGTCTGCACCGTTTTCTTGGCAATTTTAGAGCGAATCTCATTTAACAGCACGGCAAACAAAATTGCCATGACAGTGGTGGTCAGGAGATTTAACGCCCCCATGCAGAATGTGTTCCTGATCGCCCTGATAAAGGTAGCGTCCTCAAACAGGAACTTAAATTTGTCAAGTCCTACAAACTTGGATCCAAGAAGGCCGCTCTTAGGCTTAAAATTCTGGAAAGCCATCAGCCATCCTGCCAAAGGCAGGTAATAAAATATAATACCATATACAGTCACAAAAAAAGCAACGATCAACAGCGATTTCTGTCTTTTAATCTCTTTCCATGTAATCTTCCTATCTTGCTTTGCTTTTACCCGTGCCATTCCTTCACTCCTTCCTTACATATAAAAGGCAGCAATAGTCTTCTTATAGGAATAGCTATCACTGCCTTTTGGGGTCATTTCATACTGTCATTTACAGCTTACAGCCGCATCCTATTTAAACGTATCCAGGATTTCCTGCATTTCGCCCAAGAAATCTTCCGGCTTACAAGAACTGTAAACTTCCATATATTCTTCCCATGCCGCATCAAAATCAGATGCCATAACTACTTTAGGAAGATATTCATGCTTAACCTCACCCATCTTGGTCCACGCAACACCGCCGGGAGTCTCTGTGGTGAAGTTGTTTGAAAAGCTGTACATCGGGAACCAAGGGCCATTTGTCTCCACAACAGAACCGATCAAGTCCACATAGTTATCTGCGCCATATGCCGCAAGGCAGTCTTTCAGAGGCTGTGCCATATCGCTCTGGAACTCGGAAGGCTGCTCCTCAGGCTTATTTGCATTCTTGCCGTCCCGGCTTGTGCCGCCCCACTGAGGCAGATAAGAGTACTGGCAGCGGTGGGATGCCTGATAAGAAGTATCAGCCCACTGCATCCTCTGCTCGTCTGTCCTATAGAACAATCCGTTTTCATCAACCTGATAATCAACGCCTTCAACGCCCCAGTATCTTAAATCATGAAGCTCCTGATCCATAGCGCAGTCAACAAGGAACTTAAACGCCTTATCCGGATCCTTACAGTCAACAGAGATTGCAACACCGGATGCCTGGTTAACAGTATCGTCAAAGGTATGCCATCTGTTTTCCATGCCTGCTTCCGTGGTCAGTCCAAGGGGTACATAGTTGCATCCCTTTGCGTCCAGGCCCTGCTGTTTGAACACGTCATTTACGGTGTATGCAAAATCCCACCACTGATCTACCATGCCAAGCACGCGTCCGGTAGAAAGTTTTGCAATATACTCATCGTATGTCTGGGTAAAGCTTTCAGGATCCACGAAGCCCTTATTATATTCTTCATTCAGCTTCTGCAGATATTTCTTGGTATCTTCAGATGTATTGTAATCGCCAATGGTAAGAGTCTCTTTGTCAACCAATACGGAACCGTCATTGGGATAACCTGCCAGGAACTGACCTGCGTTCTCTAAGCAGAAGTATCTCCAGTCCTCACAAAGGATAGTGTACGCAATGTTCTGAGTACCGTCTTCCATGGTGGGGTTTGCTGCTATATAGTCTTCCAAAACTTTAAAATAGTCATCCAAGGTCTGGATATCCGGATAGCCTGCCCACTCCAAAACCCTGACCTGAATCCAGAATGCTTCGTCATTGTGGGTTGTGGTCGTGCTCTCGCCCATGGTGTTGCCAAAAGGATTGATCCAATAAATATGACCATCGGGCTGGCGGAACTTATCCCATTCTTCTTTTGTGAACCATGTATCCCTGAACTCAGGATACTGATCAATATAGTCATCCAGCGGGATCAGCGCTTCTGCATCCACCAACTGGCTCATGTCATCCGTGTCAACAAAATCCGGATACTCGCCGCTTGCGATCAAAGTACCTGTTGCTTCCGCAGCCGTCTGGCCCGTCAGCCATGTTTCTTTAATCTTTACGCCCCACTTATCTGCGATCATCTGCGCAATTTCATTATCGCTGTTGATCTCAGAACCGGGCATGGTAATGAACATCGTAAAATCAGTAACCTCCACAGGCCCATCCGCTGCATCTGTCTGCGCACCAGAGCTTTCCTCACCTGAGCTGCTGCTTTCAGAATTTGTGTCCGTACCGGTATCCGCCGCAGCACCTGTGTCCTTGCCGCCGCACCCTGCCAATATAGAAGCAACCATGGTAAATGCCAGCAGCATCGAAATCACTTTCTTTTTCATACTTTATCCTCCTTCACAAAAATTTTATACTTTATACATTAATTTTATAATTTATTCATATTCTATCAACCTGACAAAGTATAGAAAAAAGCCCGGCAAATTATAGTTGCACAATGCAATCTATTATTTGCCAGGTCTTTTCGTCAAACTGCCCATATCATTTCACCTGCCTGCGGAACTTAGCCGGTGTGCATCCCTTCAACGCAATAAATTTATTAATAAAATAATCCATATCCTTATAGCCCACTTCCTCAGCTATTTCATAAATCTTCTTGTCGGAATACAATAAAAGCCTTTCCGCCGCCTCGATCCGTATCCGGTTCAAATGATCCTTAAAGGATTCCCCATACTGCTTTTTAAATGTCTGCCCCAAATATGCGGAATTTATGAAATACTTTTTTCCCAGATCCTTCAATGTCAGGTTTTCCTTATAATTTCTCCTTATATCCTCCTCAATCCGGCCCAAAATCTCCCCGCTCTGGTTGGAGCGCAGTTCCATCAGATAATCCCCGTACTCTAATAATAACTGGGCCAGTCCTTCATCATCATTTCTGTTTATCTGCCCTATCGTACTTTCATTTATAAAACGAAGAATCTCCTGCCGGTCAATATTTTCATCCTGCTCCAGCGCTAAATGCAAAAACTCAAACATGAGATGATTGACCACCATATTTACCATATGCACATCCATTCCGCTTTTTTTCATTTCCTGCGAAAGCATAGAATAACTATCCGATATCCCTTCCTTGTCATTCAGCTTCACCGCGCGGACCAGCGTATCGGCAAGCTGTCTGTCCAGCAAGTGTCCGGATAATTCCCAATTTGGTTTTTCCCCTAAATCAAAGCCTTTCAGAGAATGGGCCAGCAGCACTGACCTGCAGGACTCTGATATTTCTTCCACGTGATCTACCCTTTTTCCTATGATAATTTCAACAGGAAAACCCACGCTCTTTTTCAGCTTCCCTTGCAGCTGGTCTATATATTCCTGTTCGGATTCTTCATCAGATCCGCACAAAAGCCCGCCTACATAAATAATGGCCACATTATAAATCTCTTCCCGGATGGATGAATTTAAAACACACAGATATTCCCTTCCCGGAAACAAAAGGATGCATTTCTGATATAGTTCCTTTTGGAGCTTTCTCTTTTCATCCGCCGTAAGCTGCCTGATATTTCTGTGCCCGCCATCAAGCTCTACACTGATATACCGGAAGTTTTTACCTCCCCCCACATACTTTTGGACATATTCCACATTATCGGGACGATATCTTCCATGGCAGATGGGAATCATGTTTCTGGCAAAAGCTTCACACTCCATCACGGAATCATCCTCACGCTTACGGCTGCTGGTCTCGTAAATCTGCCTGACCCTGCCAAGGACATTGACAAGCTCCCCCTGCTCCACAGGCTTTAACATGTAATCAAGGCACTCATTCTGCAGCGCTCTTCTAGCATACTCAAAGTCACTGTAGCCGCTAAGCACTACAAAATAAGCGTCCGAAAGTTTTTCCTGCCGCACTTTTTCCAAAAGCTCAAGGCCCGTCATTTCCGGCATCTTGATATCCGCAATCACGAGGTCGACCTTTTCTTTTCTTAAAAATTCCAGGGCTTCCAGACCGTTTGACGCTTTTCCTACGACCTCAAATCCTTCTTTGTTCCAATCAATGATCACCGCCAGCCCCTGTAAAATAAAAGGCTCATCGTCCACAAGCAATACCCTCAGCATATTCATCGTCCTTTATCCTCTAATCAGTTCCACAGCATCCAAAGGAATGCTGACCACCACCGTAGTTCCCACCCCGATCTCACTGCTCATCTCAAACCGAACCCTGCTATTGGCAGCCAGTCTAAGGCGCAGGGCAACGTTCAATATTCCCACATGATGTTTCTCCTTCAGCATTTCTATCTTTACATTGGACATCTCTTCCACAAACTGCCTGCATTTTTCCTCGTCCATACCGCTTCCCGTGTCCTCGATCTCCATCACCAGTTCGCCCTTCTCCTTATAGACTCGAACGAATACCCAGCTTGCCGCGGTTTTGTTTTCCATGCCATGGACACATGCATTCTCCACAAAGGTCACCAATGTCAATTTGGGGATCCAATAGTCTTTGCAGTCCTCCTCCACACAGATCTCATAAGTAAGCCTTTCCCCAAAACGGTATTTCTGAAGTTCCAGATAAGCCTCGATAAACCCGATCTCATCCCTGATCTTTACAAAATCATTGCCCAATTCCACGTTTTGGCGCTCCATCAGAGCAAGCTTTTGCACCATGTCTGCCGTCTCAAACTCCTTTTTGATCACACTGTGCATACGAATGCTCTCAAGGGCATTAAACAAAAAGTGCGGATTGATCTGGCTTCGCAACACCAAAAGCTCTGCCTTCTGTCTCGCAATGTCCATTTCCTGGCTCTTTAGCCTGTTTATGTACAGGGTTTGGATCAGTTCGTTCATACGCTCAGCCATCCGGTTATAGCTTGCCATTAATACACTGATCTCGTCCCGCCCCCGGACTCTTGGAAGCTGCTTTAACTCTTCCCCGTCCACATCCTCTAAAACCTTATCCAATTCTTTCAGACGCTGGGTAAACGAACTGTTGATCAGCCGCATAAGCACAAACGGAACGATCACATTGACACAGATCAAAAAAAGGATCAACGGAAGATTATCCTTCAAAATCGCCATAGAATCCATCTTAGGAGTCATGACATAGACATCCCATATACTCCCATAGACATTCATGGACTTATGTACCCCTGCCTTATCCATGCTTTCTTTTGACATCCTCATAAAAGGCACATGCATGCCTCCCCGCCCATCATTGGAAAAAAGGATCGTCTCCCCTTCGCAGACATAAAGCGTTTCTGAATATTTTGCGTTTATAATATTTCTGGATATAGCGCTATAATTTAACTCCATCTTAAGGACACTTTTTTCATACCCCTTATGATAATAATCCATCCTCCGTATCATGGAAACCTTTCTTTGTTTCGTAAATCCATTATTGCTATAGCTGACAAATACGATCATTTCCCTGCCGCCGGTCTCAAGCTCCCGATACCAGGGCGCTCCCACCACCTCTTCAAGCCTCCTGAAACAGCCCCCATTTACTATCCCGGGGTTGTCCCCATAGATCACCGTGTTGTATCGGTTGTTATTCACACTCACCGGATAAAAGGAATCCTTGGTAAACCTTACGTACTTTTCGTAATAATCCAGATGAGAATCGAATTCCACCTTCATAAATTCGTTTATATAACGGTTACTGTAAATATTCTGCACCAGATCAGCGGCATTATCAATGGTATCATTCAACGTATAGATCACCGAGTCCGCCACGTTGTTCATCTCCTGCAAGGCTGCTTTTTTTTCCGCATAAAGAATCAGCAGCCATATAGCGCTGTCCGTGATCAATAAGGGCAGCAGCACGCAAATGACCTGCATTAACATAAGCTTTCGTCCAAGACTTAAATCATTCAACCAATCTACCAGAAAATTCCGTTTCTCTTCTTTCGCATCCATCCTGTTTTCACCGCACACCGTACATTGTTATACTTTCATTTCATTATATCAAAGATGGAGCCAGGTAACAATAACCTGATATAAATGAACAATAAAAATGAGCTGGCATTCCGCCAGCTCTAACTTGTCATAACTTCCCTATCGCAAAATGGATTCTTTTAAATAAAGAAGCTTCCTGTAACATCGCCGTTTATCACATAGTATGTAGTGTTTTCTTCCGGCTTTACGTAAAGCTCCACGCTCTTGAAATCCTCTTCCTTACCGTTCAAATCATATTTCCATACATCCTTACAGATATTTAACAGATCATCAGGCGTATAAGACTTACCGCTGAACTGGAAGTTCACAGTTGCTTTCACCTCTGCTTTTACTTCTTCTGTTTTCTCCGGCGCTGCTGCCTTCTTAACAGTTTCTTTCGCCGCAGGCTCCTTCTTAGCCGCTGCTGCCTTTTTGACAGGCGCTTTTTTCGCAGGTGCTTTCTTTGCCGCTTCCTTCTTAGCAGGCGTTTCCTTTACCTCTGCTTTCACTTCTTCTTTTGCAGGCTCTGCCTTTTTCTTTGCTTCTGCCATAATAATGACTCCTTTCATACTCAGAACGCTCTTTATTTTCTTCATAGCCTTAACGCATTAATAGTTTTGTATTTATCTCTCCCCCAAAACTTGCGCAAACGTATCTTATCAAGCAACAGTGTACTCTATATTTCATAGATTGTCAAATCTTTGAAAGTTTGTACGGGGAAAGATACACTTGCGGCCGACAGGACCATATCCCGCAGGATTTCCACAGCGCTTTCGCCTTTTACGCTTCCGTAATGTTACCTTTTCTCCAAAACTTTACGGATTTCCCCTACGTCATAGCTCCCCACCTGTTTCTGTGCCGCTATGATCCTCTCCACATCAGAAAGTTCCTCTTCCACTTCTTCCGCAATGATTTCCGCCGGTTTATTCTTCTGCAGTTTTTTGCAGACTAGCATTATAAAGTGTTCCTGTTTTTCTTCCAGTTTTCCTTCCAGCTTTCCTTCTAACCTATAATCCGCAAATGCCTTGCACACCTCAAACCGTTCTTCCCCGTTTCTCATCACTTTATATCCCTCCGGTATCCTTACCTTTGCTACTACTTCCAACAATTCCTTTGTATCCCTGTCAATGTTATTGTAAATTTCTTTGTTTTCTTCCATGACCCTTTTTAACTGCTCCTTATCGCTGCCATAGCGGACGGCCTCAAACAGCTGGCGCAGACCGGTGTGATATTCATCAAAAGCATCATGCTCATGGCAGTCATACAGGTTCAGCTTGTAGTTCGTGACATACGCCTTTACTTCATCATCAACATCCAATACCTCGTACAGGCATTTTGCGCCATCCCATCGGTGTTCCGTTCCACAATATACCACCAGTGTAATCACAGGTACGAATTTCTCATCCCTAGCCATGCCGGAGAAAAATTCATCCGATCCAATCTTCAGATCCTTCTTCCTGTCATGGCGCAGCCGCATCTGCTTCCATTGCTTGTGGTAGCTTAAGCTCTCTGAAAGCATATTTCGGATCACCATATGGTAATCAACATGAGTCTGGTTTTCCACCAGCAGAATATGGACCAGTCTCCCTTTCCACATCCGCGCCTTATCCACAATAGCCTTGAAATTCTCCCTGCCGCCTGCTTCCCTGCCAAGATATACCGCCTGGGCATCTGCAGGTTCCAGATCCTCAGGCTTCACTACCTGCCTTCCCCGAAACAGTGCACCATTCATCTGGTCTGCAAATCTGGCATTATCATCCAGATAGTTATAAAAGTATTCATCCGGTTTTCCCATCCTTTGTCCTCCCTTATCTAATTTTCATATAAGGGATTCCGCAAGAAAAAATGATATGTCACAGATGCGATACCAGAACTCCAGACCCCAGATATGTATGGAGTTATAATAGCATGTGGAACTGAATTTTGTAAAGTAAATTATGATAAAAATTATTATGCAGTGAACAGAAATTTTTTGTAAAACAAAGCAGGACAGCCCTGCTTTGTGAATAACTTTTTAAACAGCATGAAATCTGTCTTAATCATGCTCGGTTAATCTTTAAATTAGGGTCAGAATATGTATTTATGTTGATCGAGTCTGCAACTTTGCCTATTTCCTTATCAATCACCACTAAATTAACCCCTGTCCTGTTCATGGAATAGTCTATATTATCAACTATAACCTCACTTCTGTCTCTTCCGGCTGAAATATGATATCCCTTGCTTTTTATCCTAATCTTACAATATCTTAACGGTTCACAGCATACCTTTAACTTCCCGTCCAAATATTCTACGCTGTAGTTAGAATGCCCTGCAACAAATTCATAATTCAGATTAAGTTCCTCTTTTGATATTTCATCAATCTTGATTGTTTCTCCGTCCAGCACTGCCACATAGCTGTCACGCCACTGGATATCCGCCCGCAGGCGGAAACCTGAAATCTCCAAAAATCTCTTCCATTGACTGGCACACTCATCTTTGCCGGATAATACAACTACATATTTGGATTCCGCTCTCAGCACTGCACAGTACTTGCGCAGATCATTTATCTCAGTCAGCTTTGAATTTCCAGGAACAATTTTATTTCTTGAGCAAACTACATCTAACCATGTCTTTCCTGCTCTCAGCTTCTCTGTGATTTCCGCTTTTTGATCCTCTTCATAAGCATAGTCCACTTTCATTTTATTTAAAAGATCCGTTTTCGTCCGCATAGATTTAAATATACGCAACATCAATTCCACATCTTCACTGCTGCTTTTAGGTTTAATATCAGCATCCAGCGCTGAACGCAACCAATTTTCGGATTCTACCCGTTTAACTTCCATGCGCTCATAAACATCGTCATAATCTATCTCCTCAAAAATATTTGTTTTCCCCAATAACAGCTTACTATCTTCAAAAAACAGCCAGGGGCACCCCGTCAAATTCGCCAATGAGTCAAAACGTCCTTTGGACCTATTTTTTATGGATACAAATTTTTTCCCAAATATGATCGACATACACGTTCCATGCATGGAATCCGTAATGATATAACTGGCATGTTGGAAATATGCCAGCCAGTCAATAAATTCCGGCCTCACGATTTTATCATCCATATTCATGGCTCGTTTATTTTCTTCAATGTTTAAATCCTGATCTAAAATAACAACAAGCTTTTTATTTGTGCTCTGCGCAGCTTCGATAACAACTTGCCGCTTGTCCGGTGTCGGATCTAATATATATGCGAGAAGGTATTCCTCGTCAAAATTCAGCTTTGACATGGCGCTAAGTTCACTCCATACCTTTCTGTTGCATAATAATACGGGATCTAATACTTGCGCCGCCTGGACATGAAATAAATCCCTGCACATAGCCACACCATAATCTTCACGAACCGATATCGCATCAAAACGTTTTAAGCAATATTCCCCCAACGCCCTCGCTTCTTTACTAATATCCTTTTTTTCCTTCAAGTTCCCAAAAGAGGGAGCATAGGATATCATTCTTTTTTTCTCGTCGGCAAATCCAAGCATCATAAACTGCAGAATCCTATCAAAAGGATTCCATATCCAATCCCATATTATATCCGAACCAATTACGAATGTTCCAAAACACTGATTGGCTGCCTGCCCATCTTCGGTTTTCAAAAAGCCGTCAGTTAATTTCATATGGCTTCTTGCAAATTTAACGGCGCTCCCCCCCATTGTCCAACCCCAATTATTTAAAACCGCAGCCTTTTTCCCCATATCGTTAATCGCCCTATAAAGAGCATAATTTGTCGCAATGCTCCCATAATTACCAGACATATAAAGTATAAGCCCTACATCAAATTTATGTAAGGTTGCATGGACAGCGCTTTCAAATTTCATACTGGAGCAGTTGTTAAAAAACTCTCTCCTTCTTACGGCATCATTATCACCTGTGACCGGATAAAATATATTGCTATTTAAAAATCTTCTGTCACAGTTTTTTTCCGCTTCTTTTCCGTATATTTTTTGAACATGAAATTGGTATTCTGCCTCCGAAAGAACCTTCTGAAAAAGTAACACTCCTTTTTCGTTATTAAGGAGAATAACAGAAACGCCTTTTCTATAATTAAAAGGCAAATTAAGGTTTCCTGCCTCCCACAAATCTCCTATTGTCACATCTCCCTGGCGCGGAAGTCTGCTGTATTGGCATTGAAAACAGGAAGCTCGCAAATTGATATTTTGCAAAAAAGACTGCATGTATACACTATTATTATTGTAGGATGTTATAGACTCTCCATTCTTTAATTTTACCCTAAATAAAACGCTCCATCCTTCTCTGCTGCGAAACTCAACATCATCAATATTATCAACGCCGCCAAAAGAGTTATTTAAATGTTCCAGAAATAATTTCGGCGAAGGAACACCATGGCACACCACATCCACTGTATACAACTTTTCATAATCTTTACCTAAGAAACGTAATAATCCAGCAATCTGACACGGACATCCACAATATAACACATAATTATCTTGTTCCAAAAGTTCTTTTGTCTTTTGAAAAGTATTGCCTGTCGAACTCTGCACGTATTTCGAACGCCGAATCCGATCCAGCTCCTCTATACTATGTATAACAATATGATTCACACTAAACCCTGAATCATAAGCCGCTCCTACAACATAGCCCCCTGCCCTTAAAACATATTCAGCCAAAAAAGTAAATATCCCTCCCGACGAGCTGTTATAAAGTATTTTCTCCTCCGCCGAAAAAGCATAAATATCAGGTTCCGGATCATTAAAATAATGACTATTGATGGCAGGACATACCTGCCTGCATCTCCCACAATTAATACATTTTTCCTCATCTATAACCGGCTCCCAAAAGCCTTCCGTATTATCCTCCATACTAATGGCTCCTGTAGGGCAAGCATTTAGGCAAGCCCCACACCCATAGCAGGCTTCCATATTTTTCAGTATTTGCATACTTTCGTTCCTTTCACAAGACGGTTTGATAGCTTTTTACCGTCTCTGATATCGCTGTCTTTTTTTGCTTTTGCAGATACTTCTTTAATACCTTCGCATCCGACATTGCCGCTTCAACATCCGCAAGCATTTTAGCCATCTCATCCGCCGGATAAATATGTTCCTCAGCCACATAATCTCTATTATGCAGTGTTTCTTTAAACGCCAAAATCAAATGGTTATTTAAAAATGCTCTTCGCACAGCTGAAACAATTTCCGCCTCATGATTGATATCGAAATAGTAATCACACTTTTCAAACAGTTCATCTAATATCCCCGGCTTCACCCCCGGATACAGACTCACATTGTCATAACTGCCCAGCCCTGTAAGTTTTGAAGACATCTCTGTCATGGCCGCAATATGGAAGTGCATCTGTGGCAGTGATTTTATGATTTCTTCTCCATGCTCAAGATTATCGGAGTTAGTACAGATAAGCGCCTCCGGCCGATGTTTGTTTTCCTTTGCAAACGGATAAATGAAGCCAAGCTTCTTCACCATATCTTTCTTTGCGCCAAGGGAAATCAGCTTTTCATATGAATCCTTATTCTGCACTACGACTGTCGCCGTGCGGCTGGCCTCCCCATTAAAGATAACCTGCATGTTGCCGGGAATTTCTTCTCCTGTAGGCTCCTGCCAAAACAATACATCTCGTTTGTCTGCCTGCGCTTTTAGCCGGTTAGAAACGAAGAACGGTGTAGACAGGGAATTAAAGAAAATCCGGCTCTGCTTAAATCCCGCACGCACAAAAAAGTGCAGGATGAAATCCGTCTTGTTCCGAAAAATCTGCACTTCATTTCCTTCATTTAAAATAATATCGCCGGTCACAAAATTTTCTACAATAACTTCCCGCCCATCCGCTGAAAAAAAAGACCGGTTTACTTTCTGTCCTTTTGAATTGAAAATTGTTCTGCCATAAACAGCCCCATAGCGGTTATAGTGGTCACTGGAGCGCACTATCCCCCTCTCATCATACCAATCCACAATTTTTACCAAACGTTTATGCTTTGGCTCCGCATAAAAAATCCGCCCACGCTCTTTATGCAGATCCTGAACCTTTCCATTATTGTTTGTTCCGCTGATTTCCCAATAATCCGGCACCCTGATCTCATTAAAATATTTCGGTCTGGCCTTTTCTCCCAACACCGCCTTGAAATCACCAAGAAAAAAACCATATACTGACATCACACCATCCGGCAGAAAACCGTCATCCTCAATCACCACTGCAGGGCAGTCATATCCCGCTTCCTTTAAAGATACATACAGACTCCGGCTTCCTTCATTATAGGTATCCATAAGCAGCAGGGCATCATTTATAATACACTTTTCCATGCTTTTTCCACCTCCTCCGTAAGATATGCTTTCGCTTTCTCGTAAGAATGCTTGTGAAACGCTTCCAAATCAGCTTCTGTAAATAATCGTATGATACATTCTGTCAGCTTTTGTATCCGCTCTTTCTTCTCCATCTTGTCATGCACCGGTATTAAATATCCGTTTTTCCCGTCATCAATAAATGTTGGGTTGCCATAACGCACGTCAAAGCCGATAATGGGAAGACCGGATCCTACCGCTTCCATCAAGGTAAGTCCAAACCCTTCGCTGGTAGAACCCGCAATATAGGCTTCGTAATCTTTGTAAACCTCATCCAGATTTTTTTGACCGCATAAATGCACATAATTGCCACAGCGCAGCTTTGCAATCAAATTTTTAAGCTTTATTTCTTCCGCTCCCTTTCCGTAAATATCCAAAGAAATATTCGGAACACTCGCCTTCGCCGCCGCCACCGCTTCAATCAGCCAGTCCACATGCTTCTCGTCCGCAAGCCGGGAGGCCGTAATTAAAGAATAGCTTTTTCTCCTTTTCCCGGGCACCTTTAATTCATTCAAGCTGCCTACAGGGATTGTCACAATCTTAGGGCTTACTCCCATATATTTCTTAAACTGCTGTTTTAAAAGCTGATTCTGCGCATCCGTGGACGCCACATAAAACTTCACTTGACGGTGCTGAGAAAATGCATACTCATAATAATTATTCCAAAGAATATGCTCCTCATCCGTGCTGCCCTCGCTGAAATGATCCGCATGGATCACAATGCCAATACGAGCCGGATAGGCATTCTGCATAATTGCCTGACCGATTCCTGTCGTCCTGTCAATAATGACCACATCTTTTCTGGTCAACTTCAGCCGCGACACCATATAGCCCACCAGTTCTTCCTTTGAGCAGATCAGCCTGTCCGGAAATTGATACATTACTACATCATTATCCGTGATTTCCTCATAAGCTATCGTACCGTCTTCATTAAAAAATCTGCGCTGATAAAGATGGGCCTGGTTATCTAAAGGCGCATAATACTCTGAATATATTCTGCAATAGGTATAATAATCCTTTCGGATCAGGCAGCCATTAGATACAATCTCCACCCTATGTACCCGGTTTTCCATTTTATTGACCAGATATACCATATAGTATCCGTTTACTCCGGGAAATGTATATTTCGCTGTATCACCCTTCCTTTCACAGGTAAAGTGTTTCTTTCCAAAAGTCTTTTCCAATTGTTTCAGGGTAAATGTCACCGGAGAAATTTTACAGTCAGTAAAAAAAGTGTAAAGCCAGATGACCTCTGAGTCTAAAAAGCCAATATTCTGTGTCATGTGCTGGATATTTTCCTTAGGAAACATATCCGTGAAAACAAACTTCGCCTCCTGCCCGATGCTCCGCAAAACTTTCGCCCGGTAAGCCTGTGCATACTCTACGCCGCTGCTGGCCCACCCAATTCCCAGATTAAAATTATATACCATTGCTACTTCCTCCTCGCAAAGAGTCCTATATGAAATATTAATCATACAACAATTTAAAAACTGCATCCGTCAGCAATTTTTTTGTAAAAAATCCACCACGGACCAACTCTCCAAATTCCGCCACATTTTTAATCATTTGACCATATTGTTCTTCCGTGATACTCTCTACTTTATCAATAGCCTCATCCAATGTGGTTACAGCAAATCCTAAATTTTTTCGTACTATTGTGTTGGCCTCAGGAATACTGTCAGGCACTATCACCGGAATCCCCGCTGCAATATATAAACTAACTTTAAAACATGCACACAATCTCATATATTCTCTTGTATACTCATGTTCTGTCCACAGCAACCCAAATCCCCCGTTTCCCCTGAGTGCATTGGCTAAACGATTTTGATCACGAAACCACCCTATAAATTCAACCTTTTCGTCATGCTGCCAATCGCCCTCTGCAGCCGTCACCAACAATTTAACAGTGTCATACTTCCATTCCTTTACAAACGAAAACTTATCCATGTTTGCATCACCCGCAAAGCTTATTACTCTCTTGAATTGAGGATGTATAGAAAAATCTATCGAAACCGGAAAGTCCCACATTTTTTGTACCACAATCTTTGAAACATTCAATCCCCCGGTGCGCAAAAAGTTAGCCATATTTTCTGATGGCAGAATTATCAAGTCTGCACGATTATATAAGTCTATATATTGTTTTAAAAGCCAACGGTTCGCTTCAAACATAAGCGGTGGAATATCATGTATGAAAAAAATTTTTTTAAGTCCTCCATAGGCACTTAACTGCAACATTAACCTTTCATCAAATGCTATTCCATTCCATGTAGGAGATTGAAAAATAACAGTATCATTCCATCCCACAGCAGCTATAATCCCATCTATCCTCGTGCGAAGCATTTCCGGACTATCAGAATCTACCTGATAGCAATAGATTCCAAGTTCATTATAATCCAGACTGTTCCTGGCAATTTCCGCTACCCTTTGTTGAGCCGCTCCCGCAGCCCCCCTTAACCCATATAGATTTGTTATATGAACCCTCATGTTCGTCCTTTCCTCCTATACTTATCGTGTTCTTCAAACAACTAAAAATCCTATGGAAACAATATATGAATCTTATGCTCTTGATCCAAAAACACATTGCTGAGCAGTATATTCCTCATGGCATTTTGATAAACAGTGGCCTGCATTTTCTCATAAGATTCAAAAGCATCATTTTGATACTCAAACAAAAGATTTCTCTGTGCCGTGGCCCTGCCGGAAACCGCTGCCTGCAGCTGCTGTAAATAATCCACCTGCTCCACCCAGGCATCATCAATAGCGCTTAACACCGCCATCCTCATAAAATCGTTCATGTTTCTCTTACTGCCCAATTTTTTTTCCTGTTCCTCCAAACCCTGTTCAATCTTTTTAAAAAGATACTCCTTTATTTCCTCCTTGTCATCCAATGATAAGGCTGCTCCTTTTTCATCCAGGCGATAAGAAATATTGTCTAAAATGTACCGGTTGATCGATTGACTATCTTCAAACTCTTCCGATTTCAGAAACCGCTTAACATTTTTCTCCGCTATTTCCATAAATTTTTCCATCTGCAGATCACCGCCGTCAAGAAGCCTGTTTCTGGCCTCGTAAATTAAATTTCTCTGCCTCTGCATGATCTTATCAAAATCCACTGACCTTTTTCGTGACAGTGTTCCGGATTCCTCCGCTATTACTTGCGCTTTGTTGATTATCTTTTTTAGTTTCCGTCTGCTGATTTTCTTTTCTTCCTCTATACATTTGTATAATTTGGACGATTCGTCAACACCCACCACATCATCTTCAAGAGACACAAAAAACTGACTGGTTCCGGCATCCCCCTGCCGCCCTGCCCGCCCTCTGGCCTGACGTTCCAGCCTGACATTTTCCATTCGTCCAATGCCAATCACCGCAAGGCCTCCGACGCTTCCCACGCCTTTCCCTAATTTAATGTCCGTTCCGCGTCCGGCAATAGAAGTGGCAACGGTCACCGCTCCTTTCCGCCCTGCTTCCTTAATGATCTCCGCCTCCCAAAAGGCATTGTTTGCGTTTAAGACATTGTGGGGAATCTTCTTTTTCATCAAGTCTTCCGACACTTGTTCTGTATCTTTGATGGAAGCCGCTACCACCAATACCGGCCGGCCGCTTCTGTGAATTTTAACGATTTCCGCCACTGCCGCCCGAAGCTGCCGATTGGAATTTCGAAAATAACGGTCGGGAAGATCCCTTCTCTTCTTAGGACGGTTAGGCGGAATCACTAAAACTTTGGAACCATATATATCCCACAATTCCTCAGAAGCATCTGCCATAGTGCCGCTCATACCCGACATTTTAGGAAACAACAGAAAAAGATTTTGAAATGTGATAGCCGCAACCGACCGAGTCTCCTGCGTGATTTTCAATTCTTCTTTCATCTCCAGCGCCTGATGCTGCCCACCCCGCAGCTTCATGCCGTTCATCATCCGTCCCGTTGCACCGTTTAAAAGAACCAATTCTCCATCTGCCACTACATAAGCCTCTCCGTTCTGAAACATTGTATGTGCCCGGAGAGCCAGGGTCACGTGTCGGTTAATCTCAAAATACGTTTCATCATAGAAATTATCAATCTGAAAAAACGTTTCCGCATATCGGATCCCTTTTTCCGTAAGCCACACCCTGTCTTTTTCCCGCTCATAATCTACATCTTCCACTAACGTCGTTACAAAAAAGTCCGCAATCTTATATAAATTGGACTGCACCCTGGGTGATCCCGATATGACAAGCGGCGTCTGTGCTGCATCTAACAGTACGGAATCCGCTTCATCGATAATCACATAATAAAATTCCCTCAAAAAACGGTCATTGGCCGATGCCACTAAATTATGGATCAGATAATCGAATCCTAATGTGCCGTGGGTGGTATATACAATATCCGCCGCATAAATTGCCTTTTTATCCTCATTACTCAATTTTTCCGTTGGATCTACGGTCACTCCTGCAGCTACAGATAGCCCCATAAACCGGTATACCGGTCCCATTTCCTGCGCATCTCTGGAAGCCAGATATTCATTAGCCGTTACCAGAATCGTGCTTTTTCCGGTCAGTGCATTCAGGTATAATGGCATGGTAGCGGATAATGTTTTTCCTTCCCCTGTATTCATCTCCGCCAGATATCCCTGATGCAGCGCAATCCCTCCTAAAATCTGCACGTCATAAGGTTCCATCCCCAGAATCCTTTTATCTGCCTCGCAAATGGCAGCAAAAGCCTCCGGCAGGATATCATCCAGACTCTCACCCTCCGCCAGTCTTTTTTTAAACTTCTGGGTGAGACCTGCCAATCCCTTGTCTGAGAGCTTTGCCATGCGTTTTCCACAGCTTCTTACCCGATCTACGATTTTTCTTAACTTCCTCAAGTTCCTTGTTTGTCTCATTTTCAATTTCCCGTATCTTGATGGAATGAAAACGAAACCATGTCATCCCACCATTGATCAACTGCATCCTGTAACTATATGTTCTGAGCGGACATTGAAAATCCGTTACCTTATCCCTGATGGAAATAAATCCTGCCTCTACGTCGTACTTATCGTAAAAGACCAGCCGCACCTGCCATGCTTCATTTTCCATGCATTCCATATTAATCTCAATCTGATATTTCCCTTCGCCATCTATCATCGGCAGCGCCGGTTCTATCCTCTGTGCCTGATAATTTGTTTTGGAATACCATTGTTTGACCACCGTTCCCGCCGGCATCAACTTATTGCAAAACTCCACGTCATCTATCTTATGATAAGTAATCTCCGAACCGTATAAGTAAGTGTCGGAAGAATATTCATTCCAATAAATCGTCCATTGCTCCCCTGTCATTAGTCTTCCAGCTTTCTTCCAAAATCTTCCCGTAATGTTTTCTTATACTGCGTCACAAACCAGTTTACGATCGCATTGGTATTATCATTATGTCTTCCGTGAATCCCTTTGCCAAAAATCTGCACACCCTCGGATTTTAAATGCGATAGCAGCATATGATAAGCATTAGTATCATAATCATCTTCCAGCATATAGGAAACAATAAATTTCGAGTTTCCCCAATCTGCCGCATCAAATTTAACCCAAAACTTCTTGTTTAACTTCTCAACGGCACTCTCATCAAGACTGCCGCACTGATGACACAGCACATCAAGAGCGGTAGGGAAGCCGCCCGGGCGAAGATATTTTTCATTCGCTGCCACATTCCCGATACTGGCTAAGGGCTTTCCCACAATGACCGCATGGGGCCTGATATCGCAGGCATAATACATAGCGCCAAAGGTTCCCATCGAGAGCCCTGACAAAATCACTTGCTCCGAATTAAATCCAAGCTCTTTCATATACTTTTTGATCATATCCACAAACAGCCGCTCGTACTCGGGTGTGCCCATGTAAAAACCGCCACCTTCCAAGCGAGGCTCTGATAGCAGCAGAAACGGACTTTCCATACCCTTCATCATATAATATCCTTCAAATCCCTCCTTCGTTTTATAACCGGAAAAATATACATTTAAAGGCGGTTTTAAATCTCCGGGATCAAAATAGCAGAACGCCTCTTCCCGTTCGGAAGATACATACCGTTCGCCTCCAGGTAGAAAATAACCGTGTTTTCCCCTGGAATACCTGCTATGTAATGCTATCACCTCCAATGCCCCCTGCCCTCTTGCACTAAGCGAAACAAAAAGCACATCATCTGTCTCCCCCCCTTGTATTTGTATCACATTTTCCAAATCCTCTTCGTTAAATTCCCACTGATTTGAAATTTGAGCTATCCCCCTCCTGACATAACTCACTATCCTTATTATAATATTCACATTTTTGTTTTTTCGATATTCAATCCAAAGATCTAATGACTGACCACGAGGCAAAAGAATATTATATCGCCAGCATACCGCCTGTCTGAAATCTTTCCCGAAATCTCCTTCCAGGGTCACGCTATAATTCCCATTCCAACGTATCTTTCCGGAAAATCCATGGGCAATTTCTATATCTTGGAGAGCAAATTTCTCCCCATAAGGCTGTGGGTAATAGTATCCGGCCTCCTGCCGCAAAAAGTCTTGTACATCTTCTGACGGAATACACTTTGCCTTTTTACACTTACACAGCCATTTTGTCCGATCTGTTAATCCAGTGTCTCTTTCATAGATTTTATCTGTAATAAACAGTGTATATGCTTTAATCTCCCGATGCAAAATTTCTATTTCTTTTTCCAATGGCTCTCTGTCCAAAAAACAAATATCGTATGGCTTCTCCGGCGGTTTTGTCAAACACTCCACATGATCCAGCCGAACATTAGACGGTAGTTGATATAACTTATTCCAGTTTTCTTTCCCCAATTGTAAAATACAAATCTCCGCCAACGGAATCCATCACCTCTTTCCATCTCTCTAACAGTTTGTCCGTGGTATACTCTTTCATCAGTTCATAAGAAAATATTCTTGCCTGATTCCAGTTCTTCAACCCGCCAAGATAATAATGCAATGCCTTAGGCAGCCCATGGACATTCTTTAAAATTTTTCCATTCAACCCATCAGTTACAAATTCTGTCTTGGTGCGTACAATCTGCGGAATCCCGATGCTAATAGCTGTGATCTGCAGATACAATTCCGGTACTTCCCGCAAATCCACAAACAAGCGCTGTTCCCTCATGCACTTACTGACAGACAGTTCATCCACACATTGTTCCACAACAAATTTTACCGGTACTGATTCTTCCATATTTATATTGTTTTCCGATATTGTCTCATCAGCTTCCTTAGCCCATCCTTCTTCCATGCCATCCTTCAAGAGCTCTCTCCGAACCGTCTCCAAGACCCTTTGCTTTCTGTCATAATCCGCTTTCCTGGTCAAAAGGCAGATTTGGACATTCTCATTTATCCGCAGATACTCTCCCAGCAAGCGTACTAATTTCCCAAACCCTTCGCCCTCCACGCCGTCTATTGCCACTAATATCTTCTGCACATTAAACTGTAAACTCAGTCCGGAATCCTCTCTTGAATCATAAGGCGGGATTGCCATACTGTTTTTCATAAAGCCTTTCCATACTTTTTTTAATTTATTTAATGTATTCCCTGAATCCGCAACTACGTAATCCGCTTCCTTCACCATTTTACGAACTGCAAGGCTGCCCGTATCCAAACTTCTTCCTGAAAAAAAGGATAAAATTAATTTCTTATCTCTTAATACCTTTTCCAGCAGTCTGATATGCTGCTCATGCATCGCAACGCAGAAAATATCTTCTCCTCCCACCATTTGTAGATAAAACAAAAGCACTTCACATATTACCTGTGAAATATCATCATATCGCAATCTGGAAAATCTTCTCTCCTCTTCCCTGCCTTGATCTCGCAGCAGGTACGCAGGGTACTTGGAATTAATCTCCACATGTCCATCCTGGTAAAAATACCGCAGCTTCCATACGCCATTTTCCATCAGGTAGTCGCAATGAACAGGCTGTTCATTCTCATAAAGTATTGTGGCTGATAAAAATCCTCTGTCGTCATATAGATTACGCCGGCAAATTTTATCATCCTTGTATAAGTTCACCTGAATTGGATTCCCGTCTTCTCCAAAGTCAATCTGCGCATACTTTTTTCCTTTTAACATCGCAATTATCACAAACTGCGTATATCTAAATTCAATGCCATCCGGCCACTTAAACTGATGAAAAGACAAGGCCGCCACTTTCCTTCGCTTTATCTCCTGTATCGCATCAAAACAGGACCAATACGGCGCCCGGTATACACTCTGTCTGTGTAGAAAATGACGAAAATTTGGTGCATACCCAAGTAATATAATTTGATACCGGCATGCCTTACTACGATGAAAAAGCTGTATCTGCTTTACCGTATCGTCAAATTCTGTGTGCATGCGCCGCTCATACCAAATCTGCTCATTTTCTCTCCATTTATTCTGCTGATACCACGCCGGAATAAAATATAACATATACCGTTCAAAATCTCCTTTTAAAACAACGCTCTGCAAGAGTCATATTTATATATAGAAAATAATTCCCTGAATATATTACATAAAAAACTGACCAATAGCATAATGGTCACAGGCAGCATTGCGGGCCCGCCATCCACATTAAATTCCGCCTGCAAAATCAGCGGCACGGCTACACACACACCCATTACCGTAGCGGAGAAAAAACTGATGACCAACACTGTCCTGCGAAGATATCGTCTGGTATCCTGCCCTGCGTGGATGTTTACAATACTATCCCCGCTTTTCAGAAACTGTTCCGAGATATCTTTTGGGCTGATCATGATCATAGAAAAACCAATGGTAATCAAATACTCACACGCAACATATACAGCAATACCAAAAGGGTTCGTCAATACCACATTTTCCTGCCACCAGACCACCCACGCATTTTGCGGGAAAAAATATGCCAGTAAGGCAATTAAAAGCTGCGGCAGCATAAATACTGCCGATGTAAACATTAACGGCATAGCCCCCACCGGATTTAATTTGATCGCCATGTAATTCTTATCCGCATAAATATTATGTATGGATACTCTCTGCACAGGGATTCGCATTTCTGCGTTTTCCATAACGATCATAACGACCATCATAACAACCCCTATCATTAAAGGAAGCAGAAGAACCCTCACATGATATTCCAAAAAAATAATCAGCAGCCGTTCCAAAATATTGACCAAGGCAAAGACCATTCTTCCGCCAATTCCATATCGTCCATTTCTGCCAGCCATCCATAAGATGACCATTACGCCTGTCACCATCTCAATTCCCGCTACCACTTTCGTCATGGCAAGCATTTCTGCCGGAACCGCAAATTTTAGTTTCGGTATCTGAACAACCGCCTGCAATATGGCAATTGCCAATGTTACAAATGCCGTCGCATATCCCATCGCCTTAGGAGACACTCTTGCTTTCGAAAATAGATTCCTAATCGCATATGCCAGCTGCACCAGTATATTGGAGATCATAAAAGGAAAAATCCCTAACGCAAAAATTGAACAGCGGTATGTGTCACCACTGATCATCTGCATCAATATCTCTCCTGCGCCTGCTGTTTCAACAGTATATGCAGACATATCAACTCCACATAAAGGAATGTTTTTCCCAAAAATATATATCAAGAAGATCAAACCTGTATAAACAAGTTTATACTTCATTACATTCTCACTTTGTTTCAAACAAAATAGTTGTTTATTTTGTGACTTCGTGGTATACTAAGAACGAGGTGAATCGAGATGAAACTGCCAATTTATGGCAACCGCCGATTGTATTTTTATTAAACTATTTGGTCATTTGGTTTTTCAGTTCCTCTTTTTCTCTCTTCAGCTTCCTCTTAGTTACCAAAAACCAAGCCGTTGCTCCAATCAAAAAAAGTAATACGGGAACATCCCACCAACAAGCCCATGCTAAATTTTGAAAAAAATCCATCAAATTATTTACCTTCTCTCTTTGTCATCAATATCCTTTTTCAAGCCGGTAATTTCTTTCTTCTCCTTCTTTGTGCTTCCCACATAGTAAAGTGATAAAACTCCCGCTATGATCAGCTCTATGAAGTGCGTGATACAATGATGAACATTTTCAATGATACCTGTGTTAGCCAATGGAACCTCTTCATTTTCTACTTCAAAAAGCTCCTGATCATCTGTTATCTCATCCTCAATATCATCTTCAATATCCATAACTGCAAGAGGAACTTCCTCATCTTCTACCTGTATAGCCGGTGCTGCTAACGGAGCTGCTCCTGGTGCTGCTAACGGAGCCGCTGCCGTATCTACTTCCACTTCTACGACCGGTGCCGCTGCTTCCGCCACTGCCGGTGCTACTGCCGCAACATCAGCTGCGGGTCCTGTCTCTCCACCACCTGCCGGATCTGTTCCATCTTCTGGACCTGTTCCTTCGCCACCTTCAGCCGCTGAACTATTGCTGCTTGATGTACTTGCGCTCTCACTTGCTGATTCACTCGAACTTGTCGATGCACTTTGACTGTCAGCTACGCTCGTGCTCAGGCTCTGGCTATCCGCTACGCTCGTTGACAGGCTCTGACTATCTGCTACGCTTGTGCTTAAGCTTTGACTGTCAGCTACACTTGTGCTCAGACTCTGACTGTCAGCTACACTTGTGCTCAGACTCTGGCTATCTGCTACGCTCGTGCTCAGGCTCTGGCTATCCGCTACGCTCGTTGACAAGCTCTGACTGTCAGCTACGCTCGTGCTCAAGCTCTGGCTATCTGCTACGCTCGTGCTCAAGCTCTGGCTATCCGCTACGCTTGTGCTCAGACTCTGACTATCCGCCACACTTGTGCTTAAGCTTTGACTGTCCGCTACACTGGTTGACAGGCTCTGGCTATCCGCTACGCTCGTGCTCAGGCTATCTGCCATGCTCGTACTTAAACTCTGGCTATCCGCCACACTTGTGCTCAGACTCTGACTGTCCGCTACGCTCGTACTCTGACTATCCGCTATGCTCTGGCTCTGGCTGTCGGCTATGCTGGTTGACAAGCTCTGGCTCTCTGCTTCACTCTCACTTAAACTTTCCCGCAAGCTTTCACTTTGTGCCATACTATCCCATACACTTAAACTGGGATCAACCTCTCCGCCCTGGCCTATATACCATTGATACCAAGATTGAAAGTTTTTCCATCCCGCTATATCTTTATCAAAGAAATGTGCATGGGTAAGTAAATACCAGCCATATCCAGAATCTGTAGGTTTAACAGAACCCGTCAATATTGTCCAACCATTACTTGCATTAGCCCAATCAATTCCATTTTCTTCCGCCAACTCCATCATCGTGTCAGCAGTCATAACATTGGGCGCAAATGCCTGCAACATACCTATCAGCTCTGCTGAAGGAGTTTCACCATTTTCAGCCAAAGCAGCAAAATATGCTGCCAGCATATTCATCAATTCTTCTGAAATCAGCCCTTCATACTCTGCCAATGAATCGGGATCATATTTCCCGAGGATATTTAAAAATTCTTCCAAAAATGTCTCATCTGTCGCCGTTAAGGAACCTAAACCAAATTCCTCCAGCATGCTCGTCATTTCCGATGAAAGCATACCCTCTTCTAATCCGCCCGTCGATTCGCTTTCCAATATAGAAAGACTATCGCTATCACTTTCGCTCGTGCTCAAGCTGTCACTTGCACTTTCACTGGCAGAACCCAAACTGGTACTCTCACTCGCACTGCCGCTCTCACTCAATGAATCTGATTCTTCGCTGCTTGCCGCACTTTCGGAATCTTCCGTTGAATCCACTGACACCGAACCTTCCTCATCAGAATTTTCTTCTGAGTCTGCCTCTGTCTCTGTAGATTTCTCATCCTCTACATTTTCGGTACTGTTTTCCGAAGTTTCGGAACTTACTGCGGAATCTTCTGACGCTGAACCCTCAGATGATGATTCCTCGCTGTCAGACGCATCCGTAGAACCGTTATCTGTTTCCGATGACACATCATCCACAGATCCTTCGCTGCCTTCCGGATTTTGGGATTCTTCCGAATCCGATGTATCTTCCACCGACCCGTCAGGTGTCGGATCTACATTATCATTTCCATCACCCGTACCGTTATCTGTGTCTTCATTGTTCTCCACAGTATCATTTACATCATTATTTTCTTGGCTGTTTCCCTCCCCTCCGTCATTCGTGCTCTCGGAAGGTGCGTCACTTTCCTGTGTTTCCAATGCACTGGCTGCTTCTTCTGCTATAGATGTTTCCACGACTACCTCAGTATCCTTCAGCATTCCGTTTTCATCTAATTCAGCAGCATACACCACATTAGCATTGGAAAATACATCCACACCACCGATCACAGCGCCTGCGGTTACAACGCCCTTTAAAATTGCCTTGGACCGCTTTTTGCTCTTCTCTGGTTTCTTTTTGCTCATTGTATTGCTCCTTTCTTTGCACAATACGGACGCAAAGTGTCCGGCGGCCGGGCTGGCGTAGCGCAAAAGCACCTTAGCCCCCATAGCTTTGCGTCCCACTATTTCTAGTGGTTTGCTAATTGAATTAGCAGCCGGGCTGACTTAGTCCGAAAACCTTAGTCCCCATAGCTTTGCGTCCTGCCGTTTCCGGCAGTTTGCTAATTAAATCAGCGGTCAGGCTGGCATAGTCCGAAGACCTTAGCCCCTATAACTTTGCGTCCTGCCGTTTCCGGCAGTTTGCCATGATAACCAATCCCCCCATTGTAATAGCTCCATTTTCCCTGCACATATAGGACAGAAGCTTTATAAGCTCTGTCCTGATTACAGTTTTTCACTGAACTGTCAATTTAAGGAATAGATTATACTTGCAATATACTGTCAGATCATGAAAATACCATCCACAACATATGCTACTTTCATTCTAGCAAGATGGGTGTCTCGCAAACTGCCTCTTATAAATAATAAATATCTTTTTTTACCACTATTTCCATCCTTAACAGGCAGCGCTCATACATCACTAAATATTTGCAGAAAGTTCCTGCGTCATATCCGCATAATACCACAGCTCACCTTTACCACCCTTCCTGATATAAGCCTTTTCAATCCGCTGAAAGATCGAACTGCAGGAGTCCTTGTCAACCTCGATCAGCATCAAAATAAAATGCCTGTTTCCGTATCTTGTGTACGCATCCCCTATCCGTACCGAATCGCCAATTGCTTTTTTTAATAGGGGCATCTGGTCATGAATATCAATCTGTTTCTGCGAAACCTTGTTTATTTTCTGACTCAAAGTTAAAAACATTAAGACAGCGCTGAACTTATTCCGTTCTTTCAACCTGACTACCAAACGGCAATAATCCACAAAACTGGGATAGGTACAATAATAAGCTCCCTTTACTTTCTCCCCCAAAATTTTCTTTTCGATATTGTTTTTTCTTTCTATAAATGATTTATCTCTGTCTAGCCAATTACTTAAATCCCCACGATTCCCATTATGGCTATCACCTAACGGATCCACTCCTTCAAAGCATTTCTGCATATCTGCCATAGGCGGATTCCCCAATTCCCGGGTATATAATTCCATGGTGTCATTATAAATATGAAAAGCTTCCTCATAGCGATACATTTCGACATTGCAACGTATCAACTGGGTCTGCCAATTTTCAAAAGGATAAATAGCCGATGCCCGTGTATAAAGCCACAAACGATCTTTATAGTTCCCTTTTTTGAAATATTCCTGTCCAAGTTCCCTGACTATCCCCATGTACAATTTCTTAAAATAATTGCTTTTCTGGATAAACCACATATCGGACTGATTTGCCGGAAGCAGCTCTCCGCTATACATTTCAACCGCTCTGTATAGCAAATCTATCCTCTCTTCTCCTTCCGCTTCCTTTGCCTGTTCCACAAGCAGCTCAAACTTTTGGACATCTGTCTCCAGAGCAACCTTACTTTTAAAACAGCACATCCCTTCGTTGATCTCCACATACTCATCCTCCGGAAGGCCGCCGGAAACCAATTGCCCTTTTAATCTGTATATTAAATTATTTAAATTACGATTACGGTTAGACACATCTGTTTTTCCGTTCCAGCCATACAAATTTTCAATCAGTTCATTTTTTGCAATCCCACCCTTTAATGACAAAAGAAGCATCTGGAGCAAACGTACGGACTTCGAATTTCCTATTTTATTCATGACAACAGATTCACCACCATAGCGCATAGAAAAACCGCCAAACATCTGCACCTGTAATACCTTCCCCCACATATCCGTTCCCCTTCTGTTTCCCGCAGGTTGTTTGATTTAAAATAATGTACAAATTTTATATTCTGACTACGATGTAATTTGAAAGAGCAATTTTCTCCGCCGGAAAAATACAAACTTCCCATAATTATGATCTGAAACCCGAATTTAAAGCATACAAAAGTAAAGCCAGAGAAATCTTTCCCTGGTTTTGGTTTCGCATGCTTTAAAAAACTTTTGTCTACGAAATGTATATTGTCAGTAACAAGCTAACTGTGATATAATTTTTAAAATTACGTAAATATGCCTTATCTTTAGTAGTCAGAATATAAATTCCGCCTATATCACAAGCCCCATCCGCCCCAGAAAACGCATATGCTCTTCCCCTGTCGTCATCAAATAAATCCTCGTTGTCTCAATTGAACTATGCCCCAGCATGTCTGCCAGCTTTACGATATCCCCACTGATTTTATAAAATGCCGTGGCAAACAAATGGCGGAGATTGTGAGGAAACACTTTGCCCTCCTCTACCCCCGCGCTCCTGCATAAATCTTTCATTTCCCGCCAAATCTGCCTTCTCGAAATTCCGTTTCCGTTTCCCGTCAGGAAAATCTGGCCGGAAACAATCCCTTGCTCTTTTGCGTATTTTTTCAATTTCCGGCATAGCTTTTCCGGAAAAAAAATAACACGTACCTTTCCTTTTAAATTTACTTCCGTACTGCCCCGGACTACCGCTTCTACGGTGATATAAGAAACCTCACTGACCCGGATGCCCGTGCCGCAAATAGTCTCCATCAAAAGAGCCAGTTTTTCTTTTCCCTTTCCCCTTGCAGCCTTTAACAATCTTTCATATTCATCACGCCGAAGTTCCTTGGACCGATTCCTGAAAAGCTACCTTTGAATCCGGAGAAATTTCAGCCTGCATTCATCCCATCCCGCAAAGCGGAAAAAAACATTCAATGCAGAAAGTTTTGCATTGACCGTGGCGGGAGCGAAACTTTCATTTTGTAAATACGCTTTAAATTGCCCCGCTGTCTCTTTGCTTACTGCCCTGCCACTTATCCATTCCTGAAAAAAACGCAGTTCCCTCATGTATTTTTCAACAGTCGCAGCCCCGTATTCTTCCTCCCTCAGTTTTCTTTCAAATTCAACCAATTTTTCAGTTGTTAAAGCATGGCTCATCATCATTACCTCCTGGTATATTTTTTAGAATTATAGTACCATATACGGAAAGGCCAAATCTATCTAAAACTTATATCTGCATCCTCTATCTAAAAGAAAAAGGTATCCCATGGAATCATATTCTACGGGATACCCTTATCATTTCGTAACGATATGCTATTTTTCGTTTTACCTGTTATGCATATGAACACAACTTACTTTCGGCTTTTGCCAATTCATTTTCCGTGTAGCCATAGGACAGCATCTGTACGTTCGTAGCCCCTGCTTTCATCATCCGCCCTATGGCATTGATACGTTCTTGTTCTATACCTCGCTCCATGCCTTGTTTCATGCCCCGTTCCATGCACCGCTCTATAATTACTTCCGAAATATTACACATATCCTGTATCCTCCCTTCCAGTTCCACAGTCATAATAAACCCACATTCCTCTGATAAAATATGCTTCTTTTCCTGAACACTCAACTCGGAAAATAAAATCTCAAGCATGAAGATCAGTGGATTTTTTGAATCGCTTTTTCCAACCTGGCCTCTGATATGGACGATAACTGCTTTCATTAAATCTGCACCAACGAGCATAGGCTTATCGCCCAAAATCCTCTTGTTGTCTAAACTGATTTCCTCAATGAAAGCTTCGTCATCACCGTCCATACAAATCCAGATGCTCCTGACCTTTTTCAGGTTATCATAATCGCTGTGGTAAAACTCTGTCAATTTCTGTGCTGAAATCATCCTTGAAAGATAAAAAACAATCCTGTTTCCCAAATGATATCCCATGCTATCGAAAAAGTCAACAGTTATTCCCAATAAATAGTATTTCACCCTGCCAATCCGAAATAAAGCAGCACCAACACCCCCAGCGCAATCCGGTACCAGCCAAAAACCTTAAAATCATGTTTCTTAATATAGCCCATCAGGAATTTGATCACCAGCACGGAAACCAAAAACGCCGTCAACATGCCAGTTGCCAGTATCATCACCTCATTCCCTGTAAAGGAAAAGCCGAATTTCATCATTTTCAGCAAGCTTGCCCCAAACATCACGGGGATCGCCAAAAAGAAAGTAAACTCTGCCGCCACCGTCCTTGAGACGCCAATCAGCAATGCCCCCAGGATTGTTGCGCCGGAGCGGGAAGTTCCCGGAAAGATTGCCGCAATCAACTGGAACAACCCTATAATAAGGGCTGTCCGGTAAGTGATCTGCCCCAGTGAATTTATTTTTGGCCTCATCCCTTTATTCTTATTTTCAATGATAAGGAACCCCACACCAAACACAATAAGTGCAAGAGCAACACAAACGCTATTATAAAACAGGCTTTCAAAATACTCGTCAAACAAGATCCCCACCACTGCCGCAGGCAGGCAGGCCGCAATGATCTTAAACCAAAGCAGCCAGATATCCTTTTTGCACCAGGCCAAAACCCCCTGTTTTCCCACCGGGTTATGGTTATCCTTTCTCCCGAAAGGCCAGATCTGTTTCCAGAACAGCAATACCACGGCAAGAATTGCCCCAAGCTGGATTACCACCAAAAACATTTCCAGAAATTCCGGGGATACATCCAGCTTTACAAATTCATCCAAAAGGATCATATGCCCGGTACTGCTGATGGGAAGCCATTCCGTAATGCCCTCCACGATTCCAAATAACACTGCATCCCAAAATTCAGCCATACTAATAATTCTCCTTCACAAATCTGCGGATCGCTCCCAGGGAACGCTCCACTTTTTCTGTTTCAATGCAATATGCCATACGGAAATATCCGGGCACGCCAAAGCTGTCCGAAGGAACCATCACCAGGTCATACCGCAATGCTTTCCGGCAAAAAGCCGCCGCATCTTCTTCTAACGCTTTCGGAAAGATATAGAACGTTCCGCCAGGCTTCACGCAGGAAAACCCAAGCTCCGTCAGTTCCTTATATAAGATATTCATATTTGTCTCATATATACCCATGTCCGAAGTCAAATCCAGGACTTTTGCCGCAGCAAGCTGGATGATGGACGGCGGGCAATTATGCCCGATCCCCCTGGAAATCTGCCCACATATAGCGCTGATCAGTTCCGCATCCCGGCATTTTGGATTTGCTGCCACATACCCCATCCTTTCCCCGGGAATGGAAATAGACTTTGCATAGGAGTAGCAGGAAAGGGTATTGTCATAAAACTTTGACACATAAGGCGCATCCACTCCGTCAAAAACAATTTCACGGTAAGGCTCATCGGAGATCAGAAAAATATCATGTCCATATTCTTCCTGCTTTTGCTCCAAAAACTCCGCCAGCCTTTTTAAAGTAGCGGTGCTGTAAACCACACCGGAAGGATTATTAGGCGTGTTGACCAAAAGCGCCATAGTCTTCTCGTTTAACATTTCTTCCAGTTTTTCAAAATTAATCTGGAAACTTTCCGTATCCGCCGGAACTACTTTAAGCACCGCTCCGGACATATTAATATACGGGTTGTATTCCGGAAAGTAAGGTGCAAAAGTAAGTACCTCATCCCCCGGCTTTGTTACACAGCGTACCGCATGGGCTACTGCCCCCGCCGCACCGGTAGTAGGGAAAATATGATTCCCCGTATAACCCATGCCAAATCTCCGGTTTAGGGAATTTGCAATAGCGTCCTTGACCGAAGCAATCCCAAGACTGGGGCTGTATCCATGAAGCTCCATAGAACTTTTCGTCTTTAAGAGATCAATCATAGTCTCCGTAAATTTCTCCGGAACCGGCACGGAAGGATTCCCAAGGCTATAATCAAACACATTTTCATAGCCAATCTCCTTTCCCCTTGCCGTGGCAAACTCTGACAATTGCCTGATCACGGACTTTCCTTCCAGCATTTTTTTATATTGTTCGTTTATCATAGTCGTTCTCCATTCATGCATTTACGGTAGAAGCGATCAGCTTCATGCTGCCCCCAAATTCCACTTCCCCAATCCCTGAAGGAAGGATGAAATGGTCTCCCTTTTTAATCCTCTTTTCATTTACCAGTCCTTCTCCTTCTATCACGCTCATGATCAGAAAAGGATGATCCTGCATAACCTTCACCGATTCCGTCACATCCATCTTCCAGACCCTGTAATATTTGCAGGAGATCAGCTCGTTCATCACATTTTCAGGAAGATTGTCCACATTCTTTACACTGTCCTTTGCGGAAGGCGCAGGAACCGTGATCACGTCTATACTCTGCTTCACATGAAGCTGGCGGGGCTTCCCGTCGGTAAGTCTGTCATAGTCATACACACGATATGTGATATCACTGTTTTGCTGGGTTTCCAAAATCATCAGACCACCCTTAATGGCATGGACGGTACCCGGGTCAATCTGGATAAAATCGCCTTTTTTAACAGGAATCTCACGGATCAATTCCCCCCAGCGCCCCTCCTCTATCATGCTCTTTAGCTCTTCTCTCGTGGACGCATTGTGCCCCACTACCAGCGCCGCCCCTTCCGGGCAATCTAATACATACCAGCATTCTGTCTTTCCCAAAGAACCATTTTCATGGACATTGGCGTAAGCGTCATCCGGGTGAACCTGAATGCTCAAGTCATCCTTTGCATCTATAATCTTTGTAAGAAGCGGAAACCTGTCCAGACCAATATTCCCAAAAAGCTCCCTGTGCTCCTGCCAAAGGAAGGAAAGCGTCTTTCCTTCATAAATACCTTCCCGTACCACGCAGTCACCGTTGGGATGGGCGCTGACTGCCCAGCACTCCCCGGTCTTATCCCCCGGGATCTCATACCCAAATTCTGTCTCTAATTTGCTCCCTCCCCATATCATCTGCTTAAATACCGGGTTTAAAAATAAAATTGGTCTCTCCATCTTGTTTATCTTTAACTCCTTTCCTGTGCGGAACATCCTTTTTATATCATATTTTACATTGAAAAAAAGAATCCTGCAAGCAAGATCCTTTTTTCCTTGTTTTATCTTCTTCCAATTTCCATATCGGATTCTGTCACTACACTATGTTCTTTAATATAAGCCATGATATCCTCAAATTGTGTAAACGCAAGGCCAACATAACTATCGGCACACCCATAATAGAGGGCAATCCTTCCGCTGTCCGGATCATGAATGGTAACACAGGGGAAACACACATTGGGAACAAATCCCCTCTCCTCATACCATTCTTCCGGGGTAAGCAGGAAATTTTCGCACCGGTACTTTACAATAGACGGGTTTTCCAGATCTAAAATTGCCCCGCCAATGGAATAAACAAAACCATTACAGGTACCGCTTACCCCATGGTAAAATAGAAGCCATCCTTCATCTGTCTCAATCGGGGCTGCGCCGCCGCCAATCTTGACTGATTCCCACCATTCATTCCCTTTCCCCATTACATGCCTATGCTTGCCCCAGTAAACCATATCCGGGCTTTCGCTTAAGAAAATATCACCAAAGGGAGTATGCCCACTGTCCGAAGGACGGCTCAGCATACAGAAATTTCCGTTGATCTTTCTCGGGAACAGCACCGCATTCCTGTTATAAGGAATAAACGGGTTTTCAAGCCTTATAAAGGTTTTGAAATCCGTTGTCTTAGCCATCCCGATGGATGCTCCGTAAAAATCCTGGCACCAGATAATATAATAAACATCCTCCACCTTGACCAATCGGGGATCATAAGCATACTTTGGCATAAATGGCTTGCCTTCTTCGTCCACAAAAGGAATTTTTTCCTTTTCAATATCCCAATGGACCGCATCCTTGCTCCTCCCCATATAAATATATGGGATTCCATTGGTCTGTTCCCCCCTAAACACGCCGATGAACTCATCGCCATAAGGCATTACCGCACTATTGAATATCCTTGCCACGTTCTCTACCGGGTTTCTCCCGATAATCGGGTTTTCCGTATATCTCCAAACCGGCGCCCCTTTTAAATCGGCCGGCCTTTCCTGCCAGGGCACGTTTTTTACCGCAGGTGCAATCATTTTAGGTATGCTCATTCTTTTTTCCTCATATCTTTCTATTTATTCTGATTTAAAATTTCCATATTCTTCCTAATCAGGCTGCATCTTTGGGCTACACATTCCACAGAACGCAACGGGTCTTTTGGCGTGTGAAACACATAATCCAAAAGCTTGTCAATCGTGGTCACGGCCACATGCACTCTTGTATCGCTGGAAGCGTAATAGATATATACTTCCCCGTTATCCCTTGCAATAGCGCCGTTGGTGAATACCACGTTAGACACATCGCCCACCCGCTCGCCGCCTCTTGGTCCGATCAAAAGCCCTGAGGGTTCCGCAATGACCTTAGAAGGATCCTTCAGATCCGTTGCAAAAGCATAGACCACGTAGCGCAGGCCTGCCGCCGTATTGCGGACACCATGGGCAATATGAATCCATCCTTTTTCCGTCCTGATCGGCACTGCACCTGCACCGTTTTTGGCTTCCGTGATCGTATGATATCTGCGTATACTGGTCATCTTCTCCTCATCGATCACAGCATGCCTGATATCATCGCAAAGTCCAAACCCTATCCCTCCGCCTGATCCTGTTTCAATAAAATCATCCATAGGCCGGGTATAAAAGGCATATTTTCCATCTACAAATTCCGGGTGCAGTACCACATTTCTCTGCTGGGGAGAACGCAATGTGGTCAAATTATCCAGCCGCTCCCAGGTTTTCAGATCCTTAGTCCTTACAATACCTGCAGCGGCAACCGCTGCTGAAAGGTCATTTACCGATGTATCCTTACTCTCCGAGCAGAATACGCCGTAAATATAGCCGTCCTCATGCTTGGTCAGACGCATGTCATAGACATTGACCTCTTCCGGACAGGTATCCGGCAATAAGATCGGGTAATCCCAAAAACGGAAACCATCCACTCCGTTATCACTTTCCGCCACCCCAAAAAAGGATTTCCTGTCATCTCCCTCAATCCTTGCCACCAGATAGAATTTTCCGTCCAGTTCGATCGCACCGGAATTAAGGACTGCATTGATCCCCAGTCTTTTCATAAAATAGGGATTTGTTTCCGGATTAAGATCATATTCCCAAACAGGAGGGATATGGTTCCTTGTCAGGACCGGATACCGATATTTATCATAAACCCCGTTATAAAAATCCGGGTCAATTTCATTTTTTCTGTTTACCAGGGTTTCATATCTGTCAAATACCATCTTGTATTTTTCCTGGAATGTCATGCTTCCCACACCTCTCCTTTCCTTATGCGCCAACCCCTTTGGCACGCTCATCCTTCACACCGTTTTATCACTTCCAAGCACATCCGCCCATTGTGATAAGGGCATTTCCATGGTTCTACGATAGGGCCGCCCCGATAAGGCACACCTTCCTGCGTAACCTCATGAAACCATTCAGAACCTTCCCGTTTATCAATCACATAATTTTCAATAAACTCCCACTGATTTTGAGCCGCATCCAGGTACTCTCTCTTGCCCGGTTCCTTTTGCCAGCCATTTAGGAACCCTACTACCGTTTCCGCCTGCACCCACCAGATTCTCCGAGAGTCCACCACTCCCTTTTCACACTCATTGGCAAGAGAATGTCCATCAAAAGCTTTCTCATAAATCTGTCTGGTCAAATCTTTCGTAATGGGCGTCATCTTTTCTTCATATTTTTCTTCCCCTAAGATTTCCACGCCCCTGTCGATCAGCCATGCGGCTTCAATGTCATGTCCATAGGAATGCAGATCGATGAGAGAATTCATTTCTGTGTCAAAAAACACTTCCTGCCTGTGAAGTTCCGGATTATATACCTTTTCAGCAAAAGTATCCAGGATCCACATAAGGCGTTCTTTCACTTCCGCCATCCCGGCCGCGCGGTAAAGCTCCGTATATGCCTCAAACACATGAAGAAGGGTATTCATGGTCCTTTGGGCAATAATACCGTTTTCCGAGAGTTTATCGTTTTCAATTTCCTGAAACTTCCGGTCAAAGGCTTCCCGATATCCAATCCCGTCCGTACATTTTTCTTCTATGATATGGAACAGTTCCTTTGCCATAGACAAAGCCTCCTTATCCCCTGAGGCTTCATAATAAGAAGAAAGGGCATAAATGGCAAAAGCCTGGTTATACGTATGCTTCGTTTCATCTTCCGGTCTGCCCTCAAAGGTGACCGACCAAAAAATCCCACCGTTTTCCCTATCCATACAATGCTTTTTCATAAAATCAAACCCATGCCTTGCTTCATCCAAAAGGCTCTCATCCCTTAGCAACGTATAGGCATTGGAAAAAAACCATAAGATGCGGCTGTTTAGAATACATCCTTTTACCGCTTTTTTCTCTACCTTCAAATCCTGATCCATAAAGCCGTAGTAGCCACCATATTCCCGATCCCTTAATGCCTTCCAAAAAGGGATGATCGTTCCAAGCAGATGCTCCTTTATCTCATCTTTCATCACCATTTTGATCCACACTCCTTCCCTGACTCTTTTTACCATTTACAAGATGCGCATAAAGATCCTCATCCGGCAGCTCCCCCCGCAATTTGCGATAATGCAATGTATGTATAAAAACAACAATTTCCAGTACCAGCATCGGAAAAGCTCCAATCACCAAAAGAATCTCCCCTACAATCCTCCGGAAAAAGAATACCAAAAGGACCATCACCGCAAGCACGGGAATCAAAAATCCCGGCTTATACAGCATACAGATGAACGCTTCTGCCAACATAAACTTTTTGTCCACAAAAGTATAATATCCTGCCGTATATATGACCATCGTGTATAAAACTGCCGTGACTGTAAGACAGAGCACCGCATATAATGTCTGGCCCATCCTAATCCCCAGCAGTACGCCCCCAATATTTAATGCCGCTGCCAAATTAATCCCGGCATATTTCATCAAATGAAGCGATTCCTTTAAATAGCGGAAATACTTTTTGATCAACCCGTCCGTGATGTCATACTCTTTATAGATTAATTCTTTTCCAATCAGAAACGCTGCCGTAACAGCCGGAACCATCAGGATTGTCAACGACAAAAAGATAGTTCCAAAGCACATAACGCTTAAAAAGAAGATAATATGGACCAATGACAATATCTTGTAAAGAATTGATTCCCTCATTATGATTTAACTGCCCCCGCCATCGCATAGAAAATATATTTCTGCATAAAGATATAGACAATTCCAATCGGGATGATTCCAATCAAAATAGCTGCCGCAACAATTTCAAAAGGCGTTGCCGTATTTCCAAAGAACTTATATAATGCAACCGTAAAAGTCCTTACATCTTTCCTCAAGTAAAGGTTAGGAATATAAAAATCATTATAATAAGAAATCCCATTTAATATCAGAAGGGTGGTACAGGCCGGTTTTAATAACGGGAAAATTATTTTGTGGAAAATCGTAAAATAATTTGCCCCATCCACCAATGCCGCTTCATCCAGTTCTTTGCTGATGGAATCCAAAAGGTTAAACATAATATAAAGCCCCACACATCCTACGCCGGAATACAGGATGATCACGCTCCATATGGTGCTGACCAGCTTTAATTTGTACATGATCTGGAATACCACAGTCTGGGTCGTCACAAGCGGGATGAACATCGTCAGCGTAAAAAGTGACGTGACTATCTTCTTCATCTTAAATTCAAACCGATGAAGGACATAAGCGGCCATTGTGGTAAATAAAATCTGCAGCGTTAAAGAGATTGCAAGCACTACCACCGTAGTGATCAGCGCTTTCCCTAAATTGCCAACCCGGATGGCATACGCAAAATTGTACATGTTAAACCAGTTCTTCGGAGGTGTCAGCACGCTTGTTTCCGTATACTCCGCACCGGTCTTAAAAGCCATATAAATAAGCGGCACGATCGGGATCAAAACAAACACGCTGGATAAAACTAAGAATATATACCTGAATGCCTGAAATCCTTTTGATTCTTTTGCCATGATCATTCCTCCCCTCTTTTCGTCACAATATTCTGCAGGCAAACCGCAATCACGACTACGATAAATACAACAATGGATAACGCTGCCGCAAACCCCAGCCTGTCATCGGAAAAAGCGCTCTGCTGGATCTGGATGACCGGTGTGACCGTACCATTGGAGCCATTCATCATGATATAAGGGATTTCGTATACCTGGATAGATCCGGAAATGCTCAGCAGGATATTGATGAACAAAACATTTTTAATGGACGGGATAGAAATATATTTGATCTCCTGCCATTTGGTCGCCCCGTCAATAGCTGCTGCTTCATACAATTCTGTAGGGATTGTCTGCAGGCCGCCAAAAAACATGATAAAGTTCATGCCGTAGTACCTCCATATACTAATAGACGCAATGGAAGGGTTCACCAGATTTAGCTGCTGCAGCCATTTCGGGCCTTCAATGCCAATCAGGGAAAGCAGGCTGTTTAATGTTCCGCTGTTATTAAAGAAAATAATAAAAATCGTAGATACAATAACGCCGTTTAACAAATACGGAATGATCAATATGGATTTAAATAAATTAAGGCCGCGGAATTTCCCGTTTACCACCACTGCCAGCGCAAACGCAAACACCAGCTGCGGAACCGCCACGATCATGTACCAGATACAATTTTTAAAAGTCCTGATATACTGCGATTCCGTAAAAATACGCTGATAGTTTTTCAGTCCGATAAACTTAGGGGTTCCTACCCCTTTGTAATTGGTAAAACTCCACAAAACATTGGTCACGATTGGAATATAGGAAAATATCAGTAAATGGATGACCGGTATGACCAGAAATGTAACGATAATGATCTTCTTGTTTCTTTCCGCCTGACTTACTTTGGCACGTCCCATATGCCCCTCCTTTTCTTGCCTTGAAGCAAATGCCCCTTTCAATCTGAAAGAGGCATTTACTCACTTCTTTACTTTCAATATATAGTTAATCTACCCATGAAACACCAAGCTCATCTCTGTAATCCACATACAGCTTGTTCTGCGCTTCAACCTGTGCGTCGTATGCTGACCAGTCATCCGGCTTGGTAACATCCATTGCGTCAAACAAAAGACCTGCATAGTTATTATCCGCCCAAAGGTTTGCTTCTGACAATACGGCCTGATTGTTCTGCATATTCTCATCGTTGGCAGGCTTCATCATAACCTGCACTTCCCCGCTCTCTACCATACTGTCAATAATGGCGTATAATTCAGGTACAACAGGCTCCACGCCTTTCTTATTTGCGATGTTGCCGCTGTCCGCACTAAACTGTGCGTCATCTGCCAGATATTCGATAAAAGCCCTTGCCGCTTCCTTATTCTCAGAAAACTTGCTGATAGAAAATCCATCCGCAGGCGCTGCCAGAACATATCTGCCCGCTCCGAAATCAGGCGCCGGCGCAAACTTAATGATGGAAGGGTCTGTTCCATCAGGCACACGGCCCTGAATCTGAGGAACCACCCATGAACCAAAGAGCATCATTGCCGCTTTGCCGTATGCAACGGAATCCATGGCAACACCAAAATCTGTATAAACCTCAGGCTCAAAGAATCCGTCTGCTTTCCACTGCGTGTACATCTTAATGGTCTTTCCAAAAGAATCTGACTCAGAGAAAGGCGTGTCACTCTTGAGCATTCCACTGAATGCCGTGTTATCCCCTGCCACATAGCACGCAAAATCATTGATCGTGGAAAGCGGCCAGTTTTCTACCCTGTGCATAGAGATGGGGGTAATCCCCGCATTGCGGAGTTTTGTGCACATTTCGTTAAACTCGTCCAGCGTACCGGGAATTTCATCATAGCCAACGGACTTGATTGCTTCCTCATTATACACAACACACTGGTCATAAGCCTTGCCGATCATGATATTATAAATGTAAGTGTCATCCTTAGGCATGGCATATGCATAATCTCCGTACATCTCAACCGCTTCTTCAATCGTGCAGTAAGGTTCCGCGTATGCCGCCCATTGCTCCAAAGACCAGTTTGGCGGTGTATAAACGTCCACACTGCTGTCCTCCACTTTAAACAACGGTTCAATCTCGCTTTCATCAGTTACAACGTTTAACTCAACATTGATACCCGTCTCTTCCGTAAACCTTTCAGCAACATGCTTTAAATAAGCATAGGACTCGTCGCGGTATGTATTTCCGTTTTCATCTTTCTTTTCTTCACCAAGCACGCGGTTTCCGCCATGTGTATATACACTGATAGTTGTTCCCGCCAAAGATGAAATATCAACATCCTCTGCCGTCTCTCCGCCTTCCTTATCTGATTCATCCGAGCTTTCTGCCGGTCCTGCGTTTTCTGTTTTCCCTGCATCATCCGCATTGCCGGAGTCTCCGCCGCACCCGGCTAAGGAAAGCGTCATTGCCGCCGTAAGAGCAAGTGCCAAAATCTTTTTTAGCTTCATAATAATTTATCCTCCTTTTGTTTTTACCAAATTTAATTTGCTATTTTTGTGCATTTTTTCCATTCACCTAATAACCAATTGTCTCAAATTTATCTTTTTTATTCTATTTTTTAGCTTTTATTAGCTAAATACTTTATTATTTCCTTATTGAAGTATTTCAGTGCATGAATTATAATTACTATGCCACTGTTCCACCACGGAAAGGATTTTCAAACCATGGATTTTAAATCTGTTTTTCTTGATGCCCTCATATCCGATCCAAAAATTTCTGCCGGCCTTATGCCTGAGGCATTTCTCGGACAGACTCTTCCCATGGCAGATGAGGATTCACTGCCATTTTTTAAACTGCTTTCCTGCGGAACGCTAAAGACCCAATTCCCCTGGTCGTTTGATATCCGCACTTTAGACTGCTTTCTCTTTTTATATACAAAAAAAGGCCGCGGCAAATTGCTGCTCAACGGACAAATTTACTCCCTTGATACTGGAAACTTTATTCTTCTAGACTGCAGTCAGCGTTTCCGCATGGACATTGCAAGAGAGCCTTGGGAATACGTCATTGCTTTCTTTGACGGGAACCCGCTTCCCCATTACCGGCGTCTTTTCCCTATAGACCGAATTTGCAGTATACAGATTTCTCCTTTTTCCGATCTGTCCATGGGCATGGATCGCCTTTGTGCGCAGTTCCCGGCAGTAAATCTTTCCGGAACACTCATGATTTCTGACCTGCTCAATCATATGACTACCATATGTCTGTCTTCTTCCCTGAAAGAAGAAGGACACTCACTGCGTACCCCCGCCTATATTGAGAAAATGCAAACACTGTTTGACCAGCAGTTCCAAAATACTTATACACTGGATGACCTGGAGAAGCTGCTTGGCGTCAGCAAATATAAGCTTTGCAGGGAATTTGGCGCTGCATACGGCATCTCCCCCCTGCAATATCTGAACCGGCAGCGGATCGAGGCAGCTAAGCATCTGCTGCTTACCACCAACCACCGGATTCATGTGATCGGCAGTATGGTAGGTATTGAAAATACCAACCATTTCATTTTCCTTTTCAAAAAATATACCGGGAACACACCTTTAGAATACAAACAGCGGATGGTCCGGTGACCACCCGCCTTATAGATTTGCCGTCATTCACTTTTACCGTAACCCTTTGACACTTTCCTTTAACACGATCCGTCCGCTTATAATATCCACCTCCGGCTTGCGGCCCTCACCCCTCATCTTTTTGACCAGCTTACGAAACGCTTTTTTGACCATTCCTCTCATATCAATCTCATAAGTAGTAATCCCTAAACTGCATATGCTGGGGTAAAGGTAATTATCAAAGCCCACCACAGAGATGTCCTCCGGCACACGGTAACCTTCCCTTTTAAGCAATTCCACCAATACACCTGCCGTCATATCGCTATTGCAGGCAAAGGCCGTAGGCATCTGATCCGGCAGCCGCAATACATTCCCGTTCCGCAGGTCACCCGTTTCCATATCGCGGTCATCGATCACCCAGTCTTCCCTTATTGCCTGTCCATGCTCCAGCAGGGACTTACAATACCCAAAATATCTGTCCGCAATGCTGTCCGTATAAAGCAGCGTGCCTACATAGGCAATCTTGCTGTGCCCCTGCTCAAACAGATAGTTCGTAATCCGATACATCCCATAAAAACTGTCCGAAATCACCGCATCACACTCAATGCGTTTATCATAAAAATCAAGGCAGATGAAGGGCACTTTGACCACCTGGTAAAGGCGGGATAAATATTCTTCTTTCATCCGGCCAATAATGATCAACCCATCCACCTTATTTTCCCGCAGAAGCTTAGGCGTGTTCATCTCCTGCTCATCTGCCATACTTACCACTTCCAGCAGTGTGAAGCATCCTTCAGACACCGCTCTGGTAGCTGCCATCTGATATACTTTCAGATAATAAGACTCATAATAATTAAAATGTCTTTCAGAAATCACTACTCCTACATTAAAACTTTTTTCAGTTTTCTCCACTTTTGCCGCCGAAGGCAGCTTATATCCCATTTCCTGCGCCAGCTGCTTGATTTTTTCCCGCATTTCCTCGCTGACACCCTTTTGATCCGATAACGCTTTAGAAACCGTCACCGTACTTACATGTAATTTATCGGCAATATCTGCCAGCTTGACTGCCTTGGCCATATTGATCCCCCACATCCGGTTTGTTTTTTACCTAAAAAAATAGAATTTACTTAAATTATAAATTAAAAAAAAATAATGTCAATAAGGCAAAAAAGAATCTATATGAAAATCTGCACAAAACAGCGGGTGGTCATCAAACCACCCGCCGCTAATCATCTCGCTTCTATTTTACTTCCACAATATGGATCAGCCTGCTCTTGAAATCACCATGCAGATCCCGCACCAGATAGCCCGCTTTCATCAGCACATCCCCCAGGTACACTTCCTCTTCTCCTTCAACCCGGTATCTTACATCCGGGTCAAGACCCTTAAAGTAAATTCTCCTGCTGCGGCAATTGGGCCTGCCCAAAACCTGCACGAACGTATATAACGCTTCCTTCTTATCCTTGCTCACCACTCCGTAACAGTCAAAATAGTGGTTTTCACTATAAGAAGCAACCCTGTAATAATCCCCTTCGCGGACCAGGTCGTTATATTTATGGTACATTGCCACCTGCTCCGGGATCATGTTCCTGTCTTCTTCCGGGATCCTGGTCACATCCAGCTCATAGCCAAAGGTTCCTGCCAGGGCTACATGCCCTCTGGTCTCAAAAGGAGTTGTTCTTCCTACCGTATGGTTCGGGCAGTCCGCCACGTGAGCGCCTATGGCAGATAAAGGATAAATCAGCGCCGTGCCTTCCTGGATCTTCAGCCTTTCAATAGCATCCGCATCATCCGAACACCAGATCTGAGGACTGTAGTAAAGCATCCCCGGATCAAACCTTGCCCCGCCGCCGGAACAGTTTTCTAAAAGAAGGTACGGAAATTCTTCCATCATCCTGCCCTGCAGTTCGTATACCGCAAGCACATACCGGTGATAAAATTCTCCCATCCGGTCCGCAGAAAGATCTGTTGACCCGATGTCAGAAAGGGTTCGGTTCATATCCCACTTTACGTATTCGATATTAGCGCTGCGCAAGACCTTGGCAACACTTTCATATGTATGCTCAAGCACTTCCCTGCGTGTGATATCAAGCACAAACTGGTTCCTTGCAAGGCTCCCTGTCCTTCCCGGAATAGCGATCGCCCAGTCAGGGTGCGCCCTGTACAGATCTGAATCCGGAGAGATCATTTCCGGCTCAAACCAGATGCCAAACTTCATCCCCAGCTTATTTACCTCATCCACCAAATATTTTAAACCGCCGGGCAGCTTTTCTTCATTCACGTTCCAGTCTCCAAGAGCCCTGTTGTCGTCAAACCGGTTACCAAACCAACCGTCGTCCATGACCAGCATTTCAATCCCCAGTTCCGACGCCTGCTTCGCTATGGCGATCAGTTTTTCCGTATTAAAATCAAAATAGGTTGCCTCCCAGTTATTGATCAAGATCGGGCGCTTTTTATCCTTGTAAGTTCCCCTGATCAAATGATTTCTGTAAAAGTCATGAAGGGTACGGCTCATTTTCCCAAGCCCTTCATCGGAATACACCATTACCACTTCCGGTGCCTGAAACTCCCCGCCGGGCATAAGCTTCCACTTAAACCCTTCCGGATGAATCCCCATCGTCATACGGATCTGGTCAAAAGGATCGCTTTGTACGGTCACTTTAAAGTTCCCGGAATAAACAAAGTGCATAGCATACACTTCCCCGTGATCCTGATCAGTCCCCTTGGTTTTAAGCGCCATAAAAGGATGATCCTGGTGGCTGGATTCCCCCCGTATGGATTCCACGCTAAGCCTGCCATGGCTTACCGGTACACATTGGATATGCCGTTCCCTCGCCCATGAACCATGTAAAGATACCGCTTCAAAACCGCGGTCGTCCATATCCAGGCAGGCAGAATATACCCTCGTCAGGTAAAGAGGCTCCTTTCCGTCATTTACCACCCTTACACTTCTTGTGATCACATCCACATCCGCAAACACCGTATAAGAAAGCACCGCCTTAAGCCCGGTAAGGGAGTCTTCACATAAAATCTCAAGGCTTGTACATTCATTCTTTTCCCCAAAAGAGGCCGGAAGCTTTGAAAGCCCCTCTTTTCCCTCTGTTATCTTGTGGGATACATAATTTAAAGATAACCCCATATTTCCTGCTGCCGTCTCTATGCCGATACAGCTTTCCCTGTAATCCCCAAGGCCCCCCGCCGGATATTCCATAGGGAAGCTGTCCAGGAAAGCGACCCTGTCCCGGTTATTCACGGAAGGAACCATCGCTCCTTCCTTTACCCGAAGCACATGGGCAAGATGGTAATCATTCAGCCGCTGGCCGTAATAAATATGCCCAAGGAACTGCTCCGTATCCACCACGCCGATCACGTAGCTCGTATTAGGCGTGTCAAGCTTAAATACTGCTTTCACCTCCGGTGATAAATTTTCATAAAATTGAATCGCCATAAATATTCTCCTGTATTTTATTTATTTTTAAAAACGCAAAAGGATCATTCTTCTCCATCCTCAGAAAATTCATCAGCAGCAATCCTGCCCGCAGTGATATCCGCTCCTGTCCAAGGATCCGCACAGCTTCCTGTTTGTCCACCAGCAAAACTTCAATGCTCTCCGTATCTTCCATAAATTCCCCCGACAATTCCCCGTCCGCATACCCGAACACGGAAGTGCTCGTCTCATCCGTTATCCCGGCGCCAAGAAACAAAGGTCTCCTAAACACATCATCCCCATCTTCATAGGGTTCAAAAGTAAGGCCCGTCTCCTCTTTCATCTCCCGTACCGCCGCATCAGAGGGGCTCTCCCCCTCATCTATCAGACCCGCCGGAAGCTCATAGATCCAGGCATCCAGGGGATACCGGTATTGCCGGATCATCACCAGCTTATCAGGATCCTTTTTCCACACAGGGTAAATTACGATACCGTTAAGCGGTACCTTCCCCGTATACAAAGGAAGATCCCTCTCCTTGTTTCTTGACGCAAAATAATAGTTAAACTTCCTGCCGCCGTCCGTCAACGCATCCATTTCATATAAGTTGAGAAAAGGGTTATTCGTCAGCTTACGGACTGAAGTATACTTTTTTTCTTCCATAGCCCCTCCACTTCTATAAACGAAAGCCCGGGTTGCGCCGGGGCTTTCATTTACATGTTCATGAAATCCATTTCTTTTTGAATCTCCTCGGGAATCTCCTTACCCTGTGTGCGGAGTTTCTGGCAGATATTTTCCATCTTATGGCGCTTTTGCTTCATCTTGATTTCGCCCCGATCCACCAAATCCTGGTACAACGGGTTCGCCCGCAGTTTTTGCCGCACAGGAGATGTAAAGGTACAATATGTAAAGAATATTCCCCTTGCCACCTTATTTAATCTTGGAGAACTGTTGCTCTCAAACATGATCCAAAGCAGATAATCCCGCAAAAACATCTCCTTAAAATTATTCTTTGTGCGCCCTAAGTCTGTCTTGATCTTCTCCTTAGCATCCGTGGATAATTCTGAGTTTTTCTTATAAAACTGAATATAATCAAAGTATTCACTGGTAAGAGACTTTTCAGAAAGGTCATTCCACCTCGCCCCCTGTATCCTCTTACACATTTCCCAACGGAACTCCCCGGTAAGGCGGATCAGAATCGCTTCCAGATCCTCAAGCTGGAAGATGGAAAACAGCATTCTGGACGGTGTGCTCCTTCGCTTCCCCTCTATTTCCTGCCACATAACGCCTCTGTTTCCTACGTTGGGCATCAGGATAAAGTCCGGAAGCACTTCCACATGGATCACTTCTTTCGGAATCCCGGCTTCCACGTTTGCGTACATGGACTCCCTGTAATACGCGCCATAATCTTTTTCCCTGATTCCCTGCAGGATCTGGGAGATCTTCCCTGCCGACACCAGCATGGATTCCATTGGCTTCATTACGTTATGCGCGGAATACAACGGGCAGAACGTGCTAAGCCTTCCGTAAGTGATCTTATTCACCACCGGGAATAGATTTTCCAGTTCAAATTTCACCTTTGCCACGCTGTCGGTAAGAAGCTCTTTTTGTTCCTCTGCGGTAATATTCCCCATCCGCTTCTGCTCTAGCAGATATCCCACATAGTCCGTGTCAAATTCATTCCGACTGGGTTCCTTCCGCTGGGCATAAACCTCTTTGAGCCACTGATAAATGGTATACACACCCTGATCCGGATCAGTAGGCAGCCGGTCTACCATGTTGTACAGCCAGACGGCATTCTGCTTCCCTGCAAGTTCCTCGTCCACATAGCCAAAGGCAAAGAACATGCGGACCACCTTCGGAACTTCCTTCTCCACACTGCTAAGGAAAGCGTCACAGTAGATCTGGTTAAATTCCTTGGTAAGCTCCTGGCGCAGGATCCTGACGTCGTCTTCCGTTCCGCCCTTATTCGGCATTTTCTTATATTTCTCCACATGGGCTTTAAAGGATTCCCGAAGCTCTTCCCCGGATCCGGCAAACTCTAAGATCACATCCAGGGAATTGCCAAGATCCTCTTCCGGTTCTTTCATAAGCTCTTCAGCGGGTATTTCCGGCATTTCCTGATTTTGAGGCTGGGCTGCGGAAACTTTTTCCGGCGCTTGGCCTGCCGCGCCTTCATCGGCCGGTTCCCCGGCAGCTTCCTCTTCCATGGCCAAAGCATCCTCAAGATCAGCATCCTCCACCGGAATTTCTTCCGGCGCTTTTTCGCTCCTTACGCCGCTTTCAATTTCCAGGATCCTCTTCACGATTCTTTCCTTTTGTAATTTGATATCACCGCCCCGTTTTTCAAACTGCTGGAGCATATCGTCCATACTTCCCCGCACAAACAGGATATCATCCGAGCCGCCGCTGCCGCTGTCCATGATCCGCTCATATAACGTAAACAAGGCATTTAACAGGCATTCCCCATCCTCATTCATCAAATATTTACAGATTGCCTTTTGATGTCCAAACAACTTCTGTGACAAGAGTAAAATCCCCCGTACATCCGTTGATATCTTGGCAAAAAAACCATACAGGAAATCAAAGTCGGTTTTCTGGTACTCCCACGACGCTGTGATGCGTTCAAAGGTGCCATAATATCCTTTGACCCACAACGGAATATCCTCCTTCACCGCCGAAAGCTCAGGATTTGACGCATACGCTGTTCCCCATGGCTTTATTCCATATTTTTCACATAAAGAACAATATGTTTCAAAATTGTCGTGCAGACTCTTTTCCAGTCCCACTCCCTCTTCCCGGAAGGCCCGGTACTGGACCAATATCTCATTGAACTGACGGAAGCAGGAAGACATAAAGCATTTCATCACCTCCACGCTGCTGTCAAACAAGCGCTTCATCTGTGCTGCGCCAAAGGGATAATTAAGCGCTTCCATATCCTCCTCTACCTGGTACTCCATGCTCGTAATCCCATTCCCTATTTCCCATATACCAATCACATCCCCGCTCCGGAGGGTGTAACTTCCTCCCGGAAAGCTCACACGGACACATCCCTTTCTGATGATATAAAAAGTATCTACCTTCTGGCCTGCAGAATAAATTATTTTTCCCTGTGGAAATGCTATCATATATTTTGTCTCCTTCTTATTCTTCCGCCCAAAGCAATGCACATTTCACTGCTTTTTTCCAGCCCTTTAATAACGAAAACCTCTTATTTTCACCCATTTCATGAACAAACTCTTTTTCTAACTGCCAGTTCTCTTTAATTTCATCCCGGTCCTTAAAATATCCACAGGCAAGCCCTGCCAGATAGGCCGCTCCCAATGCGGTAGTCTCTATGCACTCCGGCCTGTATACCCTTGCCCCAAGAATATCTGCCTGAAACTGCATCAGAAAATCATTTGCACTGGCACCGCCGTCCACTTTCAGCCCTGCAATGGAAACCCCCGCGTCCTCCTCCATCGCCTTTAACACATCATATGTCTGGTAAGCGATGGATTCCAGCGTGGCACGGATAAAATGCTCCTTATTGCACCCTCTGGTAATCCCTACGATCGTTCCCCTGGCATAAGGATTCCAATAAGGAGCCCCCATCCCCGCAAAGGCAGGAACCACGTAAACGCCGTCCGTATCGTCCACTTTATCTGCATAGTCCTTTGTCTGGGATGCCTTGTTTACCATCCGCATCCCATCCCGCAGCCACTGCACCGCTGCCCCCGCAACAAACACACTGCCCTCTAAGGCATACTCTACCTGGTCTCCCGCACTGGCCGCAATGGTGGTCAAAAGCCCGTTTCCTGATGTGATCGCCTCTTCCCCGGTATTCATCAAAAGGAAACACCCGGTTCCATATGTATTTTTTACCTGCCCTTTGCTAAAACAGCATTGCCCGAAAAGCGCCGCCTGCTGGTCTCCCGCTATTCCTGCAATAGGAATCCTGCCTCCCAGCACACTGCTTTCCGTATAACCGTAAATGCAACTGGATGGTTTCACCTGGGGCAGCATGGATGCCGGGATATGAAAAAGGGAAAGAAGCTCCTCATCCCAGCAAAGCCGGTGGATATCATAAAGCATAGTCCTCGATGCGTTGGTATAATCCGTCACATGGATCTCACCTTTGGTCAGGTTGTAGATCAGCCAGCTGTCCACCGTTCCAAAAAGCAATTCACCGGCCTTGGCACGCTCCTTTGCCTCCGGTACATGCTCTAAGATCCATTCCACCTTCGTGGCGCTGAAATAGGCATCCGGCACCAGCCCGGTCTTTTCCCGTATCATATCCCCATATCCGTCTTTAACCAGCTCATCAATCCTTTTTGCGGTCCTGCGGCATTGCCATACGATGGCCGGATAAACCGGCTCCCCGGTCCTTTTATCCCAGACAATTGTAGTCTCCCGCTGATTGGTGATCCCGATTGCCGCAATATCTTCCGGCGCCGCACCGATCATTGCCATGGCTTCCGTCGCCACGGCAAGCTGAGATGACCAAATCTCCATCGGATTGTGCTCCACCCAGCCGGGCTTAGGGTAACTTTGGGTAAATTCCTTCTGCGCCATACTCAGTATTTCCCCTTTTTTGTTAAAAAGAATACACCGGGAGCTGGTAGTTCCCTGATCAAATGCCATGATATATTTACTCATCTGCTATCCCCTTCCCACACATTTCCTGTCGCTACAACATCAATACCCGTACCCGCAACATTGGCGATCAGCACATCCCCTGCCTTCACCGGGGCTTTGGCTGCCGTGCGCCTTATTTCCTTCATACAATCATTTATCCTGCCCTTGGGGATTTCCCCGGCAGTCTTTACCGGAACCACCTTCCCTTTTCCGCCCTCCAGCTTAATAATGGAAGTCACCGCCCGCACCGGCGCTGTCATCTCATTTCGGGCATAAGTTTCTCCCTTTTTGCAGGTGTTCCCGGTAATCGAAAGGCTGCCATCCTCATTTTTCTTTGCCGTGATCAGACATCCCACCGGACAGCCAATACAGATCAACTGGCTGGATGCATCCCTGTCCGCAGGAAGGACGCATCTTGTCTTTTCCGGAATCTTTGGCCGCCTGGCTTCCCCCCAGCCGCCAGCCTGCCCTTTAATATAGTCCGCCGCAAAAGCCCCTGCCTGCTCGGCTTCTTTTGACACATGATCTACCAGGTCATGGACATGGAGCACATTGCCGCAGGCAAAAATCCCCCTTGCCGTAGTCTCTAAACGGTCGTTTACCACCGGGCCCTGGGTCACCTCATCCATCTTGGCTCCCGCATCCCGGGTCAGCTCATTTTCCGGTATCAGGCCGCAGGAAAGCAGGATCGTGTCGCAGGATACATATTCTTCACTCCCCGGTATGGGATTTAGGTTCTCATCCACCGCAGATACCGTAACCCCTTCCACCCGGTTCCTGCCATGTATTTTCGTAACCGTGTGATTTAATTTCAAAGGGATCCCATAATCATCCAGACATTGCACGATATTTCTGCGAAGCCCTCCGGAATAAGGCATGATTTCCGCAACCAGCTTTACCTTTGCCCCCTGAAGAGTCATCCGTCTTGCCATAATAAGGCCGATATCCCCGGAACCTAAGATCACGATTTCCTTTCCCGGCATCCTGCCTTCTATATTCACATACCTTTGAGCCGTTCCCGCAGAATAGATACCTGCCGGACGGAATCCCGGTATGTTCATAGCCCCCCGGGAACGTTCCCTGCATCCCATGGCAAGTACCACCGCATCCGTCCTTAACCGAAACATTCCCTTGTCCTTATTCATTGCGGTGACCACACAAGGACTCCCTGGCCGGATATCTGTCACCATAGTCTTCAGTAAAGCGGGGATCTGCCGCTCTTCCACCATCTCTATATATCTGGCCGCATATTCCGGTCCCGTCAGTTCTTCTTTAAATGTATGCAGGCCGAACCCATTGTGGATACATTGATTTAAAATACCGCCCAATTCCCCGTCGCGTTCCAGGATCAGGATATCCCGGATTCCTTTTTCATAGGCTGAGAGTGCTGCCGCCATCCCTGCCGGCCCTCCTCCTATTACCACAAGTTCTCTTTTCTTATCCATGGGCTTCTCCTTCCTCCTGACAGAGCTCCGCAAAAAACTGCCCGTCCCCATGCCCTTCCATCAGGTATTGGGAACCGGTGCCGGCCTTCCGGATTTCCGCCTCATCCACACCAAGCTCTGATGCAAGAATCTCTACCACTTTCGGATTGCAAAATCCTGACTGACACCGCCCCATCCCTGCCCTGGTACGGCGTTTGATGCCATCTGTGGTTACCGCCCCAAGAGGTCTTCTGATGGCGTCTAATATTTCTCCTTCTGTCACCATCTCACACCGGCAGATCACATTTCCGTAAGCAGGATTTCCGCGAATCAGTTCATGCTTTTCTTCATCGGAGGAAAGCGCCATATTAGGAATCCCTTTCCGGGTACCCGTAAAGTCCTGTTTCTTCTCCGGCTTTAGCATTTCTATAATCATTTCCGCCACATATTCCCCTGTTGCGGGGGCACAGCTAAGGCCCGGTGACTCCATCCCTGCCACATCAATAAAGCCGGGAGCATCTTCCGCTTCCCCGATCAGAAAATCTTCCGCGGCCTCCCCCTTTGGCATCTTCGTGATATGAGCACGGAGTCCGGCAAAGGAGGTGATCACCTGACTTTTCGGTATCCCCGGCACGCTGAGAGCCGCCTTGGCAAGCACTGTGTCCATTCCTTCTTTTGTGGTGTCCACACCGTCTTTCTCTTCGATATCCACAGCCGTTGGACCGGTAAGCAGATTCCCATGCACGGTAGGCGTAACTAAAATTCCTTTGCCCAAGGCAGTCGGAAGCTGGAATAGGGTATGGTCTGCCATGCTCCCTGCCCGCTTATCGTAAAGCAAGTATTCCCCTTTCCTTGGAGTGATCTTCATGGAAAGGGCACTGACCATATTGTGGATCTCATCGGCACAAACCCCGGCAGCATTCACCACCAGCTTCGTCTTAAATACCTCTCCGCCAGCCTTGACAAGATACTCGTTTTCACACCGTTTCATGTCCGTAACCTGTCTGTCAAAACGAAATTCCACACCGTTTACCGCCGCATTTTCCGCCAGTGCAATGGTCAGCCCGAAAGGACAGACGATTGCCCCTGTAGGCACGTAAAGAGCAGACACTGCCTGCTCCCCCACAGAAGGCTCCAGGGAAAGAAGCTCCTGCCTGTCTAAAATACGCAGCCCCTCCACACCGTTCGTCTCCCCCCGTTTTTTTAATTCTTCCAGTTTCCCGGTTTCTTTATCGTTAAAGCACAGCACCAGGGAACCGTTTTTCCGGTATGGAAAATCCAGTTCCTTAGACAATGCTTCCATCTTCCGGCTGCCTTCCACGTTAAGCCTTGCCTTTAATGTTCCCGGCTCCGCATCATAGCCTGCATGGACGATCCCGCTGTTTGCTTTGGAAGTTCCCTCACATACGTCAGACTCTTTTTCAAGGACCAGGGTCTTTAGCCGATACCGGGAAAGCTCCCTTGCAATGGCACAGCCACTGACACCTGCACCGATTATGATCACATCATACATATTATTAATCCCTTCTGTCACCATGTCAGGACTTCATGCCCGTCTTCCGTCACCGCCACCGTGATCTCCCACTGTGCCGACGGTTTCCCGTCCTTTGTATAAACGGTCCAGCCATCGTCATCATCTATATAAATCTCATTTGTTCCCATATTCACCATCGGCTCTATGGTAAACACCATCCCTGGCACCATCAACATTTCCGTGCCGGCCTTCGTCACATAACTCACAAAAGGCTCCTCATGAAACTCCAGCCCTACTCCGTGGCCGCCGATATCCACTACCACACTGTAGCCGTTTTCTTTGGCGTGATCATTGACCACCTGCGCCATATCGCCTAAGAAATTCCACGGCTTTACCATGGTAAGCCCCAATTCCATACATTCTTTTGTAACCTGTACCAGCTTTTTCTTTTCTTCACTCACTTCCCCAATACAGAACATTCTGGAAGAATCCGAAAAATATCCTTTATAAAGGGTAGAAACATCCACATTTACGATATCTCCCTCTTTTAAGACCACTTCATGGGAGGGAATGCCATGACATACCACCTGATTAATAGAAGTGCATACACTTTTGGGAAACCCCTCGTAATTAAGAGATGCCGGAAACCCTCCCATCTTAACTGTCATATCATGCACCAGATCGTCAATCTGCCCGGTAGTGATCCCCGGACCGATCATTTTTTCCACCGCATCCAGCACGGCAACATTGATCACACTGCTGTCACGGATTCCCTGAATCTGCTCCTTTGATTTCAACAGACTCCGATCCGGTACCATATGCCCTTCCAGCTCATAACGATGGATTTTTTCATCCATAGCCATGTGGCACACTTTATATTTTCTGCCGCTGCCACACCAGCAGTGGTCGTTCCTACCTATCTTTTCCATTTTGTTTTTCCCTAAAAGCCTCCTGAAATCTGGTTATGTTGTCAGATATACTGTTTTTCCGGAACACACCGGATCCGGCAACAAATACATCCGCACCGGCATTAATGACTTCCCTGATATTCTTTTTACCTACGCCGCCGTCTACTTCAATTTTAACACGAAGTCCATGACTGTCAATATAAGAGCGCATCTGCCGGATCCTCTCATAAGATTCGGGGATAAAAGCCTGGCCGCCAAACCCCGGCTCCACGCTCATCAGCAATACCATTTCTATCTGATCCAGATAGGGAAACACCTCTTCTAAGGGTGTAGCCGGCTTAATGGAAATCCCTGCCCTGGCGCCGCAGTCATGGATCTTTTTGATCAGGGCATCCGCATTCTCCGCAGCCTCCAGATGGAACGTGATCCCATCCGCACCACACCTTACAAATTCCTCTATGTATTTCTCCGGATGAACAATCATCAAATGGACATCAAAAAACTGGCGGCTGATCGGCCTGATCGACTCGATCAATGGCATCCCAAACGAAATACTGGGAACAAACACGCCGTCCATCACATCAATATGGAGATACTGCGCTCCCGCTTTCTCTGTTTCCTTTATCTGTTCTCCCAGCCTGGTAAAGTCCGCCGCCAATAGGGAGGGCGCTAAAATATACATTCTTTTTGACCTTTCCGTAATAATTGTATAATAAACGTGAAGTAAGAATGATCCCAAAGGACCATTCTTACTTGTAACTTTTTATGCTTATTTCAGGAAATCTTTTACCTGCTCATAAATACCTTTTCCGTCCAGTTTATACTTTTCAACCAATGCTGCCGCCGAGCCGGACTCGCCAAAAGTATCCTGCATTCCGATCTTACATACCGGCGCCGGATAGGACTTGCAAAGGGCGTCGCATACAGCGCTTCCCAGACCGCCGATCACGGAATGCTCTTCCGCCGTAACCACTTTACCGGTCTTCTTTACGGAACCTATGATCAGCTCCTCATCCAAGGGCTTGATGGTACAGATATTGATCACTTCCGCACTGATGCCATCCGCTTCCAACATTTTAGCCGCTTCCAGCGCATTTCCCACACAAATACCGGTAGCCACGATGGTCACGTCGCTGCCTTCCCGCACCACTCTTCCTTTTCCGATTTCAAAATGATAATCCGGCACATCATTGATCACCGGACACGCTGCGCGGCCAAATCTCATGTACACAGGACCTTGATATGCCGCTGCCGCTTTCACTGCCGCTTTCGCTTCCACATCATCTGCCGGGCACATGACCACCATCCCCGGTATCGTCCTCATCAGGGCAATGTCTTCATTGCACTGATGGGAAGCGCCATCCTCGCCTACCGTAATCCCTGCATGGGTTGCTCCAATCTTTACATTTAAATGCGGATATCCAACGGAATTTCTTACCTGCTCAAAAGCCCTTCCCGCCGCAAACATGGCAAAGCTGCTGACAAACGGGATTTTGCCGGTAGTGGCAAGTCCCGCCGCAATGCCCACCATATTACATTCTGCAATACCGCAGTCGATGTGCCTGTCCGGGTACGCTTTCTTGAACATGCCTGTCTTGGTGGCAGCGGCAAGATCCGCATCCAAAACTACCACATTAGGGTTCTCAGCCCCTAACTCTACCAGTGCGCTTCCATAGCTTTCTCTGGTTGCAATCTTTTTTACTGTATTCTCTGCCATTATGCTTCCTCCTTTAAAATCTCTTCACCGATTTTGTTAAGGTCTGCCATTGCAACCTCATACTGCTCATCATTGGGTGCGGTTCCGTGCCATGCTACACTGCCTTCCATAAAGGAAACGCCTTTGCCTTTTAAGCTGTGGGCAATGATCGCCGTGGGCATCCCTTTGGTGTTTCTTGCTTCTTCAAACGCTGCGCGGAGTGCATCAAAATCATGTGCGTCCACGTTGATCACATGGAAATTGAACGCTTCAAATTTCTTATCGATTGGGTAAGGGGAACAGACATCCGCCACCGGGCCGTCGATCTGCAGCCCGTTATTGTCAACGATCACCACCAGATTGTCCAGCTTACGGTGTCCGGCAAACATGGAAGCTTCCCAAACCTGCCCTTCTTCGATCTCGCCGTCGCCTAAAAGAGTATAAACACGAAAGTCCTTCTGATCCATTTTAGCGGAAAGCGCCATTCCCACTGCAGCGGAAATGCCCTGCCCCAAAGACCCGCTGGACATATCTACCCCCGGAATATACTGCATACTGGGATGTCCCTGAAGGTATGACCCCAGCTTACGAAGCGTTACCAGGTCTTCCACCGGGAAAAACCCTCTGTTGGCTAATGTAGAATATAACCCCGGCGCCGTATGGCCTTTAGACAACACAAAACGATCCCTGTCTTCCTTATCAGGATTTTCCGGATCAACGTTCATCTCCTCGAAATATAAATAAGTATAAATGTCCGCCGCCGACAAAGATCCGCCAGGATGCCCTGCTTTGGCACTATGGACTGCCGTTACGATGCCTTTCCGCACTTCATTGGCAACTTTTTTGAGTTCCAGATTATTCATGATTACCTCCATTCCCACTTTCATATTTTTCGTTATTCGCATGTTTTTTACTTCCTAAACTATGAATATTTTAACATACCCGCAATTTTGCGTCTATACGATATTCATATCAAATACTATTCATTTTTTGCTATCTTTTGATGGACTTTTTCTATTTTTCCCTTCATATAATCAAACGAGTATTGCTTAGAGGTTACTGATTTGCTTATCAAAAAGAAAATTCCCCGAAAACAATGGGGGCTATGCCTTGTCATTTTGTTTCTTGCAGCGTCCATCCTTTTTACCATCTTCTTTTTTACGGACGATTCCCGAAAATTCCACAGCTTTTCCAAAGAATTGTTTTCATCCGAGCTCTCCGGGGATACCTTAAGTTTACATTATACATTAGCATACCCTGAAAAATACGGTTTTTCCTCCAAAGCAGCCTTGCCGGCATACCAGGCGGCCACCCCCAAGGATAGCGCTTACATCCAATCTCTTTTAGACAGGCTTTCTGACATTTCGCCGGAACGCTTATCGGAAAGCGATGCCTGCACTTATGAACTTTTAGTCCGGTATCTGACATTACAGCTTTCCGGTATCCCTTTTTCCTACTATGCGGAACCCCTTTCCCCTTCTTCCGGCATGCAGTCCTCATTGCCAATTTTGCTTGCTGATTATACCTTCCGCTCCGAACAGGATGTGGAAGATTACCTGCATCTTCTGGATCAGACAGATACTTACTTTGAGCAGCTTATCTCATTTGAAAAAGAAAAAGCAGGGCAGGGCCTTTTTATGTCTGACAGCGCTGCGGCAAAAATTGTGGAGCAGTGCAATTCCATCATGGATACTGATCTGCTCTCTTCCAAAAGCCACTTTCTTCATACCACCTTTGAAGAACGTTTAAACAAACTGGCAGAAACAAAAGACATTACCGAAGAGCAGAAAGCTCACTGGATCTCCGAAAACGACCGTCTCCTCACCACTGTCATGGCTCCTGCCTATGAAAATTTAGGGGATGCCTTTCTTGTCCTTTCCGGCAGCGGGCAAAATCCCGAAGGTCTTGCTCATTACCCTATGGGCCAGGAATATTATGAGTATTTGCTTGCATCCTCAACCGGATCTGACCGCACCATCCCGGAAATCAAACAAATGCTGTTTGAAGATTTTCAACAAAACTACACCGCACTGGCCACACTGGTACATATGTATCCCGAGCTTGCCGCAATCAGTATCCAGCAGGTTCCGGAACTTCCCTTTGATTCTCCCGAACAGATGCTTATGGATCTCCAAAACCGCATGAAGGAAGATTTCCCCCCTTTTCCCCATACTGACAAAAGCTTTTCACCGGTATGCACGGTCAAAAACGTGTCTGGCGCCATGGAGCCCTACACCAGTCCCGCCTACTATTTAACGCCTCCTATTGACGACCTTAAAAATAATATCATCTATATCAACCAAAAAAATCAGCCTGATTCCCTGTCCTTATATACCACCCTTGCACATGAAGGGTACCCCGGACATCTTTATCAGACCGTTTACAGCCAGTTATACTTAAACGCACAAAAAGCTTCCCCTTTAAGAAGTATCCTGCACTATGGCGGTTATGTGGAAGGCTGGGCCTTGTATGTGGAAAATTTATCCTACTATTATACCCAGGCCATAGCGGCTGACCAGCCCCTTAAGGCGGCCTGGTACGAAGCCTGCAGACTGAACCGGAACCTCCAGTTATGTATGTACTCACTCCTTGATATTGCCATCCATTACGAAAGCGCCGGACCTGAGCAGGTACGCCGCATCCTCCAAAAAGCAGGCATCACCTCGAAGGAGACCGCAGCCGCTATCTTCCAGTATATCGTGGAAGAACCTGCCAACTATTTAAAATACTATTTGGGTTTTCTGGAGTTTCAGACTTTAAAAGAACAGGCAAAAGACCTTTGGGGAACAGATTATTCCGATAGAAGGTTCCATCAATTTATTCTGGAAACAGGCCCTTCGGATTTCCGGACCCTGAAAAACAAGATGTATGCCGCCGCGCAAGACGTCATACTAAGCGCAAAAGCCGGCTACTTCCTGACATCTTCTTCCATCATGCTCTCTAAATAGCCTCCATCCCACAGAAGTATTTTCAGCTTCCCTGCGGCTTCCACCGCAGGCGCTGTAAAATACTGGTTGGTCATGACAACCCCTACCATACGGTCATAATAATCCCTGCCCGCATAAGCTTCCTGTATCGCTTTTACGCCTACCGGCGCTTTGTAACGCTTACACTGGATCGCATAAGTAACGCCTTCTTTTTCGGCAAGGATGTCCACTCCGTAATCCCCGCTTCCTTTGGTCACTTCCACATCCACAAATCCTTTTTGCTTCAAAAGATCGGCACAAAAATATTCGAACTCATGCCCTTCCATATCCTCGAACAGGTCAGTTCTTCTTCTGCCCTTGCGAAGAAGCAATGCGGCCACCGATACAAACAGTATCAGCAACAGCACTGCCGCCATAATCAAAACAAAATTCTTCTCATCCATAATTTTTCCTTTTGCAATTCCTTTCTACCGCCGCTTCATCCTGGCATAATATCAACCAATCCCAAAAGCTTCAACAGAACTTTCACAGCATCCCGGCCAGCACAATGCTTGCCGCAATCCCGGCTAAAGTGGAAAGCAGAGCCCCTGACAGGGTATACCTGGTCTTCGTCACCTTGGCCGCAATAAAATAAACGCTCATGGTATAAAAAATAGTTTCCGTGCAACTCATCATAATGGATGTGATCAGCCCGATCAGGGAATCCGTTCCATAATTTTTAAAGATGTCCAAAACCAGTCCGGTTGCCGCCGAAGAGGAAAACATTTTAATAAACGCAAGAGGAACCAATTCCGCCGGAAAGCCCGCCTTTTCGCTCAGCGGCCGGACAATATTCCCAAGAAAATCAAGAAACCCTGATGCCCGAAGCACCCCCACTGCCGTCATTAATGCGATCAGCGTAGGCATAATGCCCACTACTGTCTTTAGGCCTTCCCTGGCCCCCTTAACAAAGTCTTCATACACATTCGTCTTTGCCGCAATCCCATAAGCAATAATATAAAAGATCAGAACCGGTATGATAATGTTAGAAATGTTTGATAATACGGAAGCCATATCCTGTTTCCCATGCTTTCACATTTCTACAATATATGGCTCCCGCTTTTAAAATATTCTGCCCACTATCCCGCCGATATCATGCCGGAAGCTTATAACACGTAAACAGCCGCCGCCCCTGTAAGAGCATCCCTCTTTTTGTAATCAAACAGCACAAAACCCGGCTCTTTACCCCTGATCAGTTCCATCTCTTTACAAGCCTCCCACACCGGATAGTAAAACCCTTCCATATGGGTCATCTTCATGGTCTGCCTTGCATGATAATCAGAATATGCCGCCAAAAGATCCGGCTTTTCCTCTTCCCCGCAATAAAACTGCCATATCTTCTCACGCCAGGGCAAAAGGTCTCTGGCAAAAGAAGGCCTGCTTTTTGCATTCTCCCTTAGGTAAAGGTCAAATGTCAAAAGCTCTTTAAACAATTCCGTTTTCTCCGGTATCCTGTCCTTCACAAAATCCAGCAACACCTGATAACGGTAACTCCTTGCCGGAGAGTTGACCAAATAGCCGTTTTTTTCATAATATGCCGCCAGTTCCTCAAACATAGCAAAAGGGGCAGAAAACTCCCGCTCCAGTGCGGATAACGTATAGACAAACTGGTTGGAATTATAGTACAGCTCCACCATCTCCTCAATCCGCTTCAGCTTTAAGACCTCCCCGTAAGACAGCCACTTTGTATAAAGCACCTCATAAGGCATCCTATCCCCATATACGATTCCGTAAGCCTCCGCCTGTTCCCAGATTGCCGTTCCCTTAAGGACTTTCAGAAATCCAAGCTGCAGCTGATGGGGCGTCATCCGGTACACACAGTCAAATGACCGCCCAAAGCTATCATATCCCTCATACGGAAGCCCTGCGATCAGGTCCAGATGGACATGAATGTTTTCACCGCTTTTGATCTCTTTCACAATTCCGGCAATCTTTTCAGGATCTGCCGGACGGTTGATCTTACGTAACGTTTCCGGGTTAGTGGTCTGGACGCCGATTTCAAGCTGCAAAAGCCCTGGCCGCATGATCTTTAAAAGCTCCAGCTCCTCTCTGCCCAAAAGCTCTGCCGCAATTTCAAAATGAAAATTCGTGATGCCATTATCATGATCCGCAAGATATTTCCATATTTCCAATGCTCGGCTGCGGCTACAATTAAAGGTTCTGTCAATAAACTTCACCTGAGGCACGTTATGGTCCAGAAAATATTGCAGTTCCCGCATCACCAGTTCCATATCGCGAAAACGCACGGTCTTGTCAATGGACGACAAGCAGTAACTGCACCGAAAAGGACATCCCCTGCTGCTTTCATAATAAATGATCTTATTCTTAAATTCCCCCAGATCATCATAAGGAAATGGAACGGTGCTGAAATCCAAAGGAGTACGGGCTAGCGAAGACCCTTCCGGCAGGACCAGCCCCGGGATCTCCAAAAGGTTTCCATACCCGCTTTTCATCTTTGGATGATCCTTTGCCACATAAAAAGACAACAGATCCTTAAAGGTCTGCTCCCCCTCCCCTGCCATGATCCCCCGGACCATGGGAAACTTCTTAAGCGCCTCTTGCCCATCAAAGGACACTTCCGGCCCGCCCAGCCAGATTTCCGTCTCCGGCAGCACCTTAGGAAGCTCTCTTAAAAGTTCTTGTATGAAATGAAAATTCCAGATGTAACAGGAAAATCCTATTACATCCGGATCTTTCAAATAAAGACTGCCCAACACCTCTTCCACCCGGTTATTTATGGTATATTCCGCCATAGAAACAAACGGGATAAGCTCCTTGCCCGCATAGGCGCGAAGGCTGTAAAGTGCGGGATTGGTATGGATATATTTGGCGTTGACCGCCACAAGTAAAAACTGCATGTTATTTTTCCTTACAGCCCTGCCGTAAACCGGTCAAAAGCTTTCTGCCCTTCGGGCGTCCTCTTATAAACGCCTGCGTCCTCTAATACCCGCATGAACACAAGTCCGATTTCCTTTTGCAGGATCTCATCAATATTGGAATCGTCAATCTTATCATACTTTTTAGAAAACTCATCCACCCAGTCGGCATGCTTTTCAAGCAGTTCATTGCCTCTAAGATCCGCACCGGTAAGCACAGCCTCCTTTAAGGCTTCTATTTCCCCTTTCAGACGTGCCGGCAGTACTGCAAGCCCCATCACCTCGATCAGGCCGATATTTTCCTTCTTAATGTGGTGAAGATCCGCATGGGGATGGTAAACCCCTAAAGGATGTTCTTCGGTGGTAATGTTATTTCGAAGCACCAGATCCAACTCGTAGTCGTTCCCTCTTTTCCTTGCGATAGGAGTAATGGTGTTATGAGGTTCTCCCTCTGTTTCCGCATAAATAAACGCTTCTTCGTCAGTATAGCTTCTCCACTTATTAAGAATCACATCCGCAAGAGCAATAATCCTTTCCGTATCCGGTCCGCTTAAACGGATCACAGACATGGGCCACTTTACAACCCCCGCCTTGATATCCTCAAAGCCTTTTACGGTAAAGCTTCTTTCCACAGGCGCTTTTGCCATGGCAAACTCATAATGCCCGCCCTGGAAATGGTCGTGGCTTAAGATAGAGCCCCCCACAATAGGAAGGTCCGCATTAGACCCCACGAAATAATGAGGGAACTGTTTTACAAAATCAAACAGCTTGCAAAAAGCATTGTGATCAATCTTCATAGGGATATGCCGGCCATTAAACACGATACAATGCTCATTGTAATACACATATGGGGAATACTGAAATCCCCAGGTATCACCCTGAATCGTCACCGGGATGATTCTATGGTTCTGTCTTGCCGGATGGTTGATCCGACCTGCGTATCCTTCATTTTCCTTGCAAAGAAGGCACTTGGGATATCCCGACTGCTTGGCTGTTTTTGCAGCGGCAATTGCCTTAGGATCCTTTTCCGGTTTGGAAAGATTGATCGTGATATCCAAATCCCCATATTCCGTAGCCGCTACCCACTTCATATCCTTTTTAATCCGGTATCTACGGATATAGTCAGAATCACAGCTCAATTTGTAATAAAAATCTGTTGCTTTCTGCGGGTCCTGCGCATAGAGTTCCTGAAACTTGCAGATCACCTCACTGGGGCGGGGCATCAGCATACTCATGATCTTCGTGTCAAACAAGTCTCTGTACACCACGCCGTTTTCTTTCAGAATCCCTTTTTCAAATGCATAATCCAGCATCCTTGCCAAAATACTTTCCAGGTCACTTTCCGGCAGTTCTCCGGAAGACTCTTCCAGTTCATCCAGCTGAAACAATTCCAGCAATCTATTAACGGTAAAAACTTCATCCTCTTTCGGAACCAGCCCGGTCTCTACCCCATAGGCAGCTAACTGCCTGATATCATCCTGTATCATTCTAGTCACCATACCTTTCTCTCATCCCGCCTTATAACGTACAAGGGCCGTCTCCAATTTCCACTACATAAAAATCCGCCGCATAACCGATCTTTGCAAGGTAAGCTTTCCCCACCTGATCGATAAATGTGTCGATTGCCTCGTCCTTCACAAGGCTTACGGTACAGCCGCCAAATCCTGCCCCTGTCATCCGGGAGCCGATCACGCCTTCCACCTTCCACGCTTCCTCTACCAGGGTATCTAACTCAATGCCGGTAACTTCATAATCATCCCGTAAAGATACATGAGAAGCATTCATAAGCTGCCCGAACTTTACAATGTCATTTGCCTGCAGGGCTTCCACGGCATGTACGGTCCTCTGGTTCTCATACACGGCATGCTTTGCCCTTCTTACCCTTACCGGATCCTTGATGGCAGACTTATTTTCTTCAAACTGTTCTTCCGTCAGCTCTCCCAGCCCCTTAATATCCATTACCTTCTGCAACTCGGAAAGTGCAGTCTCGCACTCGCTTCTTCTTTCATTATACTTGGAATCCCCAAGCCCCCTTTTCTTATTGCTGCAGGCGATCACAAGCTTGGCGCCTTCAAGCTTCACCGGCGCATATGTATAAGAAAGGTCCGCCGTATCCAAAAAGATCGCATGGTCTTTTTTGCCCATGGCAATCGCAAACTGATCCATAATACCGCAGTTTACGCCGTTAAAATTATTTTCTGAAAACTGCCCGATCAACGCCAGATCCTGATTGCTCACATCAAAGCCAAAAAGGTCACGCAGGATATAGCCTGTCAGGACTTCTACCGATGCAGATGAGGAAAGTCCGGAACCGTTGGGGATATTCCCGTTCAACAAAAGATCCATTCCAAACGGAATCTGATACCCTTTCTCTCCAAATGCCCACATTACCCCTTTGGGATAATTGGTCCAATCTGCTTTCTTTTCCGGTTTCAGGTTGTCAAGATCTGCTTCCAGCACGCCAAGATGACCAAAGTTCATAGAATAAAAACGAAGCTTCCTGTCCGTCCTTACCCTTGCAGCGCCATAGGTACCAATGGTAAGGGCACAGGGAAATACATGCCCTGCATTGTAATCCGTATGCTCACCGATCAGGTTCACGCGCCCTGGTGCAAAATAAACCTTAACCCCTTCCACGTTTCCAAAAACTTCTTCGAATTTTTTTAATACGATTTCTTTCATCTTTACCCTCCAATATCATTTTGCTGCCATACTTGCTTGAAATCTCTTTCCATATGATTTCATTATATGGGCTTCCACCGTCAAATACCAGAACGCTATGTTGCATATACCTGTCAAAATGTTAACTGTTGATTTCGTGAACCTGATTGATAAAGTCCTCTATCTGCTTTAAATATTCTTTATTTCTTCTGGTTTCCCCCTTTTGCATCTCCTTCCTCCAGACAGAGGGTGATACGCCCTTCATCTGTTTGAATGCTTTGGTAAACACAAGCGGATCCGTATAGCCGCAGGACAATGCAATGCTTTCTATGGGATGCTGCGTAAGCTGTAAAAGCTCCGCCGCCTTGGTAATACGGAAGGTGGTCAAAAACTGCTGAGGCGACATCCCCACTCCTGTCCGAAACAATGTATACAGATAGCTTCTGTTAATGCATACATAATCCGCCACATCCGTCACCTTGATCGGGTTGCAGTAATTTCCCTGGATAAATTTAACAGCCCGGCGCACATAATTATCCGCACTGTCCGTCTCGCTTTTCTTTTCAATGGGAACACTTTCCGCAATGACCGACAAAAATAATTGAAGCTGCCCGTTCCTGCGAAGGTCATTGGCAATGCCATAGGTATTGTGCTCCATCATATCCTTTACCGCCTGATAAAGCTCCTCACCCCGCTTTGACAGAAAGACCGGGTTATTCAAAGACAACCCCATCATCTTCACCGTATCTTCCGCGATCATGCCCGAAAACCCCACCCACACATAAGTCCACGGATCTGCTTCATCCGCCTGATAAAACACCAGCTCTTCCGGAGGAATCAAAAATCCATATCCCGGTCCTAAAAAGTAATCCTTCCCCCGTATGGTAAATTTTCCCTGTCCGCTCAGCACAAAGTGGATCAGGTAATGGGGCTTTTGAGCCGGCCCAAAGCTGTGCAGCGGTTCTGTCTTGGAGCAGCCGCAGCAGTTAACAAATAAACTTCCGCTTTTCTCCTCTGTAAATTCCAGCTTATACGCTTTCTCCACCTGCAGTTCCCTCCCTTTTTATGTCAGGAGCAAATCATTTCCTGGGTTTCCGGATCAAGGGTCAGGGTCAGATCCTCCCCCTCTTCGTCAAAATCCTTTACCGGCAGCTCTATCTCATAAGACGCGCCTTCCCCATTCTCCAGCTCCATGACCCAGGGAGTGTCTGAGGCATCTCGATAGACCATAAGCCCTACAAGGGATTCTCCCGGTTCAAAGGAAGTTGCGTCCTCTAATACATTTACCTTCGTGGTCAAATCATTTTCTTCATACAGGACAAGCTTTTGAATCACTTGTCCTGTCTCATTGGTAAGGGAAAATGAAATTGGGATCAGAACGGCCTGCTCCTCACTTTCTTTAATCCCACTGATGGTCTGTAAGTGTTCTTCGTAAGAAGCAATAAAAGAATAGATGGTTTCGATCAAAGAATCAATCGTTTCTTCGTCCATCTCCGACAAGTTCATGGTTTCTATTTCGGCCACCTTTTCAGATAATGCCACAAGCTGTCCGTCTAAGGAGCTGTCATCAATACCTTTATGCGCTTCCACTACCTGATTGTGCACCTGGACCAGTTGGGCATAAACCTCCTGCACCTTCGCAATCTTTTCCTCAGATGGCCCGCCGCATCCGGTTATCATCAGGCATAAGAAGAGACTTCCGAAAAATATAATAATACTTTTTTTCATATTCAGGAACCTTTCTGTTTTGCCATTTATCATACCATATCGGCCAAAAGGCTGCAATCATCCTGCTAAAAAATCATACTGTGACATGTACAAATGGTAATAATCACCTTTCTGTCTAAGCAATTCCTCATGGGTTCCCTTTTCTCTGATCCCTCCCTTATCAATATACATGATAAAGTCCGCATTCTTGATCGTGGAAAGCCTGTGGGCAATGATAAAGGAAGTTCTTCCTTTTAAAAGCCGCTCGAGCCCCTGCTGGAGCAGGATTTCCGTTTCCGTGTCAATGCTGGAAGTAGCTTCATCCAAGATCAGGATTTTGGGATCTGCCAAGAGCGCCCTTGCAAAAGAAATCAGCTGCCTCTGTCCGGCAGAAAGCCTGCTGCCCCTTTCATTTACCTGAGTATAATACCCTTTTTCCATCTCCATGATAAAATCATGGGCACATACCGTCTTAGCCGCCTCAATTACTGCCTCATCACTGACCTGATCATTTCCGTAACGGATATTATCCATGATCGTTCCGGAAAAGATGAAACTGTCCTGCATCATCACACCCATCTGCCTGCGCAGGGATTTGATGGTCACATCTTCTATATTGATCCCGTCGATCAAAACCTCACCGCTGTCCACATTGTAAAAACGGCTGAGCAGGTTTACGATTGTTGTCTTTCCGGCACCCGTAGGACCCACAATGGCAACCGTTTCGCCCTGCTTCACGGAAAAGCTTACATTCTTTAATATCTGGATGCCTTCTTCATAGCTAAACGTCACATCCTTAAACTCCACTTTCCCTTCAATTGCCGGCATCTGTCCGGCGTCAGGCTTATCCGTGATCAGCACCGGTTCGTCGATGGTCTCAAAAATACGTTCCAGATAAGAAATAGCCGTAAGGACCGAATTATAAAAGGAAGCCAGCGTATTGATGGGCTGCCAAAAACGGCTGATATAAGCCGTAAACGCAATCAGCACACCTACCGTGATCCCGGAAGATGCATCGCTCATCCATGAAATTCCAAGCACATAGATAAACGAAGTGGTAACCGCACTGATGATATCCACCGAAGGACCCATGATAAAATTATATTTTACTGCCCGCATCCACGCCTGCCTGTAGCCGTCGCTTAAGCGGTTAAAGATCCCGCTGTTTTCATTTTCCCTGACAAAAGACTGGGTCACCCTGATGCCGTTGATACTTTCCGCTATATAAGCGTTCAGGTTGGACTGTTTATTACTCTGAATCTGCCACGCCCTTCTCTGCCGTCTCTTGACAAAGATAACGATCACCGTCAGCACCGGCAGGCCGCACATACAGATTAAAGTCAGCCTCACATTAATGCTCAGCATAAAAAACAGGATAAAAAACAGGTTGCACAAGTCTGTCACTGTATTAATAATACCATTGCTTAAAAGATCGCTTAAACTATTTACATAATTGACTACCCTTACCTGTATCTTGCCATGCGGGCGTTCATCATAATAGGAAAAAGGCAGTTCCTGTAAATGACTGAAAATATCAAACCGCAATGAATGAATGATATTCTGCCCCACATAAGTCATCAGCTTGATCTTCGTCCTCAAGCTTAAACTGGTATAGAGCGCGATCAAGATCGTAAACCCGGCATACATCCAGATTTCCTTCATATTCTTTTCCGGGATGCACACATCCATCACCGTCATGATAAATTTGGGGATCAGCATTCCCAGCGCCGATGCGGATAACATCAAAAACAATACCAATGCCATCTGCTTTTTGTATGGCGTTATGTACCCTGCCAGACGTTTTAACTGCTTCACGTCAAAGCTGTCTTCTAAAATCTCATCTACATCATATTTATTCCGCGCCATTTATTCCACCTCCCCTAAAGAACCATATTGGTGACGGAACGCAGTGGCGTAATACCCGCCTGCCGCAACCAGTTCCTCATGAGTTCCCTGTTCTATGACCCTGCCTCCGTCCATGACCAGAATAAGGTCCGCATCCTTAATAGAAGAAATCCTGTAGGCTATGATAAAAATAGTACAGTCTTTTTCAATATTTTTTAACTGCCTCTGGATATAGCTTTCCGTCTCCATATCCACCGCCGAGGTGGTATCATCCAAGATCAGGATAGCCGGGTCTTTTAAAAGCGCCCTAGCCAGGGAAATCCTCTGCTTCTGGCCTCCGGATAGCCCAACACCCCGTTCCCCTACAATGGTGTCATATCCCTCCGGCATGTTCTGGATAAACAAATTGGCATCCGCCATCTTCGCCGCTTTTTTCACTTCCTCAAAGCTGCAGTTGGGGCGTCCATAGGCAATATTTCCTTCTATGGTATCAGAAAACAAAAATACATCCTGCATTGCCATTCCGATATTATCCCTAAGGTCATACAGATTCAGGTCCTTCACGTTTACGCCGTCCACCAAAACTTCCCCCTCCGAGGTATCGTAAAACCGGCACAAAAGATTCATGACCGTTGACTTCCCCGCACCGGTCGTTCCAATGATCCCTACTGTCTGCCCCTTCTTCACCTTAAAGTTAATATCGGTTATGATATCCGCATCCTCTGCATGATAGGACACATGCCGAAACTCCACGTCACCGTCAAAATGTTTCCTTTCCACGCTCTTCCAGGGCTTTTTGATCTCCGGCTCCTGGCTGTAAGTCGCATATATCTTTTCTGCGGAAGTGGTAAACCTGTGGATATCGTTGATCCACCACCCCGCCATCCTAAGGGGCATCGTCAACATCCACAAATACCCGTTTACCTTTACCATATCCCCTAACGTGATTTCCCCTTGTATCACCATGTAACCGCCATACAGCATCAAGACCACCGTCAGGATATTGGAAAGAAATTCAAAAACAGGGATAAATTTTTTCCAGCTTGCGGATGCGCTCAGCTCCGCATCCCTGTATCCGTCATTTTCTTTATTAAATTTTTCAATCTCAAAGTCTTCCCTTGCAAAGGCTTTCACCACCCGGTTTCCGCTGATATTTTCCTGTACAAAGGTATTCAGGGAAGAAAACTGCTGCCGGATCCTCTGGAATGCCGGACGAACCCTTTTCGACTGGCTGTAAGTAGTCAATGCGGTAAACGGAAGCACCACCAGCATGCACAGCGCCAGCTTCACATTTACCGTAAAGACCATAAAAAGCGCAAATCCTAGAAGCAGGATATTTTCATATACGGCATAAATGACATACGCAATGAAATGCCGGATCGCTTCCATATCCCCTGTCTGCCTTGACATCAGGTCCCCGGTACGGTTTTTGTTGTAAAAAGCAAAGTCTTCCTGCAGAAGCTTTTTGTACACCGTATCACGCATACCGTACAACACGCCCTGGGAACTGATCTCAAACATGATCAGTGAACTGAACCTTAAGATCCCTTTCAGCACCGTCATTCCGATCAGACATCCCACCATAACAGGCAAAATCCCCTTATTGCCCGCTCCGATCACTTCATCCACAATCACACCCGATATGTAAGGACTGACAATCGTGAGCATAGCGATCCCGGTAGTCATTACAAGACCCAAGATCATTTTCACTCTGTACTTTTTCAAAAAAGAAAAAACCCACTTTACCGGTGTCATAACAGACCTCCTCTTTCCCGCTGATTTCCTATGCCTGCTAAAAGGCGAATTAGCTTTCACTATAAATCTTTCCGTTATCATTTCATATAACAGACCTATCTAAAAGTAGAAGAATCCTATTTAGTTCTTGCAATTAATTCTTAAGGGAAATACACTGTTTCTAGATACTTATTACGATAGGAGAAGAAAAGCTATGACACCAAACAAGGACCTGAAAACATACAGTTTAAGAGAAACACCTTATTTCAAAATCTACGGGAGGACAGACCGGACGCAAGATCCGCTCCCTTTATTTTTTAATGGAAGCGGCATCGAAGTGAACGTTACCGGCAGTGAACTGTGGATTGACATTGACGTTGATTATGAAATGCATGAGCCCTGGGTCTACACCACCTTAAATGGCTCTTTTATGAGCAGACAGATGCTGATGGCCGGAAGCTATTCCCTCTGCCTGTTCCGCTCCATGAGCCCGGAAGCCGTCAAGGACATCTGCCTGTTTCGGGAATTACAGGCAATGTCCGAAGATAACGTATGCCGCCTGCTGATCAAAGGCTTTCGCTCCGACGGCGATTTTCTGCCTGTGACAGATAAACCCTTTAAGCTGGAATTTATTGGCGACAGCATCACCTCCGGAGAGGGAACTTACGGCGCTAAGGAAGATACCGACTGGCTTCCTATGTACATGGGTACCAGCAGAAATTATGCCCGGATGGTTTCCGACGCATTAAACGCAGAGTACCGCCTGATCTCCCAGGGCGGCTGGGGAGTCCTTTGCGGCTGGGATAACGACCCCCGCCACAATATCCCCTCCCACTATGATAAGATTTGCGGCTTTGCCCAGGGAAAAACGAACGAAAAGCTTGGCGCCGGAAAGCCTTACGATTTCAAAAGCTGGAAGCCGGACGCCGTTATTGTCAATCTGGGAACCAACGATGCCAGCGCATTTAACCAGCCGGAATGGACAGATCCCGTGACCGGGCAGATTTTTTGCCAGCGAAGGGAAGCGAACGGAACCTACAACCGGGAAGACCTGGCCCGGTTCAAGCAGGCAGTCCGTAATTTTCTTCACATGCTCCGCAAAAACAACCCGGATTCCCATATCCTCTGGTGCTATGGCATGTTAGGCTATGACCTGACTTTTGCCATTACGGACGCCATGAACTCTTACCAAAAAGAAACCGGAGACAGCAATCTTGCTTTTCTCCAGCTTCCTAATACCACAGACAAGACCGTCGGATCGCATGCCCATCCCGGAAAGAAATCCCATGCCCGGGCAGCAAAAGTGATCATTGAATATCTGCAGTCTGTCCTTTATAGACCTTTGTAAATAAGAAAGGCATAAACACAATCATCTGGGCGGCCAGGACAATCAGCGTATCCTGCCACCTGTACACCTGGTTTCCCAGATCTCCTCCCGCTAACAGCGCGGACATATTATTATTGATAAAATGAATGGCAACCGGAACCCATATGTTCCCGGTCTTTCCATACGCATAGCCAAAGAATACCCCAAAGCTGACACAGCCGATCACCTGGATCAATATGCTGTAAAACCATGTCTCCGGGCTGTAATAGCTGATGCTTAAGGGAAGATGCCACAACCCCCATATCACGCCAAGAAGTAGTACTCCGCCCTTTAACCCAAAGCGTTTCTGGAGCATGGGCTGTAAAAAGTACCGCCAGCCATACTCTTCTCCAAAAAATATGATAAATGTGATATAGAAATTAACGGCCAGCATCACCATATTCGCCCATAGGACAGGCTTTGCAAACAGACCCGCAATTTCCTTGACGCTTCCATCCAGAAGCCCTGAAAGGAAAAGCCGGGCCAGATACAGCACAAAAAACAAAAGGATAAGCAATAAGGATTTTTTCATATCATGGGCGCCAAACCGCAGATTGCACCCATCCCTTACCTCTTTTTTCTCGGTAAGGAGCATGATCCACGAAATAATACTCCCAATCACAAACACAACATTTTCCGCCGCATACCACATGGTCGAAGGCATAATCACGTTCCCGGCCGTCAGCAAGATTGCAAGCGCTGCCGTTACAAGAAAAGTAACAAAAAACCTCATAGGCAGCTTCTTTTCTTTCCCTGCCGTTATGATAATGGCCAGGATGACCCCTGCTGCCGGATACATCATCTGAGTTGCCGCAAACGCAGACACATCGTTCCCGTTGTGGTAGCTGACCCACATCAAAATGCCCATCAGGACGGTGAGCCCGAAATTAACCGCCAAAAATATGTTTAACTGCTTTTTTTCCACTCCTGACAGCTCTTTATCCTTATTCATCTCATTCATCCTCCTCGTCATCTTCCATTGCTTCCCGCTCCAGCTTCTTTTCCCTAAGTTTGGTTATCGTTCCTAAAACACAAAATGCGGCAAAGGATATGGCAAATACGGCCGCCGCCATGCCAAACGTACCTGCCAGGACTGCCTGCGGGGTATCCGGGCTTTTTTTAAACATGATCAAAAAAAACATCACACCGCCTGCCGCTCCCGCAATCACGCTGTACAGGAAATATGATTTCACCCCCGGCACCTTTTTCGCCTGATAACTCCAGACGCCCTTCCGGATAAAACCGGCTACCGAAAACACGGCAGTTGCCATAAAGACAATCCATTCGCCCAGAATCTTATCGCCTCCGTCCAAAATGATCCCCTGAACAATGATTTCTATCGCAAGCAGCCAGAACATCAGCCAAAAGCTATAGTGTTCCACCCGGAGCAGATCCATTTCCTGCCTTTCGTCCACCTTTTTATTAAATATTTTCTTAAGCCAATTCATTGACCGGCGCCTCCCTCCCCTGTCTCTTCCCAGAACAGATCGTCCAAAGTTTTCCCCAATGCCCTGCAGATGGAAATACAGAGCTGTAAAGAGGGATTAAACTTCCCGGACTCAATCATCCCTATGGTCTGCCTGGTAGCCCCTACCAGATCCGCTAACTGCTCCTGGGATAAGTCCATTTCCACCCTTGCTATTTTCATCTTCTTATTTTTCAAAATAACTCCCTTTATCTTTATTCATCTACTTATTGATATTTCTTAACGTTTCTAAGGTTGCATCAAGATTTTCTTTGTGCCAGCTTGATATTTTTAAACCTTCGCTATAAAGAGAAAGCGTGCCCGACGAACGAAAATCGCTTAATTCCTTCTGCTGCGCCGTTAAACGGATACTGTCCGTGTCTGTCGTGAGCACAATCTGGTAATTCAACAAATCTTCCACAATTTCAACAGATTTAATAGACGAATATGGGATCTGTAAAGTGACTTCCTTTTTCAGAACTCCCGAAACCGTGCTAAACGGAATTAAAACAACTTCGTCTTTGCAAAGCTGCAATACATAAAATTCCATGCTAAAAAACTGGGCAATTTTAGCGCTTAAATTTTCCGGGGCATATTTGACAATAATCCCCTTATCCGCAATAGGCTCAAACCCTGCGCTTTTAACAATATCCATTACCCTTTTTTCCGTTGTCGTAAACATAAAAAACCCTTCTTTCTGCTTATTTTTCTTTTATGCATCAATTTATCATGCATCTATCAATACATGTATTATACATTTCAAATTGCATTATGTCAAATATATTTTACATAAAGTTTCTTATAATTGTCTTTTCGGTGTTTTCACTTTACTTTACTCATATCATTGTATATAATAAATTTAGAAGGAGGAAATTCTATGGATGAACACACCAAAAAAATAATCGCACCTGTCATCATCACCATTATTTTTGTGCTTTATTATATCGGTTTTGCCGCAGTATGCCTGCTTATTTATGGCATTCCGGCTTTCATAAAATTATTTTTTGGAATCGTTCCCCTGGCTCTTGCCGGGGTTATGATATATGTCCTATTAACAAGAATCAATGAGATAAGGAGCGGAGAAGAAGATGATCTTAGTAAATACTGATTACATCACCGGAAAAGAACTGGAAATGCTTGGACTTGTCAAGGGAAGTACCATACAGTCCAAAAATATCGGCAAAGATATCACCCAGAGCTTTAAGACGCTGGTAGGCGGCGAGCTTGGCGCCTATACGGAAATGATGAACGAAGCAAGAGCCCTTGCCACAAAGCGCATGGTAGCGGAAGCTGAACAGATGAATGCGGATGCGGTGGTCAACATCAGATATGCGTCTTCCGCAGTGATGCAGGGTGCCGCGGAAGTGATTGCTTACGGCACTGCGGTAAAATTCAAATAAAAGTGCACAATACAATATATTGTATGTTAATTTGAAATCATTTTCTTTTTCATACAATATATTGTATTTTTTTGTTCTCATCTTATTTAAAAACAATCTATTTTCTACTACCATATCATTAAAAATCATTTGCTTTACTCACAATTTCATGTTATAACCTTCTTACAAAGAATTTCTATTTTCTGATTATCACTAAGAAATATCTTCTTTTTGATCAGTTGCTTTCATCCGGGCAAACACCCCAAATCATCCAGACACCATAACCAAGAAAGGACACACCTATGAAAAAATCTATGATTATATCTGACAGCCGGTTTCCGACCCCTCCTCCCTCCGTTCTTGCCTTCGCAAACGGACCGGTTTCCATCCCTCTCACCAACGACTATATGTTTCGGGCATGCCTCCAAAAAAATAACAAGGCATTAAAGGGGTTAATCTCCTCTCTTATGCATCTGCCTGTCAACGAGATTGCTTCCGTGGAAATCGCCAACCCGATCGAACTGGGCGAATCTATCAGCGACAAAACATTTTTTCTTGATGTGCGGATCGTTTTGAACAACGAAGCATTGATCAATCTGGAAATGCAGGTTGCCAATGAATATAATTGGCCGGAACGTTCCCTGACCTACCTTTGCCGTTCATTTGATAATCTGAATTCCGGTATTCCTTATAAAAATGTAAAGCCGGCAATCCAGATTGGTCTGCTTGATTTCACTCTTTTTCCAAGTCATCCGGAATTTTATGCTACATACAAGTTTCTTAACGTAAAAAATTCTACATTATATAGTGACAAAATACAGCTTTCTGTGTTAGACTTAACTCACATCCATTTAGCGACAAAAGAAGATAAGCTCTATCAAATCGACTATTGGGCTTCTCTCTTTAAGGCAATCACCTGGGAGGAAATTAAAATGCTGGCATCCAAAAATGAATTTATAAAAGAAGCTTCCGAAACCCTCTATAAGCTAAGCAAAAAAGATAATATCCGTCTTCAGTGTGAAGCCAGGGATGATTATTACCGGCGTCTCCGCTCCACACAGCTTGCTATGGAGGAAGACAAAGACACGATCGAAAGGCAGGAGGCAGAGATTGAACGGCAAAGTTCTGAAATTGAAAGGCAGGCCGCTATCATCCAGCAGAAGGACTCTGCTTATAACGACCTGCTTGCATGGGCAAAACAGCACGGTTATCAACCTAAATAATAATTGACATCCCATTAACTCATGAAACCGCAAACTGACTGTTATACAGTTCCGCATAAAATCCTTTTTGGGCAAGCAGTTCTCCGTGGCTGCCCTGCTCTATAATATGTCCGTCCTTCATGACCAGAATCACATCCGCATTTTGGATAGTCGAGAGCCTGTGAGCCACAATAAAGCTGGTCCTTCCCTCCATCATCGTTGCAAACGCCTTCTGGATCCTGATTTCCGTCCGAGTATCAATAGACGAAGTTGCTTCATCTAAGATCAGCATAGGAGGCAGGCTCAGCATCACCCTCGTGATACAAAGAAGCTGCTTTTGGCCCTGGGATAAGCTTCCCCCATCCTCTCCTATCACGGTATCATACCCATTAGGAAGCCTTCTGATAAAACTGTGGGCATGAGACGCCTTGGCTGCCGCTATCAATTCCTCTTCTGTGGCATCCGGCTTCCCTACTATAATATTGTCACGGATCGTGCCCCTCTTTAACCAGGTATCCTGAAGCACCATGCCGTAAGAAGTCCGCAGGGATTTCCTGGTGATCTGCCTGATATCCTTTCCTTCCACACAGATAGAACCCTGATCCACATCATAAAACCGCATCAGCAGGTTGATGATCGTGGTCTTCCCACATCCGGTGGGTCCTACAATCGCAATCCTCTGCCCTGGATTCACATGCAGATTCAACCCCTCGATCAGCTTTTTATCCGGCACATAAGAAAAAGCCACATTGTTGATATCCACCTTTCCTGCCACATCTTGAAGCTTCGCTGCGTTTTCCGGTTCGGGAACCTGGGCTTCTTCCTCGATCAGTTCAAAGATCCTGACCGCACAGGCAAGGGCGTTTTGCAGCTCCGTGATCACGCCGGAAATCTCATTAAAAGGCTTGGTATACTGGTTTGCATAAGAAAGAAAACAAGTAAGCTGCCCAACCGACAGCCCACCCCGGATCACCGAAAACGCACCGGTAAGCCCTACTCCCATGTACACCAAACTATTGACAAACCTTGTGCAGGGATTGGTCAGAGAAGAAAAGAAAATCGCCCTGAGGGAACATTTTTCCAGCCTTCCATTGATCTCATCAAACCGATCCAGGGTTTCATCTTCCCGGTTAAAGGCCTGAACCACCTTTTGGTTTCCTACCATCTCATTGATAAGAGCTGTCTGCTCCCCCCGGGTACTGGATTGTAGCTGAAACATACTGAAAGTTTTCTTAGCAATAAAAGCTGCCACCAAAAGAGAGACCGGCGTGATCACTACCACAACAACGGTAATCCCAATATTAACGGAAAGCATGAATCCCAGTGTTCCCAAGATCGTGATAACCCCCGTAAAAAGCTGCGTAAACCCAATTAAAAGTCCATCCGCAAACTGATCCACATCGGCTACCACTCTGCTCACAATATCCCCATGAGAATGGGCGTCTAAGTACTTAAGAGGAAGCCTTTCCAGTTTTCGGAACGCCTTCTTCCTAATGTCCTGAATAATACTGTATACAATCTTATTATTGCAAATACTCATGATCCATTGGCTGATTGCCGTAAGTGCGATCACCACCGCCATCTTCTTTAAGATGGCAAATAATCCCGGCCAAAATTCCGGCTCTCCAATACCGCTTAACATATCTACCGCATCGCCGGTAAGGATGGGCAGATACAAAGTAAATGCCACCGAAATCACTGCCATCAGAATTGTCAGCCCAAGGAAAAAACCATAAGGTTTCATATAATGCAGGACTTTGACCAACGTTTCTTTTTGTTTATCTCTATTTCCGCTCGACTTCATTTCCATCCCCCCACATTTAATGTCTGTTTAACGATTGTAAATCATTCCCGGACTGGGAATGGTTCTCGAATTGGGAATAATAAATTTCCTGATAGACCTGACAGCTCTCAAGAAGCTGTTCGTGTTTTCCCATTGCTGCCACACACCCATCATCCAAAACGATGATCAGATCTGCATGCATCAGTGAGGAAGCCCTTTGTGAAACGATAAACACCGTTGTTTCCCCCGGCATTTCCTTAATGGCCTTCCTAAGCTTTGCATCCGTCGCATAATCCAAAGCGGAAGCGCTGTCATCCAGTATCAGGATCTCCGGTTTTTTCACCAAAGCCCTTGCAATGGAAAGGCGCTGTTTCTGCCCGCCGGATAAATTCCGCCCTTCCTGCTCGATTCGGGCGTCAAGCCCCCCTTCTTTTTGCAGCACAAACTCCTCCGCCTGAGAAATCCTTAGCGCTTGCCACAGTTCCTCATCAGAAGCACTTTCATTTCCCCAAAGCAGGTTTTCCCGGATCGTTCCCTGAAACAAGACAGCTTTTTGCATGACGATCCCAATCTTATCCCGAAGACTTACCAGGTCATAATCCCGCACATCCACTCCATCTACCCGTACACATCCAGTCTCGACATCATAAAATCTTGGTATTAAATGAACCAGTGATGTCTTACCGGAACCGGTACCGCCAATCACTCCGATGGTATCGCCTTTTTGGGCATGGAAGGTAATATCCGTCAGAGCTTCCTCACCACCTTCATGGTACTTCATGGAAACTCCCTCAAAATCAACCCTTCCCTGTTCGGTCTGCCGGGCCGGGTTTCCCGTTTTGCCTTCCATTCCCGCAGGAATCTCAAACACACTCTGCACCCTGTTCCCACAGGCAACCGCCTTGGTCACGGTAATGATCAGGTTGGCAAGCTTTACCAGTTCCACCAGAATCTGTGACATGTAATTGACAAGCGCAACTACCTGCCCCTGTGTCAGAATCCCCAATTCTACCCTTAAAGCCCCGGTATAGATCAGCATGATCAGACCGCCGTTTATGATAATATATGTAAATGGGTTCATCAACGCCGAAATCCTTGCCGCTGTCATCTGGATCTTTCTTAAAGAATCGGTCTGTCCATCAAACTTTTCTACCTCATTTTCCTCTTTCCCAAATGCCCGGATCACCCGGACGCCAGTAAGATTTTCTCTTGTAGTCCCAAGCACTTTATCCAAATTTTTTTGGACCTTGTCAAACAGCGGGATGCTTGCCAGCATGACTCCAAACACCACAACAGACAGCAGGGGGATGACCACCACAAAAATAAGGGCTGCTTTCACATCCACAGTGAAGGCCATTACCATAGCGCCAAACACAATAAACGGGGAACGAAGGAACAAACGCAGCACCAAATTTACGCCGGACTGCACCTGGTTGATGTCACTGGTCATCCTTGTGATCAATGTGGAGGTTCCCTGTTTATCCATATTGGTAAAAGAAAGGCTCTCTATATGTGCAAACAGTCCATGGCGAAGTTTGGTGGCAAACCCAACCGCCGCCTTGGCCGCAAAATACTGAGCTGTCACAGCACTGATAAGCCCCGTGAAACCAAGCACCGCCATGATCAGGCACATCTTTCCCACATACCCTTTATCATTATTTGCAATTCCCACATCAATCATAGATGCCACTACTAAGGGAACAATAAGCTCGAAAGAAGCCTCCAGCAGTTTAAACAGAGGCCCCAAAATACTTTCTTTCTTATAATCTTTTAAATACACCAGTAATTTCTTCATGACTATCCTTCCCGCCGTGCTTTCTATCAATTAATTCAGAAAATTATCTATTATAACCGCTTCCGCTTCTTCTTCACTAAGTCCAAACGTATTTAATTTAATCAACTGCTCGTTGTTGATTCGTCCAATTGCCGCCTCATGGATGATCGCCGCATCCACATGATTTGCGTCAATCTCCGGGATTGAGCACACCCTGGCCTGATCCATGATGATAGAATCACATTGGATATGCGCATGGCAGGGCGCATTGCCAATCGCTTTGGGATGGAAGACCTGCTTAGAATCCCCCTTGGCAACAGACCGGGAAATAATCTGAGCTGAACTCCCTGTTCCGTTTAAACATACATCCATATTGGAAACGGCATCCTGCTTTCCATGGGTCATAAGTTTTTCCACTACAAACAGCTTCGTATCCTCCCCCATCACTACTTCCGTTTCCCGCTTCGTGGAATCCACACCTTTGATCTGAACGGTATCTAACGTAAATACAGAATGGGCTTCCATAATGATCTTTGTGACCGGATTTAAGATACGGGCACCGGTGCCTTCCCCCTCCCCATAATGTTTTTCCTCATAGCGGACATTCGCTCCTTCCCCGATATGGAAGGTATGGATCCCGTCATGGCGGCTGTCATCACAGCCACTGTTATGGATCCCGCAGCCTGCCACGATAGTAACCTCAGCGCCTTCCCCAATATAAAAGTCATTGTAAACCTCATCCATCACGCCGGAAGCCGCTACCACCACGGGAATATGCACCTGTTCCCCCTTTGTGCCGCTGCTGATATAAACGTCTATCCCCTGCTTATCCTCTTTTTTCTCAATCTTGATATGCTCCGTACTCCCATGGCAGAGCGAATAACCATTATACCGCAGGTTATATGCCCCTTCCTGCTTAAATCCCTCACCATCAATCTTTTGAAGGATTGATTCCGTTACCTGATCTATCTTATCCACATTCTTCTTCCTTTCCTTAAGAGCTATGTTTCCTTTTCCATCTCCTGTCATTCGCAGGCGTTATGACCTATGGCTCTGATTCATACATACGCATCCTGTATCCCGCTCCATAAGCCCCGGAAAAACCTCCTCCTTAGGCCCTAATGCGTCTACCTTTCCATCCTTGATCACCATGATTCGGTCAGCCATCCTTATAATTCTTTCCTGATGGGATATCAGAATCAGGCTTTCCTTTTTTTCTGCATGAAGTTCTTCAAACTGTTTTACCAGCATAGAAAAACTCCACAGATCGATTCCTGCCTCCGGTTCATCAAAAATACAGATCTTATGGGGCTTTGCAAGCACGGACGCAATCTCTAACCGCTTCATTTCCCCGCCTGACAGCGTACCGTCCATTTCCCGGTTTAAATATTCTCTTGCACAAAGCCCTACCCCGCTTAAAAGGTCACAGCATTTTTTCTCCGGCAGATTCTCCCCCGCTGCCAAAGATAAGAACCTGGAGACCGTCATACCCTTAAATCTGGGAGGCTGTTGAAACGCAAACCCAATTCCGGCATTGGCCCGCCGGGTAATGGAATAACCCGTAATATCCTCACCGTCCAAAATGATAGACCCGGAATCAAGGGGCTCTATCCCCATAAGAAGTTTCGCCATAGTGGATTTTCCGCCGCCATTTGGCCCGGTGATCACAAGCATTTCACCGTCCACTAAGGTAAAACTGATATCTTCTATTATACTGATTTCCGTTCCGTTATCCACAGGATGGAACACTAAATTTTTCACTTCCAGCATCTTGCTGCCCATGCCTTTCCCTTTACTTAAGATATTCTTCAAACCTTTCATCCGTTTCATTCAAGAAAACGATTCCTAAAATCCCCGGGCCGGTATGCGCCCCAATAGCACAGCCCACTCTTCCTTCCAAAATCCCTTTCACATGGTAACGGTCTTTCAATTCCTGCAGAATATAATCAAAAGCTTCCCTGTCCATGCCATAAACAGCGCCAATAACCTGATTTTCCAGATTCTTCCCTTTTTCGCCTACCATATCCAAAATACGCTTCTGTGCCTTTTTCCATCCCCGGACCTTTTCTACCGCCTTTAAAGAACCCGCTTCGTCCACAATGATGATCGGCTTAATATCAAGCACCGTTCCGGCCAAAAAAGAAGTCCTGCTAAGCCGCCCGCCCTGGAAAAGATAATTCAGCTCAACCACGGTGACCGCATGTTCCATATGCTCACAGAAAAAGTAAGCCGCTTCTATCAACAGTTCCTTAGGAGCGCCATTTTTCTGCATCCGTAAAAGTCTTTCCGCAATAAGTCCATATCCCAAAGAAGCACATTTAGAGTCAATGATCGTCATTTTAAAGTCTGGGTATTCCTCACGGATTTCCTCATAAGCCAGCTTAGCCGCATTAAAAGTTCCTGCAATCCCTGTAGAAAAACAAATATATAATACTTCGTCGCCACGGGCCGCAAAGGGGCGGAAATGCTCCTCAAACATATACTGGCTGATATGGTAAGTCTTTATCTCTTTCCCTGATGCCTGAATCTCATAAAACTGATCCGGAAAAATTGTCTCACCGTCAAAATAATCCGTTCCCTCAATGGTGACCGGAGTCGGCATTACATGTAAATTATATTCTTTAATCACGCTTTCCGGCACATCGGAAGCGGAATCCGTAATAATGCAAAAACCCATCTTATTTTCTCCCTTATCTATATTCTAGTCAAAAAACCACTTTTACTATACTACATTTTCGGTATTTATGCACCCCTAAAATTATTAATTGATCTTTAAGCTCTGTAACCCGGATTTATGTGACGCATAAAATAAATGAAAAAGGAGCTTTCAAATGCCTTCTGATCAGATAACACCGGGAATCACTTTTACCCAATTGCTCCAATACGACCGCCCACAGGCTATGGCATGGGTCACCGGCAACGCAGCCAACCCCCAGCTGAGCGGCCTTGTTAAATTTTATCAGACTTTCTACGATGGCGTCTTAGTGGAAGCAGAGTTTTTCGGACTTCCCAATATAGAAAAAGCAAAAGCAGGCAGCTTTTACGCTATGCATATCCATCAGTTCGGAGACTGCTCCGGCGATTTTTCCAAAACAGGGGAACATTATAATCCCGAAAATAACCTCCATCCCTCCCACGCCGGCGATCTACTGCCGCTTTTCGGAAACCAGGGGTATGCTTGGTCCGCTTTTTACGATAAGCGCTTTACTATTAATGAGATTATTGGCAAATCAGTGATCATCCATTCAGACCCTGATGATTTTACTACCCAGCCCTCCGGCAACGCCGGAACAAAAATCGGATGTGGTGAAATACGCCGCATCCTGTAATTAAAAAGAATCCTGCAAGCAGGATTCTTTTTAATCATTAATGATGAAACAGTCTGATCCCCGTAAACGCCATGACCATATCATATTTGTCGCAGCACTCGATCACCAGATCATCCCTGACCGAGCCGCCAGGCTGGGCAATGTATTTGACACCGCTCTTATATGCCCGCTCAATATTATCGGAAAACGGAAAAAACGCATCTGACCCCAGTGTCACATCCTGATTCCCGTCAAGCCACGCCCTTTTTTCTTCCCTGGTAAATACAGGGGGCTTTACCTTAAAGCGCTTTTGCCATTCCCCTTCGCGGAGCACATCTTCATACTCATCACCGATATAAACATCAATGGTATTATCCCTGTCGGCACGCCCCAAACTATCAACAAAGGAAAGTCCAAGTACCTGCGGAGCCTGGCGCAGATACCAGTTATCCGCCTTCTGCCCTGCAAGCCTGGTACAATGGACTCTGGACTGCTGCCCTGCGCCAATACCTATGGCCTGTCCGCCCTTTACATAGCACACGGAATTGGACTGCGTATATTTTAACGTGATAAGGGAAATCTTCATGTCGATCAACGCTTCCGCCGGGATCTCCTTATTTTTCGTCACAATATTAGAAAGCAGATCTGCGTTGATATCCAATTCATTCCTCCCCTGCTCAAAGGTAATCCCAAATACCTGCTTTCTTTCAAGCTCCGCCGGAACGTAAAAAGGATCTATCTGGATAATGTTATAACTCCCTTTCTTCTTTTCTTTTAAAAGCAAAAGAGCTTCATCCGTATAGCCCGGTGCAATCACCCCATCGGAAACTTCCCTCTTGATCAGCCGTGCCGTATCTGCATCACACACATCAGACAAGGCGATAAAATCACCAAAAGAAGACATCCGGTCTGCTCCTCTTGCCCTCGCATAAGCACAGGCCAGCGGGGAAAGTTCTCCCAAATCATCCACCCAGTATATTTTTGCAAGGGTATCCGTAAGAGGAAGCCCTACCGCCGCTCCTGCCGGAGAAACATGCTTAAAAGACGCAGCCGCCGGAAGACCCACAGCCTCCTTAAGTTCTTTTACAAGCTGCCATCCGTTAAAGGCATCCAAAAAATTAATATACCCCGGGTTCCCGTTTAACACCGTGACCGGAAGGCTGCTGCCATCCTCCATGAAAATCCGGGAAGGTTTCTGGTTCGGGTTACATCCGTATTTTAATTGAATTTCATTCATAGCGATCCTCCATTCTTGTTTACGATTCTTGTCTCATAAACACCGGTTTCCATATCAATAAAACGAACAAACAGGGAAACCTTGTTCTCCTCATTTAAGCTCTCCCATATCTGCCGGGTAAGCTCTTCGATATCCCCTTTCACCTCTACCAGCTTCGGTTCTCCTTCAAAGCTGGGAAGCGGATTCCCGTCATGCATATAAGTATGGATAAAATGCCCTTCCCCTGCTGCCGGATTCTCATAGGAATAGGTATATCTGTTACATCCGTCCGGGTTTCCATTATTACTTTTTAAGATAGACATGCTATAACCATACTTTCCGCTTTCCATCTCCATAACTCCAGAGATCCTGGGTGTATAATTAGGCCCATCCGGCTCAAATTCCCGGCTCCGCAGAGACTGCTCAAAAGTAAGTCCGCCTTTCATACCGTCATAAATGGTATCCGTCTGGTCCCCGTTGGTCACAATCGTCTTATTCCCAAGCACCCGCACCGGCGCATAAATGATCAGGCTGGGGTCTTCTAATTTAGATGGATCAAAAGCCTGAGTCCGGATCCCCTCCCCTTCGGTTACAAAGATACGATTACGGCTGTTCGAGCTTCTCCCCATGATAAAGTAGGCAGCGACAGCCTTCTTTCCATCAGCGCTCCTGCCAATCACGATCCCTCTTCCCGGATAAACATTTTCCTTAAGTTCCTGCGTTAACGACAACATTTCCATCCCTTTTCCTCCGTTCACTTTTCATACATGTAGTATATACTGTCTTGTAACCGAAATACAATACCATCTTTTAAAAAACAAGCTGCACCAGAAGCATATAGCACACCGTGCCCCCCGCTATGGAAATCAGCATCTGCCTTTTCCATAAATGCAATATGATTACTGCCAAGATCGAGATTGCTTCCGGCAGCCCATGGTTTCCGGAAAGCAAGCTGACATTTTTAAGGCAGTATATCACAAGCAAGCCAAACACCGCAGAAGGAAGGACCTTTCCTAAGTATTGTATATATCTGGGCGTTGGTTTCCCCGAAGGAAACAGTAAAAAAGGCAGAAAGCGGGTCAGCATGGTTCCTAAAACTATCACCGCAATTGTAACAACTTTTTGCAACACCGTCATGCCATCGTACCCCCTTTCAGCCTGCCTTGCAGCAACGTCAAAGATACAAATATCGCCAGCATGGCTGGAATAACAAAGTTATCCGCTCCAAATGCGGTCAGACAAAGCAGTGACAGCAAAATCCCCACAACAGCGCTTATATGTTTTTTCTCTTTCATCCACTGCTCTAAAAAAATCACCACAAACATTGCCGTCATGACAAAATCCAGCCCTTCCGTATTGAAATGGATGAAAGAGCCAAAAACACCGCCCAGCGTGGCACCAAAAAACCAGTAAAAATGATTTAACAGCGTTACAAATAACATAAACCACCCGGAGTCAACATCTTCAGGAATCTCCGCCGTGTAATTAATGGAAAAACTTTCGTCACACATGCCGAAAATCAGGTATATTTTTTTCCAGCCCTGCCCCCTATATCTGTCCAGCATGGAAATTCCGTAAAACAAATGCCTGGCGTTGATCATCAGCGTCATGGCAAGCGCCTGCAAAGGATCAAACGCACCAAGCAACAGATTTACCGCCACAAATTCCATAGACCCTGCAAATATGAAAAGACTCATCAGCATAGGATACCAGAAACTAAAACCGGACACATTCATATAGATCCCATACGTCATTCCCAGAAACCAAAATCCTGCAAAAATCGGTATGGTATGAGGAAAAGCCGCCCGAAAAGCTTTCTTCCTTACTTCCTTTTTCTTTTGCATCACTTTATCCCTTTAAACTCGAAGCTCATAATTTTCTATATCCCGGTATTCTCCCAGCTTCATCCCTGCCTCATGGATGCTGCCGCAATAAGTAAATCCATATTTATCATGAAGCTTGATACTTGCTTCATTTCCACCTGTGATCACCGACACCACCATATGGATGTTTTCATCCTCTCTTGCCATATCCAAAATAGCTTCCATCAGTGCATCGGCAACCCCCCTGTTCCGGTAGGAAACATCCACATAAACGGAAAGTTCCACGGTCGAGCAATACGCTTCTTTTTCCCTGTAAGCGGATAAACTTGCATACCCCACCGCGCGGCCCTCCAATTGTGCCACAAGAAGCGGATGATTGTCAATGTTATGGGCATCAAACCACTGCCGCCACTCCGTTATGGTTTTGGGGTGGAGATCCAGCGTGGAGATCCCGTATGTAACTTCATAATTATAAATATCCAGCAGATCCTGTAAATCTTTTAATTCCGCTTTGCGAATCAACATCATATCTCCCATCTTTTCCTACCCACAATACTTTTTAAAAAAATCCAAAAAACCGTCTTCCACTGCTACCCGGTCAAGTTCCTCATCCGCCAGGTCATAATAATATTTCCCGGTTTCAATATCAAGTGAAAGACTGTCCAAAGGGAATCCTTTTTTCCGCCGGGGATGGGGTTTGGAAGTGATGATAAAGGGCTTGCTTGCCATGCTTTCTTCCATAGCCTGATAAACACGGCCCAAATCCAATACCATACAAATTGCATTACGGTAACGGGCTGTCAAATCCCCGTATCTTTCTGCCAGCCCGGAATAATATTCCAGCATTTCCTCATCCTTTAAATACTTTCCGTTGATCGTCCTCACATGAACTCCCGGCTGCAGGTTGTCCGGTATCCCTTCCAGGTATAGACCGGAATCACAGGAAAAGAGCGGCACCCCAAATACCCTGTAGTATTCCAGGGCCTTTTTTGACGCATTCTCAAGCGGTGTGCTCCCATTCTCTGCCACCTCCGGTATCTGCCTGTTTAAATCGCTAAAGCCAATCAGTTCTATTCCCAATTCCCTTATTCTGTTTTGCATGGCCGCAACCTTCGCCGGGTTATTCGTTGCGTATAATAATTTCATTTTTTCTTTTTCACCTTTTCTATCGTTCCATCCGGCCTTTGAATCGATAAGTGTTCAAGCTGTCCCCGCAAATTCCCCTTGATACTGTCAATATACTTTTGCCGCAGCTCTTTTTGTTCTTCCTTTTCTCCATCTGTAAGGCCTTCCGCCTGAGATTTGTGATATAATTCATTGATCCTTTTAATCGTTTCGTCCATTGTCATATAGCCGCTTCTCCTTTTTGCCGGAATCAAATATGCACCGGAATAAAACAAGGGCATCACCAAAACCCGGCGTGCCCACATTCCCTTTTCGATCAACGTTGATAATGCAGTACAATTGCAGAAGTCTTTGGAAGCGTCAGTTTTACCTTCCCTGCCTCCACCACATATTCTTCTTCCTGTGTAGTAAAGCCTTCTGACGTTGTCAGCATCAGCCTCTTTACCACGCTTCTTTTCGGAATCCCCAAGTGCCAGATCGCAACACTCCTTGTCACTTCGTAATCGTTATTGTTTACCACGACCACTGTGGCCGCTTTCCGGTTAAATCTTCCATAGCCAACAATATTATATGCGCCATCCACATACTTTAAAGACCCTGAAAGAATCTCCGGATTTTCCTTATGGATGCGGATCATCTCTTTATGAAACGCGATCAGCTCCTGATCCTCATGGCCCCAGGGATAGGTCCTACGGTTATCAGGATCTGTGAAGCCACAGACTCCTGCCTCATCCCCATAATAAATCGTGGGGGCGCCGGGCCAAGTCATCTGCATGACCACAGCTTCACGCATTACCGCCTTATTCACACCTTCATTTGCCGCATGAGGTCCTAATACGTCCGTCCGGCCCACCCGTTTATTTGTCCGGGTAAGGAATCTGGAATGATCATGATTGGAAAGCTCATTCATGGCTATATGCAAAGAGGGAGCAGTAAAGTTTGCCATGTGATGCCGCATTGCACCTATAAAGTTGTCCGCATTCCCATACATATCCTCGCGATAATCATCGCTGTGCTTCTGCATCCCTGTCAAAAACCAGGTTATCGGCTCCATAAACGCATCGTAATTCATAACGGTATCCCATTCCCTGCCGTTTAACCAGCTTCTGGGATTCCCGTAATGCTCTGCAAGTACGATGGCGTCAGGATTTGCCTCCTTGACCGCTTTTCTGAATTTTTCCCAGAAATAGTGGTTAAATTCAGGACTGTGCCCCAAATCCGCCGCCACATCCAGACGCCATCCATCCGCATTGTAAGGCGGAGACACCCACTTTGCCGCCACCCGCATAACGTAATCAAATAATTCCTGAGATTTTTCATAATTAAGCTTAGGAAGCGTGTCATGACCCCACCACCCATCATAAGTTGTGTTATAAGGCCATGTATTCTCATTATAAAAATGGAAATAATCACGGTATGGGCTGTCAGCACTTACATGAGCGCCTTTCTCATAACCTTCCACATGCTCGTAAATCCTTTCCCTATCCATCCATTTGTTAAAAGATCCGCAGTGGTTGAACACCCCGTCCAATATAACGCGCATTCCTCGTCTGTGCGCTTCCTTCACCACTTTTGCAAAAAGCTCGTTGCTTGCCTCTAAGTTTTTCTTATTCGTAACCCTGTCAATGTACCTGGACGCAAACCTGTTTTCCCGCTGATGCTGCTCTAACAAAGCACCCTCGTCACTGACGATCTTCCCAATATGCGGATCAATATAATCATAATCCTGTATATCGTACTTGTGGTTAGACGGCGAAACAAACAAGGGGTTAAAATAGATCACGTCAATCCCTAAATCCTGCAGATAATCCATTTTATCCAGTACGCCTTGCAGGTCCCCTCCATAAAATTCCCGGACCCCCATGGATGCAGGATACTTATTCCAGTCATCTACGTGAACCGTCTTATCCCCAATATACTCATATTCGCAGGTAAGAACATCATTAGACGGATCCCCATTATAAAAACGATCCGTATAAATCTGGTACATAACGGCACCCTTCGCCCATTTCGGAGTCTTAAAACCAGGGATGATCCGAAATGCATATTCCGGTATCGCCTCCCTTGCAACACCCCTGGTATCATAAATACAGCTGATCCTCCCTACCTCTACTTCAAAATGATAACAAAACTCCATATTTTCTATTTCTGTCTCATGTTCATAATAATCAAACTGCCCGTCACAGCTTTCTTTGGACATTAAATATTTGACATTGTTGTGAACAAGCAGCACCCTGTCAATATTATTCAGTGCCGCCCGGAACCGAATCACTATTTTTGAATAAGGATTTGGCTCCGCCGGAGATACGTAATCCTCCGTGGTATCACTAAATAACGCATTCCTGTTAAAAACAGGGCGCATGCCCGCAATATACTGCCTTTCTCTCTCTACTTTTAAATACTGGTTTATTTCCATATATAGCAACTCCATTTCCGCATCTGACAAACATATGTCTATTTTATACTATATATATCGCTTAATCAATATAGATAGTAAAAAGAACAGTAACAAGTACTGTTCTTTTTAGAGAAGGTATTTCTTCTTATGGGGTATAGCAAAAAACTATATAATGTATTGGGGGGGGTTACAAGTAGTATAATAGCATATGGTCCCTTTGGGGTAAATACTAACGATTCACAAATATTACAAATTTGACCTTTTGAATTTGTGCACTTTCAACAAATCAATAAAATACAATCCGCACCTTTAACCCATTAGCATTGGAAGAACGCCTCAGGAGAAGTATCCTTGTTTTCAAACAATGACTCAAACTCAGCCCTTCCGATCTTTTCCTTCTCAAGAAGCAGATCCGCACATCCGTGGAGCACATCCATATGGGCAATTATAATCTCCTTAGCCTTTCCATAGCATTCGTCGATGATCCGCTTTACTTCCCGGTCAATCTCGCCTGAAACCAGTTCACTGTGGCTCTTCGCATGTGCCAGATCCCTGCCGATAAATACTTCGTCGTCATCGCTGTTATAATTAATAACACCAATAGTCTCCGACATACCGTATCTGGTCACCATATCCCTGGCCGCTCCGGTAGCCTTTTTAATATCGCTGGAAGCCCCCGTTGTTATATCTTTAAAAATGATCTCTTCCGCTATCCGGCCTCCTAAAGATACCATAATATCCTGAAGCATCTTTCCTTTGGTGATGAACATGTCGTCTTTTTCAGGTAACGGCATGGTATACCCGGCAGCCCCAAGCCCTGTGGGAATGATAGATACCGTATAGACCGGTCCCACATCAGGAAGTAAATGGAACAAGATCGCATGACCGGCTTCATGATAAGCCGTGATCTTCTTTTCCTTGTCCGTGATAATACGGCTTTTCTTTTCGGCTCCAATGCCCACTTTAATAAACGCTTTTTTGATATCTTCCTGAAGCACATAACTTCTGTCCTGCTTTGCCGCTATAATGGAAGCTTCATTTAACAGATTTTCAAGATCCGCTCCGGTAAAGCCTGCGGTGGTCTGGGCAATCTGCTTCAAATCCACATCTTCCGCCAGCGGTTTATTTTTGGCGTGAACCCTTAAAATAGCTTCCCTTCCACCTACATCCGGCCTGTTTACGCTGATCTTACGGTCAAAACGTCCGGGCCGCATGATGGCGGGATCCAAGATATCAACACGGTTTGTAGCCGCCAAGACAATAATCCCCTCATTTACTCCAAAACCATCCATCTCAACAAGAAGCTGGTTTAACGTCTGCTCGCGCTCATCATGACCGCCGCCCATACCGGTACCCCTTCGTCTGGCTACCGCATCGATCTCATCAATAAACACGATACAGGGCGCATGTCTTTTTGCTTCTTCAAACAGGTCACGTACCCTGGACGCACCTACACCTACAAACATTTCTACAAAGTCTGAACCGGAAATACTAAAAAACGGTACTCCCGCTTCTCCTGCAATGGCTTTTGCAAGCAGCGTCTTACCGGTACCGGGCGCCCCTTCCAAAAGCACTCCCTTAGGGATCCTGGCCCCCACCTTGGTAAACTTCGCTGGTGCGCGCAGAAATTCCACAATCTCTTCCAGCTCTTCTTTTTCCTCTTTAAGGCCTGCCACATCTTTTAAGGTAATTTTCCCTTCACCCATGGAAAGCCTGGCCCGGCTCTTGCCGAAATTCATCATCTTATTGCTGCCGCCGGCATTCTGGCTGTTCATCATTACAAAGAAGAATACCATCACCACCACTGCTAAAAGTACCGGAAATACACTGGTCAAAAACCAGCTTTCCTCCTGTACCTTTTTGACCTCCGGATCAAGCCCGTAGGAAATCAGCAGTTCTTCAATTTCCGACACGTCTGTCACATACAGTGTTTTATTAGGCTGCCCGCTGATCACAAACTCCACTTCCCCGGTAGGCGTCTCACGCCCCGGCGATATACTGGCATAAAGCACTTTCCCCGCCTCTAAGTCTGTGACCAGTTCCCCCCTTGTGTACTCAATCTGGCTGTTATCCAAAAAACTGGGGATTACCAACAAAGCCATCAAAAGCAGCACAAGGATAAAATATGCATTATAACCACGATTTTTTTTATTCAAACCTGCTACCTCACTTGCCGGTCTTTCCGGCCTAACTATTTATTCAAACTCTACAACCCCGATATAGGGCAGATTTCTGTATTTTTGGTCGTAATCAAGTCCGTATCCTACCACAAACTCATCCGGAATCTGGAAGCCTGTATAATCCACATGCACATCCACCACTCTTCTGTCAGGCTTATCTAACAGCGTGCAGAGCCTTAAGCTTTCCGGATTTCTGTCTTTTAACATCTCCATCAGATAACTCAGCGTACGTCCTGAGTCCACAATATCCTCCACGACGATCACATCTTTTCCAACAAGCGGTTCATCTAAATCCTTTACTATTTTCACCACGCCGCTGGATTTTGTCTCTTTCCCGTAGCTGGAAACAGACATAAAGTCCAAAGACACCGGTACCGTGATCCTCTTAGCAAGCTCACACATAAAAAAACTGCCACCTTTTAACACACAGACCAGATGAACCTGTTTCCCTGCATAATCTTCGCTGATCTGCTTACCAATCTCACAGATTTTTGCGTCTACCTCCTGCTCCGAAAGCATCACTTTGATCTTTTCAGCCATTTTAATGACTCCTTTCTCCTTTTCGTACTTATTCTTTCTTATCCACCACTACAACCTGCAGAATGGTTTGGGTTTTCTCATCTATTTTGTAGTATTCACTTATCCTGCGGCCCGGTATCCACAAAACATGGGAGCCTTCCGCCAATATATAAACCCTGTCTCTTTCTTCCCTGGGTATTTTCTCATTCACAAAATAATCCTGCAAAAGCTTATGCCCTATCCTGCCTGAACTTCCTTTTACAGTCAGATAATCGCCCTTGTGTCTCGCCCGAAATTTCATAGACGAAAGTATTTTATCATAATCAAACCATTTCGTATATGTTTTTTCTGGAATATTTTGAGATTTATCCATTGGAAACACTGTAAATTCCACCCTTCCAAGCCCTGGGATATCCACCTGCCCCGGCGGAACAACCAAATATACCTTCCTATTACCAGATTTTTCACCACACTTTTGTATCATACCCAAGTCATATTGCTTATAAACCTTAAGCCGATAAGGAAGGTCAATTTCTTTGCTGCCATTAGTCTGGAACAATCTTTTTATTGCCATCACATGAACCCACGAAATATCTTTCCTGGATCCTGCCGCCTTTTCAATGCAATAAAGTAAAATGCGTCCTTTTAAATACTCATCTTCCAGTAAAAAAGCAGGAATTCGAATCTGAATACATCCCTCTCCCTGTAAAACACACCGCTCAACTGCTTTTTCCGTTTCCCGCTTTAAATATTCCTCCGCCATCATCAGCTCATCCGCTGTGCGGTTCATATGTGCCACTGCCCCATGGCAGATTTCCTGTTCCGCATAGGGAAGTATATGATGCCGAATCCGGTTCCTAGTGTATGCATCCTGCTCATTGGTACTGTCCGTACAGTAAGAAATGCCTTTTTCAGAAAGCCACTGTTCAATCTCCGTTCTGTCAACACAAAGCAGCGGCCGGATCACATTCCCGTTTACCGGCCGGATCCCACAGACACCGGTAAGACCCGTACCCCTGAATAAATGAAACAACATGGTCTCCGCCCGGTCATTACTGTTATGGGCCACGGCAATTTTGCCCCTTTCATTCCAAAGCGCCTTTGCAAAGGCCTCATAACGAACCCGTCTCCCCTCTTCTTCCGCAGAACGGCCTGACTCCTTTGCCAGCTTCTTAACATCCTTCTCTACCAGGAAAAAAGGAATCCCCTGCTTTTCACACAGGATTCTTACAAATTCCGCATCCCCGCCTGCGTCAGTCCGTATCCCGTGATTTACATGTACCACTTTCAGGTTAAACGGAATCTGTTTCCTTATTTCCAGCAGTATAAAGAACAGACAAACCGAATCCGCTCCCCCTGAAATGCCAGCCGCTATTGTGTCATGTGGTTCTATCATCTGATATTTACGGATAAATTCTGCAATCTTTTTGATCATATATTCCCCGCTGATCTAACTTCATGTTAACAATATAAGTGCAGCGGGAACCTTTTCCTGCTGCACTTACATAATATTTTACAACCTTTTTCTTATTGAATATTTAAAACTTACCTTAAGCACCTTACACAGAGCCAAAATAACGGGCATTCCCCTGTACATTATATTCTCCGTCAACCGTATAGCCGCTGGCAGCATTCGCCTGCGTGGTCAAATAATAATCCACAAGCGATGCGTTGGTGGCAATCGAGGAACCGTAATCCTTAAAAAACTGCTGTACCTCGGACATATCCGACTTTTTAAATGTGTCCTCATCAATTTTCATCCTGCCCTTATTATCCACACTAAAGCCAAACTGATTCAGTGCATCTTCATTGCGGGCCGTCTTTTCCCTGATATAGGACAGGTTTGCCAACACACCGGAATTCGTACTGGATTCCGCATTGTCAAACATCTTATTGTAATTACTTACAAAACTCTTTGCCGTGGCAAAAATTTTGTTAATATCATATTGATCTGTCTCGTTTCCATCCTTATCCTTTACTTTTTCGTACAGCTTATCAGATGCAAGCGTCTTGCTGTCTTCCTTAAGAGAAGATGCTCCAGATCCTACCGTGTTATTTGATTCTGAACTACCTGTACCGCTGGTGCCAGAGGAAGTGCCGGCAAACTGAACTCGGGATGCAATCGTAGAACCATAGCTCATAATATTATCAGGCGAAAACAATTCCTGCACCTTGGAAATATCTGCCTCTTTCAATCTTGCCTGATTTAGTTCAAGGGTACCGTCTGAATTAACCGTAACGCCAATTTCCGAAAGTTTATCCGCATTAGCAGCCGAACTGCTCATCATGTTTGCCACATACGCCGTTTTGTTCGCTAACGTGGAACCCTTTGCCGCATTTACAACATTATTGTAATCCGACACAAACGTCTTCATCGCAGAAACTACTTTATCTGCCGCACTCTGTCCGTTCTCCGTATCTGTATACGTTTTATCACTCTGCAGAGCTGAAACTGAAGACTTCAGGCTGGAAAGACCCGTTGTCAAGCTGGCATTAGCCTTTTGCACGTCCTTGGAAACTTTCGGGTTTTTCTTCTCCTCTAATATTCTCTCAAGAACATTGCCTGAACTGCTTTTTTTACTAACCTCTGCTGTACTAGAGTCCTGCCTTGCACCATAATAAGTCTTTAAAAGTTTACCATAACTGCCATTTTTAATGCTGGCATAATCTGATAAGAAATTCAAATTTCCCATTCCGCCGCTGCTAGACGAAAGACTCTGGAACAAATAAGAATAATCTTGATTGTTACCTACATTAATACTTCCCATTGCCATCACTCCTTTGAATAATATACGGACCTCCGTGTCCTTACACATCACAAAATATTTATAGTTAATATTAATATAGCATCAGTATTTCAAGATTGCAAGATGATTTTCCAAAAAGTATGTGTCAACCACCTCCCGGAGGTTACAATTCATGGCCCAACCGATAAAGAAAAACCTCGCAGATATTGACTACGGGGTTTTGCATGGTTAACAGGAGGTGCGTATATAAACATTACACCTCCAGACCAGTATTAAATCTCTCTGTGACTGATTCATATAAATTTTTACCCGCTGCTTTGATGGACTGAACTATGCTTAAACCGTCACAAAACCAGTCTGCTCCATCCTGAGAGCGAAAGCACATCACCCGGGCTGCTTTCCGTTTAAATTTTCTTGCACATCTTTCTGCAAGGTTATTATCCGGCTCCACGGACGGATAGTGTAAAAAGAGTGTGTGCCTCTCTTTTTCCTCCGCCATCCGTTTGTACAGGTTATACCCTTCTTTGAAGTATTCGCTGGGCGGCTCATCGTCTTCTATCCTTTCCCTTACAATACACCACTGCCACAGCCGTACTTACCTGCGTTGCCGCGATCGCCGGTGCAATGATCCCTGCCGGGTTCACGCTGCCATACTGCTGCTTGTAGGCGATCATATTAACCGGTATCAGCTGCAGCGATGAAATATTTAAAATCAAAAAAGTACACATCTCATTGCTGGCAACCCTGCCGCTCTTTCCATTTGCCGACACAGGCAGTTCACCGCCGCTCTTACCTGTCTTGTTCCCCTTTTTCTTTCCGTCTGCAAAAATGCCTTCCCCTGCAGACACATACCCCGGCGTCCCCCGCTCCGCCTCCAGCTTCGCCAACTCCTCCATCGCTTTTAATCCCCCTTGTGTCAAGTTAGTGACATGAACTTTTCAAATATTTTCTTGAAGTTATTCGTTAATTTAAAGAAATGTCTAATTTTTTCCATATTAATGATCCTATTCTAATACTCGTTTAACTGGAAAATTTCCACACTGACTATCAGCATTCCATTCATCTATGGAAAGAACATCTACCCTATCTATCAATCTTTTTCCATTTCCAATATTCTTCTGCAGAGAAAAAGGAAGTTCCATTTTTAATCTGTTTCGCAGTCTTTTTCTGGTAGTTACATCTCCATTTGGATATTCAAGAATATATATGTACCAAACCGGTTTGGTTTTATCCAATAATCTCAAATAATGCAAGGAATCATAAAACTTGCGTGTTATGACTGATATTTTCTTATCTTCCATTGGATGAAATGCTTCCGGATTCTTTGCACTTGCAAGACATGCATTCTTATACTCTACCATGAGAATATGCGTAGAATTTTCAATCATAAAATCCACATCATTAATGTGTATTCCTGCATTGTGATAGTCCTCATGTATTTTATCCGTTGCCCATACAGCAGCCTTACAATCAATACTGTATGCACCATTTTCTTCTATAAATAAGTTCTTCACTGTCATTTCCTCATAGTTCATATACTTCATCAAGCAATTTGTTATCTGCGTCCATAATGTGATTGCATTTAATCTTTTCCATTTTATCCGCTGATTGACTATATATTGCTTCACTGTTATCAGCCATCCCGGGGAATATCTTTTGCTTTTCATTCGAAAATAAATTGCGGCTTCTATAAAGATTATGAAACATCACCTGCTCGTTATTCGTACGACGGATTTCTAAGTATTTTGCAAAATTATAACTATGTGTTGCCAAAAAAATCTGAACTCCATTTTTCTGTAATTCCAACAAAATCTCTGCGACAAGGGGATATAATTCTGGATTTAGATTCGCTTCCGGTTCATCCCACAAAAGGATTGATCCTTTTTCCAAAAGGCCATTCCGTATTAATTTCCAAAGCAGACCTAATTTACGCAATCCTTCTGCCTCTAATGAAAAATCAACTTTCTGACCGTCTTTTTTTAATACATAAAAAGAATCATTTTCCAAAATAACAGTCCCATCAATTACAGCGCTTAGTTTATCAAGGATTTTACTCATGGCAAATGGGATTTCCCGCGTCTCTGGTAAAGAAGCATTTACAATAATATCTATCTGCGTTCCATCAAATGGCATATTATATTTCTGATTCATAGCCAGGAATCCTTTTGCATGTGACAGCATTTCTGTTGTAGGGATAAAGACAGATTGTATATCTAATCCAAGCCATTGATCGTAATTGAATATACCTTTATGGGAAAGACTGTCTTCAAAACTATGCGTTCCGTCTGATACTTTATAATAACAATAATCTTCTTTATTTTCTGCATTTTTTAAAGCATCGCTATCTTTTAGGCTGTTTGAAAAAAATTGTATTAGTCTTTTTGTTTTTCCCTGATCCGTCTGCTTAATTGACCATTGCGTTGCGGCATAGATCATTTTCAGAATGGTTGTCTTTCCAACTCCATTTTCACCAATCAGAACATTTATCCCATCACAAAATTCTATCTTAAATCCATCATTAAATGAATCCCCTTCTTCTATAGACTTAAATGCGGCATTATTCTTTCTCAAATGACGCTTAAATACCATTACATTTAAAATTTCAATCCTTTTAATTGCCATTAGTCTAGCCCCCAACCAATTTATAATCTGTTTTCTGTTTGTATTATACCCTGTTCCAAAAATTTTGTATACGATAAATCATTATAAGCAGCCTTGAAAGGAAAAAATAATTCGCACAAATCATGCAGGAAATAAGCCTTTTTGCGGGAAATATAGTAAAATGAAAGAAAAAGTTTTTCGCAAGGGGGACCATATGGGAAGGAAAGAGGAAAGAGCCAGGAGAAAGCTGGAAAGGAACCCGGTGGTGGAATGCAACAGGGTCAGGAAAAAGTACTGCCCGGAACTGTTTCAGGATTTTGAGGATACACAGGATCCGAGACACCAGAGCTATATAGAGTATTCCAACCGTGAACTGCTCGGCACACTGCTTTATAAAGGGATTGCGGGGATAGAGAGCATGCAGTCCATGACTTACGAGTTTAATAAAGAAACAACAGCAAAGAACCTGTCCCGGTTTATGGGAGGGAAAGAAAGGGAATACCTGCCGCATGCAGTAACAGTCAATGAATATTTAGAGCGTCTAAATCCGGATGAACTGGAGAAGCTGCAGCAGAAACAGGTATACGGCCTGATACGCAGCAAAGCCTTTTATGATGCCAGGTTCCGGAGGAAATGGCTGGTCATAGTGGACGGCACCCAGACTTATTCAGGGAGCCGGAAGCTGAATGAGGGATGCCTGGAGCGGCGTTATAATAAGGGAACAGAACAGGAGAGGGTGAATTACCACTGCGATGTGCTGGAAGCCAAGATCGTGCTGGGGGAGAGCCTGGTCGTAAGCATAGGGAGTGAATTTATAGAGAATAACGGGGAAGATGTGGAAAGGCAGAAAAATATGGGGGAGGAAGAGAGGAAGCAGGACTGTGAGACAAAAGCCTTCCAAAGGCTGGCGGAGAAACTGAAAAAGGCCTTTCCGAGGCTGCCGATCATCCTGCTGGCGGACAGCCTGTATGCATCAGGGCCGGTGATGGAAACCTGCCGCGGGAATGGATGGGAATATATCATCCGGTATAAAACAGGGAGCATCCCAAGCATTACGGAAGAATATGAGAATATCCCGGAAAAAGGGAAAACAGGGCATGCAGAATTTGTGAATGATATCGATTATAATGGGAAGAAAGTAAACATGCTGCGTTTTTGGGAAGAGAAAGTGGAAAAGGGGGAAACGGTAAGGACAGAATTCCAGTGGCTGACAAGCATAAGGCTGACAGAGGGGAATGCGGAGAAAGTGGCGCAGGCGGGAAGGAAGCGCTGGAAGATAGAGAATGAAGGGTTCAACCGCCAGAAGAACTGGCAGGGAGACATCACCCACGCGTGCAGCTGGGATGAGAGGGGGATGAAGAACCATTATCTGATGGTGCAGATATCGGATATGGTAAAGCAGCTTTACGAATGGTTTTACCTAAGGAAGAAAGGGATAAAGAAACGGCAGAAAAATATATCTTCCGACCTGTTAGAAAGCTTTGGATGGCAGATAACAGAAGCGGAAGATATATCAAGCCGGCTGGACGAACCAGTCCTAAACTGAAGTAATTATAGCAAAGGTGGTGGTGCCTGGCAAGGAGAAAGGAGAAAATCGAGAAAAGTTATCCACAAAAGAAGAGAAGAGGGGGAATTTGCAGCCATGGATTGTGGATAACTACCCCTAAATCCAAGAATAAAAATAGAAATTTGAGAACAGAACATTTGTTCTGCGCTGTGGGAAGTTTTCCTTTCAGAACTGGATAAATCTGCAGGCCCTTGACAGGATTGGCTAATAGTTGAGACGTGTCTGTTTTGCGTATTCTTTGGGGGAACAGGCAAAGCTTTTGCGGAACAGCTCGGAATGTTATGGAATTATAAGATAATC
>OFGG01000044.1_pt1 | contig 101714 bp, 95 predicted proteins | sample 1521701 | NCBI WGS metagenome assembly OFGG01 (sample SAMEA3504081, study PRJEB24116) | mouse gut metagenome | biome: mouse gut; feature: mouse-associated habitat; material: faeces | place: Denmark | collected 2011
CAAAGGCAGCAAGACCTTTTGGCGCTATGAATTGCAAAATGCGGAAACTCAAAGATTTTATCACCGTCTGTCCAGATCTTTCTGTACGGCGTCCAGGTAAGGAATCAATATTCCTCCTTTGGAAGACAGAAAATATTCTGGCTCCAATTCATCATAGCGAAAGCTTTTCCTGCCGCCCTCTTTTGCACGATTCCAAAATTCCATCAGTTTTTCAAAGCGAAGATAATAATTCTCATTGCGATGGGAATAAAAAATCAGCAGGAACGCTACTCCCTGCTGCGCCTCAAACCGTTCCATGAACTGTACCTGGTGCGCATGGATATTCTGCAGGGGAAAGGTATCTGTATGGCATTCTTTGGCGTCAAAACACACCGGGATTCCTTGCACTGCCCCGATATAGTCCACGGTACTCTTCTGGTCAAAATAAGCAAGGGTAATATGATGGTTGTCTTTGTCAATCTTAATCGGGGTAATCGGGGTTGGCACCTTCTGGATCAGCGCAAGCCCATGCTCTAGATATTTCTCATTGCTAAGGTTGATAAATTCCTCCAGAGTCGAGCCTCGCAAGCCCCTTGAATTCCATGTGGCCATAGAACATCCCTCTCACTTCTTTTTCTTTCAACATTATACCAAAATCCGCAGATAAATCAATTACAAATCAATACCTTCTGAAACTCGTCTCCCAAAGGCGCTATCCATTCCCTGCCGTCTTGCAGTTTCATGCGGTAGGCGTGAAGCATCTGAGCATTGATCTGGAAATTTTCAAAAAACCATTGGTTTGTTTCTTTCTCTCCGTATTTTGGATCTCCGACGATCGGATGTCCCATGGAGGACAAATGTGCGCGGATTTGATGCGAACGCCCCGTGACCAGGCGAACCTCAAGCAAGGTATAAATATCTTTATTTTTATGTCCCTTAAGAATATCTATCTGTTGCAGAGCGCCTTTGGCACGATTATTGCAATCCGTGGCTCCATGCCAGGAAACAGGGACATATTCTGTTTTAATATACTTTGCGTTGTCAATTGCGGACACAAAAATCTGCACCTGATTACTTTTGGCATCTTTTTTGAGCCAGCCTTCTGCCCGGCTGGGTTTTGCGACCAGCCCCTTGACCAGGCATCGGTAATATTTTTCCATAGAGCGGTCTGAAAGCTGCCTTGCCATCTCCTGCAGGCCCTTAAGGCTCTTTCCGGCAATCAAAAGACCAGAGGTGTTCCGGTCGAGACGGTTGCAGATCGATGGACGAAAGGTCGCCAGCTCTTTTTTGGTGATCGCATGCGTGTCCAAAAGATACCCGATCACATATTCATTCGCCGAAATATCTTGCGGCTTTGACTTTTGAGACAACATGCCCGATGGTTTATTAATCACAAGAATATCCTGATCTTCGTAGAGAATATCAAGAGAAATGCAAGGATACTTCTGAGTATTAGACGCTTCTTCCTGTCCGTGCGTTTGCAGCGTAGCGCGAAAAGACGAAGCAAATTTTTGAAATGTATCTTCGGCGAGAAATAATTTTACCTCGTCTCCGATGCCGAGCCTTTCCGAACCGTCGGCCTTCTTGCCATTCAATGTGATATTTTTCTTTCGCAGCATTTTATAAATAAAACTTCCCGGAGCCTCGGACAGCAATTTTTTTAGATATTTGTCAAATCGCTGCCCCGACTCATTTGGGGTGATCTGAAAGCTTTGCATCCATTCTTCCTCTATCTCTTTCCTTGAAAATTCTTATGAACATTGCGAATCGTTTTACGCTTTTGGTCTCTTTTCTTTGCAGAAGCATTTTTGCCGCCGTCAGAAAGATTCTTTCCCCTGTTCATCTGTCTTGGGGCAATCAGGCAGTTTTTGTCAAATCCAATCAAATCCGTCCTGCCTGTGCGCTCCAAAGCTTCTTTGACCAGTGCGTAATTCTTCGGATCCCGGTACTGTATCAAAGCACGCTGCATCGCTTTCTCATGAGGATTGCGCGCCACATAGACGGCTTCCATCGTCCTAGGATCCAGTCCGGTATAGTACATGCAGGTCGATATCGTAGAGGGCGTTGGATAAAAATCCTGCACCTGCTCCGGCATATAGCCAAGATCCCTGAGAAATTCTGCCAATTCCACTGCCTCATGCAACGTGGAACCTGGATGGGAGGACATCAGATAAGGGACCAGATACTGCTTTTTCCCCAGTTTGTGATTGATTTTCTGATATTCCCGTACAAATTGGCGGTATACCTCTGCTTTTGGCTTTCCCATTTTCTCTAAAACTTTATCAGAAATATGTTCCGGCGCTACTTTAAGCTGGCCGCTGACGTGATGCTGACACAATTCACGCAAAAACGTGCGGTCTGCATCTGCTAGCAGATAGTCAAAACGAATGCCAGATCGGATAAAAACTTTTTTTACCCCTGGCAGGCTGCGAATCTTTCTTAGAAGTTCTAAGTAATCCTGATGATCTGCTTTTAAATTCTTGCAAGGCTTTGGAAACAGGCACTGCTTCTGTGTGCAGACCCCTTTCGCAAGCTGCTTTTGGCAGGCTGGAAAACGAAAATTAGCCGTCGGTCCTCCCACATCATGGATATATCCTTTAAACTCTGGATCCTCTGTAAAAAGCGCCGCCTCCCTGAGCAAGGACTCCTGGCTTCTGGATTGGATGATTCGCCCCTGATGAAACGTCAAGGCACAGAAATTACATCCGCCAAAACAGCCCCGGTTGCTGGCAAGGCTGAACTTGACTTCCGAGATCGCAGACACGCCCCCAGAGGCTTCGTAAGAAGGATGACAAGCGCGCATAAAGGGAAGATCGTAGATATCATCCATTTCCTGACGTGTCAAAGGCTTTGACGGAGGATTCTGCACCACATAAATGCGGTTTGGATATTGTTCCGCCAGCCGTTTTCCACTAAATGGATCTGTATTACAATATTGAAGATAAAAACTTTTGGCATAAGCCTGCTTATCTTCTCTGATTTTCTCAAACTCTGGCAAAAACAGGGCGTCATAGATATCCTCCTTGTTTTGCGTCTTATATACCGTTCCTGGGACAAAGGTAATATCCTTTACCGCCAATCCGCTGTCTAATGCTTCCGCTAACGCAAGAATGCTGTGTTCCCCCATGCCATACATCAAAATATCTGCGCCACTGTCCAATAAGACAGAGCGCTTTACCTTGTCGCTCCAATAATCGTAATGTGCCAGCCTTCGCAGGCTTGCTTCCACGCCGCCAATCAAAATTGGCGTTTTCTTATAAGTTTGACGAATCAGGTTTCCGTAAACTGTGACTGCGTAATCTGGGCGTCTTCCCATGACGCCGCCAGGCGTAAAGGAGTCCCGATCCCGCCGCCGTTTGGACACACTGTAATGGTTTACCATGGAATCCATATTTCCACTGCTGACCAGGAACGCAAGCCGTGGCTCGCCGTAAATGGATATGCTTTCTTTCTGCTTCCAATCCGGCTGGGAAATGATGCCCACCGTATAGCCATGCGCCTCCAAAAGGCGGCTGATCAGAGCATGTCCAAACGAGGGATGATCCACATAAGCATCCCCGATAATATAAACAAAATCAAACTGCGTAATCCCTCGCTCTTCCATGTCTTTTTTGCAGATGGGTAAAAACTTCCCTTTCATGTCATTCTCCTATAAAATCTCATATGTATGGTCCAAGACCTGTTGATAATCGGAAATATAATAATCTGCCAATTTGCGCTTTTCCTGGATCTGCTCGGCAGAAAAAAGGTCTTCTACGGCGCATACCCGCATGCCGGCATTCTTTCCTGCCTGGATTCCCATTGGCACATCCTCAAATACCAGGCAGTTTTCAGGCGTTGCGCCAAGCCTTCGGGCGGCTTCCAGATAAACGTCCGGCGCAGGCTTGCCCTTGGGCACCTCGCAGGCAGTCACCACTTCCTGAATATAATCCCAAAGATGCAGCGCAGACGCTACCGCCTCCACTAACTCTCTGGAATTGCTGGTAGCGATGCCCAATAAAATATCCTGTTGTCTGCAATGCTTTAAAAACTCCTTTGCTCCAGGCTTAAAATTTACTTCATAGCTATATTTCTCAACCGCCATCCGATTCCAAATGGCCTTTAATTCTTCTACGCTTTCTTTAAGGTGAAACAATTCCCTGGTATACACCGCTGTTTCCGTGAAGCTCATGCCCTCAATATCATGTTGATAAGTTTCCGGCAGGGTAAGCCCTCGCTCTTCCAGAAATTCCACATCAATATCGTGCCAAAGCCACATGGAATCCACCAGGGTGCCATCCAGGTCAAAGATCACCGACTGCACATTTTCTAACATCATAGCAATGAACTCCTTCTCTTTTGGTAATGATCAGCGCCTGTGTTTTAACGAATCAATTTCTTCTTTTGTAAGCGCCCGGTATTCCCCGGGCTGTAACGCATTATCAAGCTGCAAGCTCCCCATGGAAAGCCTCTTTAAGTACATCACACGTCTGCCCACCGCTTCAAACATGCGCTTTACCTGATGGAACTTCCCCTCTGTGATGGTCAGTTCCACCTCGGATATCCAGTCGTTTTGTCCAGGCTGCGCTTTACATGAAAGGATCTTTAACTTTGCCGGAAGAGCTGGATGTTTCTCGCCGATATCAATCCCTTTTGCAAACAATGTTACATCCTTTTCGGTCACTTCGCCATCCACTTTTGCAAGGTAAGCCTTCGGTACATGCTTGCCCGGGGCAAGCAGATTATGGGCTAGCGGCCCGTCATTGGTGATCAGCAACAGTCCTTCGGTGTCCAAGTCAAGCCTCCCGACTGGGAACAGATCCTTACGGTTCTTCTCTTTAATGCAATCTAGCACCGTGGGATAGCGGGCGTCAGTTACCGCACTGACACATCCTTTTGGTTTATAGAGCATGTAATACTCAAATTCCTCATACAAAATGGCAGCTCCCTGGAACATAATCTGATCCTGGCAAGGTTCCACTTTCTGGTCAGGACCGCTTGCAATTGCTCCATTGACGGTCACTTGATGTTTGCGTATGTACTGTTTGACCTCGCTTCGGGTTCCGACACCCATATCTGCAAGATATTTATCCAGACGCAGCTGCATCCTATGTTCCTCCTTTCCTCGATGCGCACTCGATCCGTTCGCTAAAAGCTTTCCTAACGGCATCCTAATGCCATTCAATAACTGTATGTAAGCTTTTTTGGCTCCAGGCTCTTGAGCACATAATAAGGATTAAAGCTGATCTCGCTTCCAGTCTCATCATTGACATAAATCCCCAGATGAAGATGGACGGCGAACTGCCCCGTCGTGCCTTCTTGCCCATAACCGCTGTCCCCCATAAAACCCAGCAATTCGCCTGCTTCAATCTCCTCTCCCTCTTGAAATTCCCTGGCATAATCATAAAGATGTGCATAATAGAAATATCCGCCGCTGGGAGAGCGAATGCCGATGCGGTATCCTCCCAGTTCCAGCCAGCCGATTTTTTCCACGACGCCATCGGTCATGCTGACCACGGGATAACGCCCCCTCTGATTCAGGGAAGCCATGATGTCTGTCCCCTCATGCCCCCGGTTTCCACCAAAATTGCGGTCAAACATCCAGGAATTTTCAAAGGAAGTGTCCATTCCTCTGCCACCGCTGGAAACAGGGACGGGGAAATATTCCAAATCCTGCCACACCGCAGCTTCCATTTTTTCTATGTCGCGGACTTTCTGTGGAAAATATCGGTACAACTGTTCCAGATAATGGTCAAGGTCCGATTTCTTTTCTTTCTCTGTAAGGATATGGGCAAGCAGGTAATCATATCTTGAAAACTGGGATTTTTCTTCAAATTCCTGCACCTTTTGATATATTTCCATAGGAACCTGCTGCTGGCGCAAAAGCTCTTTGGTATCTTTATCCGCCAAAAGGTGGGTGATCTTCGCCGTCTGCTGAATATATCCTATCATAGCATTGTCGAGGCAGACTATGGCTGTAAGAATTATCAGATGGATCACAACCCTTTTTAAATACTTCATAAGCTCCTTACTATTTGATATGTTATTTCGATTGTCTCAAAAATTCGAGAATTAAATTCCATACTCTTTCCGCTGAGGAAATGCTCAGACGTTCTTTGGGCGTATGGATGTCAAACATGTCTGGTCCAAAGGAAATACAATCGAGGCCAGGAATTTTCCCTGATAAGATTCCGCATTCCAGTCCCGCATGGATTGCCTCAACCTTTGGTTCTTTCTGGAATAATCTGCGATAAGTTTCCACCATTAAATCCCGGATCTGAGAGTCTGGCTTATATTCCCAAGCTGGATAGTCTCCGTTTACGCTGATTTCTCCACCTAAAAATTCTGTCAGGAATGTAAGGCGGTCTGTCAGTTCATATTTTCTTGTGGTAACGCTGCTTCGAACTGAAAAATTCACAGAGAACACGTCCTCTGTCAGCTTCATAATCCCGGCATTCAGAGAAGTTTCCACCAGTCCCTGAATGTCACTGCTCATATGCTGCACGCCATTTGGCATCATCCGCAGGAAAAATAAGAGCTTGGTTGCAGAAGAATTGTGCAGCACAGATTTCTTTGCTGCTTCAAGCTTCTGACAACGAACAGAGAGCTGCGGATCTGATGTCTGGTACTCTTTTCTTAATTCTTCTTCCAGAGCCTCGACCTGCGTCATCAGCTTTTGCCCCTGCTGCTCTGATTCCAATAAGACCCTCGCAAATGCCTCTCTTGGAATGGCGTTGTCTTTTAATCCTCCTTCTAGATGCTCAATGGCAAACGTAATCTCATGATTCAAAGCATTCAATACTCTGCCAAGCAGGAAAATCCCATTTGCTCTCTCTTTTTGAATCTCTACTCCGGAATGGCCTCCCAAAAGCCCATTGACACGCAGCTCATAAACCGTTCCTTCCATCTCCATCCTGGAAACTGGAATCTGGCAGACAGCGCCAAGTCCTCCGGCACAGCTTGTAAGAAAAATTCCTTCTTCTTCCGAATCGATGTTTAAAAGCTTCCTTCCTTTTAGCATCGAGAGATCAACGGATTCTGCCCCAAGAAGGCCGATCTCTTCATCTACCGTGAGAACGACTTCCAGAGGAGGATGCTCTAAATCGTCATTCTCCAAGATCGCCAGGGCATATGCGACGGCAATTCCATCATCCCCGCCAAGCGTAGTTCCTTCCGCTTTCAGAAAATCCCCGTCCAGGTACAGTTTCAGGCCGTCCTTTTCAAAATCAATCTCCACCCCGCTTTCCTTTTCGCAAACCATGTCAAGATGCCCTTGAATAATCACTGGTTGTGAATCCTCATATCCTTTCGAAGCATCCTTAAAAATAATGACATTATGATTCTCATCCTGAATGTACTTCAGTCCATGAGATTCTGCAAATGCTGCACAGTAGTCACTAATGCCCTTGGTATTTCGGGAACCGTGAGGAATCTGGCAAATCTCCTCAAAATAAGCAAATACTCTTTCTGGTTTTAATTGTTCACAAACTCTCATGATAACCTCCTATATTGGTATATTTATGTAATTGGCTCATAGAATAAACTATGAAAAAAATATTATACATCATTATTTTGATCTCTTTTTTAATTTATATTCTGGCATTTCCAGGAGAATCAGTAAAGGCGGCGTCTATCGGCTTAAGCCTCTGGTATGAAAACATGCTGCCCACCCTGTTGCCTTTTTCCATTCTCTCTTATATATTAATTCATTCCGGCATTCTCGATCAGTCTGCCAGATGGATACATAAATTTTTAAAACATGTATTCCCTATTAGCAGCGCTGGGATTTACCCACTGATTGCCGGGCTGCTGTTCGGTTTTCCCATGGGAAGTAAAATTACGGCGGATCTGGTACAGTCCAAAAAAATGAGCAAGGAAGAAGGACAGCGGCTGTTTTGCGTCTGCAATAACATCAGTCCTGTATTCATCAGCAGCTTTATACTCAACGAAAGCTTACATACGCCTCAGCTTCGCCTTGCCAGCCTCTTAATCCTGTATGCGCCACCCCTGGCGCTGTATATGATATGGAATCGGCATAAACAATATCTCGCTCCTATGGAAAGAACAGATTTATCAAAAAAAACGGCATCCATGAACTTTCAACTCATAGATGCCGGCATTATGAACGGATTTGAAACCCTTGCAAAGCTGGGCGGCTATATCATTATGTTTGCCATTCTGGCACAGATGACCACCCTGCTTCCGATCCGCAGTCCGATATTAAAATGCATGCTCATTGGATTTACCGAAATCACCAACGGAATTGCCTATACCGCAAAACTGGGATTGCAGTTCTCTTTGAAATATCCTCTGATGATGGCATACACTGCCTTTGGCGGATTATCTGGCTTCGCACAGACAGCCTCCATGGTAAAAGACTGCGGCTTTTCCATGACGCCGTATCTGCAGATGAAGCTTTTGGTAACTGCGATTTCTTTCATCCTTGCCCTATTGCTGGTGTCATAAACAGGGGACAGTTCGTTCATCTTAACTGATATCCGGCATCTGAATCTCAGGAACAGGAGCTTCTTCCTCAGCGGCGGAAGAATCCTGAAACTGGGAGGTATTCATTTGGGGGGGAACCATCGACCTGCGGTTTCCCTCCAGCTCTTCGTAACATTTTTGAAGGGAGCCTAAGAGGTTTTCCGTCCTCGCCCTGGTGGTCTCCATGGCGTTTCCAATAATTTCTTCCAAGTCGTGCAATATATTGTCCGTATATTCAATAGCGCCCCATCGAATTTCATTGGCGTCTGCAGTAGCCTTGCTTAAAATCTCCCGGGCCTGATTGGTAGCGATTACCACGACCTCGTTGGCCTGCTCGTATGCCTGTTGCATAATCTGGTGCTCGCTGATCAGCTCTGTCGTATGTACCTGCGCCTGGGCAATAATTTTTTCCGCTTCTGTCTTTGCATCTGCCAGTATACGCTCTTGATTCCTGATGATCCTCTGATATTTTTTAATCTCCTCTGGCGTCTTGCGGCGAAGATCTGCCAGCAGCTCATCCAATTCATCTTTGTCCACGACGATTTTTGAATTGGAAAAGGGCTGATATTTACAGTTCTCAATAAAATCTTCGATTTCACCAATCACCTGTTCGATTTTGCTATCCATTGACAATACTCCTTAATTCTTATAGTTATATTTATGATAAATCTTCTCGACAAGCTGTTCCGGTACAAAATGAGAAATGTCTCCGCCGTAGGAGGCAACTTCTTTCACAATCGTAGAACTCAAATAAGCATATTCGAGACTGGTGGTCAGAAATATGGTATCGATCTGTGAATTGACAATCCGGTTGGTCTGGGCAATCTGCAGTTCATATTCAAAATCTGTAACCGCCCGAAGCCCTCGTATGATGATGGAAGCTTCCATCTTCCTGGCACAATCAATCAAAAGACCATCAAAAAATGTTATTTTTACATTTGGAATATGATTTGTCATTTCTTCTAACATACTAACACGTTCTTTTATAGAAAACAATGGATTTTTTGCACTATTATTTAAAATTGCAACCACCAGTTCATCCACCATCTTTGCCGAACGCTCAATAATATCAATGTGCCCAAATGTCACCGGATCGAAACTGCCCGGATAAATCGCTCTTTTCATATGCATCCCTCATATCGCTTCTTTGGCATAATTCAAAAAAATATGCTGATTATTCTTATATGTTTTTTCCTTTGTAATCTGATATCCCCAATCCTTGGCTGCGGAAAAATCCGTGCCCAGCGCAGCTTCCGCTACGACTAGGCAGTTTTCACGCAACAGCGATGAATCAGACAGCGCCCGCAGCGCTTCCAGTTCCAATCCCTTGCCATAAGGCGGATCCATAAATACCAAGTCAAATGTCTCTTGGCCTTCCATCTGCCGGATAGCGGATACAGCATCCTTTACAAGCAGCCTGCACTGTTTTGTAAACTTTGTAAACGTGATATTCTTGGCAATGCAATCTGCCGCCTTTTTATTATTTTCCACAAAAACGGCTCTCGCCGCCCCGCGGCTTACAGCCTCTAACCCCATCTGCCCGCTTCCGGCAAATAAATCCAAAAACCGGCAATCGCAAAGATATGGGTTTAACATATTAAACAACGTCTCTTTGACCCGGTCCGAAGTAGGCCTTGTCTCCATCCCTGAAATAGTCTTTAACGGCAGGCTCCTTGCCGTTCCCGCTATGATTCGCATCCGTCTGCGTCCACCTCTCTCATATATTCCATGATGGCGCGCCTTAGCAACGTAAGGGCGCTTGCCACGGCATATTCCCGAACCTTGCTTCGGCTGCCGGAATATTGGTTTCTCTCCGTGTATAATTTCCCTTTGCAGTAACAGCTCATATACACAAGCCCTACTGGTTTTTCCTCTGTACCGCCCCCGGGACCTGCAATGCCTGTAATAGCGATGCAGATATCAGCCTTTGCCGCTTCTGCCCCTCCTTTTGCCATCGCCTCAGCCGTCTGGGGACTGACTGCCCCAAATTGCTTCAAAGTCTCAGCAGGAACATGCAAAAGCTTTTCCTTTGCCTCATTGGAATAGGTAATGTATCCTTGCTGCAGAAATTCCGAAATTCCCGGCACATTGACCAGCCTGCCTGCCACTAGCCCTCCCGTACAAGATTCTGCGGTAGTCACCGTGAGCTGACATTGGCGCAGCAATTGATATACTGCGTCTTCTAGAGTCACATCTGGGTCGTTCGTGTAAATTAAGTCTCCAAAACGACGCTGTAATTTTTCTTCCACAGGGCGGATTAGGTCATACGCCATCTCCTCGTTATCTGCCTTAGCAGTAATCCGCAGATGCACTTCCCCGGTCTTGGCATAAGGGGCAACCGTGGGATTGGTCTGGGTTTCAATTAAGTCTATGATTTTTGTCTCGGCAGAGCTCTCTCCAATCCCGCATAATTTTACCATTTTGGAACAGATTGTTTCCGGTTGCAGCTGATGAAGGTACGGAAATACCTGTTCTTCAAACATGGGAACCAGTTCGTTGGGCGGTCCTGGCAGGAGAATGATCCTCGTCTCGCCTTCCTCCATAATAATCCCGGGCGCCGTGCCGTTCTGATTATATAATACCCGGCTGCCCTCCGGGACTAACGCCTGCTTCCAGTTATTTTCCGTCACCGTGCATGCCCTTTTCGCCATAAATGCTTCAATTTCTTTTCTTGCCCTTAAGTCTTCCACAAGCTTTCTGCCGACTACCTTTGCCGCCGTCTCCTTGGTGAGATCATCCTGGGTAGGACCTAAGCCGCCTGATAAAATAATCACAGAGGAACGTTTTATTGCCGTATGCAGCAGTTCTTGCAGACGTTGCTGATTGTCTCCTATCACGCTCTGATAATACATGGACAATCCGAGCATGGCGCATTTCTCAGAGATAAACGCCGCATTGGTGTTCACAATATTTCCAAGCAGCAGCTCCGTTCCCACACAAATTAATTCTACCGTCATATTATCATCTTCCTTCCCTGATTTCGGCATATCGCCATCTTTTATTTTTGCTCTTTGAGCACGTCTTTATTCTTTATGATATAATCAATCAGAGAAATTATCGTTAAACATAAGGCAATGTAGGTTATGGCCATGGTGCAAATCTGATAAATGTCGTTGTCAAAATTTAAAATCAGCATTACGATCATCACAATCTGAAACGTAGTCTTAAACTTCCCCCAATAGCTTGCGGCGATCACAACCCCATTGTCAGACGCTACCAGCCGAAAGCCGCTGATAATAAATTCACGGCTGATAATGATAATGGAAATCCAGGCCGCAAGCGTTCCATTGGCGTTAAGACAAATTAACGCAGCAGCCACCAGAAGCTTGTCTGCAAGCGGATCCATAAATTTGCCAAAATTAGTTACAAGATTATATTTCCTGGCTATTTTCCCATCTAAGAAATCTGTCAAGCTTGCGATGATAAAAATAGCCACGGCAGCATACGTCCCTGCGGCTCCCAACCGGGGAACCAGCATGCAGATCACAAAAGGTACAATTAAAATCACCCGTAAAATGGTGAGCTTATTTGGCAAATTCATGGTATCATATCTCCTATCAAGTCATATTCATAAGCTCCAGTGACCCGGACTTTCACAAAATCGCCAGTCATCAATGTTTCATTCGTATGCACAAAAATATAGCCGTCAATCTCAGGCGCATCCCGGTAAGTCCGTCCCACATAAGCGTTTTCCCCATCGACGCTGCCCTCGATCATAACCCACAATTCCCTGCCTGTCATGGTCTCATTTTTGTCAAAAATAATTTCTTCCTGGAGCTCCATGATCTCATCCCGCCATGTTTCTTTCTGTCGCTGCTCTACCTGAAGCTCAAACTCAGCAGCCGGCGTCCCCTCTTCTGGGGAATAAGGAAATGCGCCCAGACGGTCAAACTCCGCTTCATTTATAAAATACATCAATTCCTCATGCATTTCCTGTGTTTCTCCCGGAAATCCTGTAATCAAAGTCGTTCGCAGCGTGATATCTGGGATCTCGCTCCTGAGTCTGGAAATTTTTTCTGTCAATTCCGCTTTGCTGGTCCGCCTTCCCATGCGCTTTAAGATAGCGTCATTGACATGCTGAATTGGCATATCCAGATAATGGCAGACTTTTTTATTTCGTTTCATGGAGGAAATCAATCCCTCGTAAATCTCTTCTGGATAGCAATACATCACCCGAATCCAGAAAATGCCTGGGATATCGTTCAGCTTGTCCAGCAAAACATGCAGAGATTTCTCCCCATAGAGATCTATGCCATACAAGGTGGTCTCCTGGGCAACGAGGATCAATTCCCGAACTCCCTGTTCTGCGAGGCTTTCTGCCTGCGCCACCAGCTCTTCCATCGGAATGCTGCGGTAATTTCCGCGAATTTTGGGGATAATGCAGTAAGTACAATGTTTGTCACAGCCCTCGGCAATTTTCAGGTGCGCATAATGTCCTCCCGTGGTAAGAGTCCTCCTCATGCCATGGGCAGGCAGTCCTTCCAAGGCAAGATACTTTTCAAAGCGAACGCCCTTTTGCACCTCATCTAAGGCCTTTGCCACTTCTTCATAAGAATTGGTTCCTAGCACGGCGTCCACCTGCGGAATCTCGGTGATGATCTCATCCTTGTAACGCTGCGCCAGACATCCCGTGACAATCAGCGCCTTGCAGCTCCCATGATCCTTATACTCCGCCATCTCCAATATGGTATTGATGCTTTCCTCTTTGGCGTCATTGATAAAGCAGCAGCTATTGATGACAATTGCCTCTGCCTCTTGCTCTTCATTGGTAAACGTATGCCCTGCTTCTGCTAATATCCCTATCATATACTCTGAGTCTACCAGATTTTTGTCGCATCCAAGGGAAACAAATAGTATTTTCATATCTTCCTCTCTAACAAGAACACACCATTTGCAAAAGGGAATGGATCTCTGTACTTTGCAAAATGGTGTGGGATCGTTACTCCTATTCTTCTATGGTTTCCGGCTCCTCTTCTATGTCCTCTTCCTCCCCTACGATCGTCACTTTGCTGTTATAAACTTCTTCGACGGCGATAGACAGAGGTTTCTGGTTGGACATATTCTCGATGACAGGTTGATCGCCTCCGATAATCTGTCTAGCTCTCTTGGCTGTCGCAAGCACGATGGAATAACGGCTGTTTACCACCGGTTCTTCTCCAATCTCCACGCCGCTGTTTACCACTTTCATCAAATCCGTGTAAGAGGGATGTAACATCATAATAATCATTCTCCTTCCGCAAAACTCTTTAACTCTGCTTTTATATTCTCAATCAAGGCATGATTGCGCATCGTGCGGGCATGTTCATGCTGTATAATGGAATGTACTTTTTGCACACATTCTTCCAAATCGTCATTGATCACAAAATAATCATAATCCTCCACGCCCTGGGCTTCCTGCCAAGCACGGCTAAGCCTGGACGCAATAACTGCTTCTCGCTCCGTCCCCCGTTCTACCAGGCGGCGTTTCAGCTCTGCCGCAGAAGGCGGCGATACAAATAACAGAACGGCGTCTGGCATGTTCTCTTTGACCTTCCTAGCGCCCTGTATTTCAATTTCAAGAATCACGTCCTTGCCCTGCTCTAGCTGTGAAAAGACATAATTACGGGGAGTTCCATAATAATTGCCCACATATTGGGCATATTCAATCAATTCATCCTTGTCGATCATCTGCTCGAACTCTTCCCTGGACACAAAGAAATACTCCCTGCCATGAACCTCTCCCGGCCGTGGAACCCTTGTGGTAGCGGAAATGCTGAGCCCATAAGTATCTGGATGCTCTTTCAAAAGCTGTTTCATAATCGTGCCCTTGCCGGCTCCTGAGAAGCCGGAAACCACCACCAAGACGCCTTTTTTATTCATCTGTATGCCTCCTTTCCACAATGTCATTCAATATTCTGAATCTGTTCGCGAATCTTTTCAATATCTGTCTTTAAATCAATAGCAATCTCTGAGACCTCTATGTCATTCGCCTTTGAAAGGATGGTATTCGCCTCCCGGTTCATTTCCTGAGCAATAAAGTCAAGCTTCCTTCCAATGCTCTCATCCTTTGTCAAGGTCTCTTTCATGCTGCTAATATGGGTCTTTAAGCGGACAATCTCTTCGTCTGTGCAGATCCTGTCTGCAAAAACGGTGACCTCTGTCAACAATCTGCCCTCGTCCAACTGCGTATTTTCTAAAAGTTCCTGGACCTTCTCTTTAAGCTTTGCCCTGTATTCTCTGACGATCTCTGGCGAACGCTCTTCAATCTGCTCTAGGTAGCCGGAAATCACGTCGAGCTTATGAAAAAGATCCTGCCTAAGCTCTTCTCCTTCCCGAATGCGGGCGTCCACAAACTTCTGCGCCGCACCCTGAACCGCCTGATCTAAAAGCCGCCACCATTCCTCCTCGTCCAAATCCTTTCCCTCCATTGTGAGGATCTCTGGATACTTGGACAAGTTATTGGCTGTCAAATCCATGGGAATCTGAAAATCGTCTGCCATCTGCCGTATATATCTCATGTATTCTTCTGCTAATCCTTTGTTGTAATTGAGTACCAGCTGCTTTTCTTTACAGTCTTCATAAGCAATGTAAATATCAACCTTCCCCCGCTGAATATAGCTTTTTAAACTTGTGCGGATTGCATTTTCAAAAAAATTCAGCTTTTTGGGCATCTTAATGCTAATGTCCAGATACCGGTGATTCACCGACTTGATCTCCGCTGTGACTTTTCTTGTCTCGTTAGCAGCCTCACAGCGCCCAAAGCCAGTCATGCTCTTTATCATACAGTTCCTCCTGTGTGCTGGTCTTCTGGAAACTCTTTCTTTTCTACATAGATGATTACATTATAGAACAGTTTATGAAATTAGTCAAATTTTCTTTTTTTTAATTTATGGTTTCCTAATTTCCATAGTTGGTATATACTAAACAATAGTTTGACATTGATTATTTTTTACCTAAAGGAGAACGACTTATGGCATTTGACGGCATTGTGATCGCAAATCTTGTAAAAGAACTAAATGACAATATTTTAAATGGAAGAATCAGTAAGATTGCCCAGCCGGAACGTGATGAACTCTTGCTGACCATCAAAGGAACCTGCGGACAGATTCGCTTGGTTTTGTCTGCCAGCGCTTCCCTGCCCTTAATTTACCTGACAGAGCAAAATAAGCCAAGCCCTATGACTGCGCCCAATTTCTGCATGCTGCTGCGAAAGCATATCGCAAACGGCAGGATAACTAAGATCTGCCAGCCTGGCATGGAACGCATCATCCATTTTGAAATCGAACATCTCAATGAGCTTGGGGATCTCTGCCACAAACAGTTGATTGTAGAAATCATGGGAAAACACAGCAATATCATTTTTTGTGATCAAAATCTTAAAATTATCGACAGCATCAAGCACATATCCGCCCAGGTGAGCTCCATCCGGGAAGTGCTTCCAGGAAGGACCTATTTCATCCCAAAGACACAGGAGAAATGCAATCCTCTGGAAACCTCTCAGGAAGAGTTTTTCGCTAACATTTTTTCTAAGCCGCAAAATTTGCAAAAAAGCATTTATACGACGTATACCGGAATCAGTCCAGTCATGGCTTCGGAATTATGCTTCCGTGCTCAGGCAGAAGGCGACCGTCCCGCTTGCGCGCTGTCCGAAGAAGAAAAGCTGCACCTTTACCACCATTTCTGCTGGATGATGGAGGACATAAAGGAGGGCAAGTTTACGCCTAATATCATAAAAAAAGGCAAAGAACCCATAGAATTTGCTTCCCTGTCTCTTTCTCAATATAGCGATTTGTCAGTCACCGAATATTCCGACATCTCACAAGTGTTGGAACGTTATTATGCAGATAAAAATATCTACACCCGCATCCGGCAGAAATCCGTAGATTTGAGAAAAGTAGTCGCCACTATATTGGAACGGGACCGCAAAAAATATGACCTGCAGCTAAAGCAACTAAATGATACCCACAAGCGGGAAAAGTACAAAGTATATGGCGAACTGATCCATGCCTATGGTTATGGCTTGGAAGAAGGCGCAAAGACTCTCAATGCCTTAAATTACTATACAAACGAAGCTATCGTCATTCCCTTAGATCCTCAGCTTACGCCCCAGGAAAACGCCCAAAAATATTTTGACAAATATAACAAATTAAAGCGCACGTTCGAAGCATTGACAGAACTGACCAAAGAGACTCAGGAAGAAATCGAGCACCTAGAGTCTATCTCCGCCTCCCTGGACATTGCCGTATCGGAAGACGACTTGGCTCAAATCAAAGAAGAGCTGGTTCAATATGGTTACATCAAGAAAAAACATACTGGAAAAAAAGTAAAAAGCAAGAGCAAGCCGTTCCATTATATTTCTTCGGATGGCTTCCATATTTATATCGGAAAAAATAATTTTCAAAATGACGAACTCACCTTTAAATTCGCCACTGGAAACGATTGGTGGTTTCACGCCAAAGGAATGCCAGGTTCCCATGTAATTGTAAAAACCAACGGCGAAGAACTGCCAGACCGCGCCTTTGAAGAAGCCGGATGCCTTGCCGCTTATTACTCCAAAGGCAGGGGAAACGACAAAGTGGAGATTGATTATTTAGAAAGAAAAAATGTAAAAAAGCCCAAGGGCGGCAAGCCAGGCTTCGTCGTTTACTACACCAATTACTCTCTGGTCGCCGCACCAGACATCAGCGGCTTAACCGTGGCATCCGATGAGACGTTATAAAATATTTCGTTAAAAAGTTAACATTATTTGTTAAAATCGGAAAGAACTGCATGTCTATTCCCAATGTCTTTGCATATACTATCACTGTAATCAAATGGTTACAAAACGCCGGAAAATTTTCGGCGCTAAATCCAACAAAAGACGACACAACAAAAGACAACGCAACAAAAGACAACAGGAGGGAAACGATATGTCAAATTCATCAAACAAAGCAGTAATACCGGAAGCAAAGAGTGCATTGGATAAGTTCAAATTCGAGGTTGCAAACGAGATTGGCGTGCCTTTAAAAAATGGCTATAACGGAGACTTGACCTCCAAGCAGAATGGTTCTGTCGGGGGCTATATGGTGAAGAAAATGATCGAGGCCCAGGAGAGACAGATGGCTGGCAAATAACAGCCAAAGCCCTTAACAGGAAAACAACCGGTATCAGAAGATGCAGCTTTTCGAAAGCTGCAATAGAAAGAAGATGTCAGTGATCTGGCATCTTCTTTCGCTGTGAGAGGGAACTTTGGACTAAGTTAGCGTATTTTGTTTTTTTATAACCTCAAAAGGGGGCTGTCGCACGAATGTATTTACCTATTCAAAAGGTTTGCATTACAAAGCAATGCAAACAAAATGCACAAAGATTATCTTGGGAAGCTAGCTTCCCAGAATAATTTTTTGCATTCTGTCTTTGCCGCATAAGCGGCAAGACCTTTTAAATAGGTAAATACATTCGTGCGACAGCCCCCTTTTGAGGTTATAAAAACAAAATACGCTAACTCAATAACTTTATAAATTGACGATTTCTGCCTGGCTGTCCATATAACTCAAAATATGCGCCCGGATTTTTTGATGTTCCAAAGCTTGCAGCTTACGATCTTCTTCCAGCAAAAGCTTCGCTTCCTCAGAAGCTTGTTTTAGGAGATCGGCATTCTGATAAATATCCCCCAAGCGGAATTCTAACAAGCCGCTTTGCCGGATACCGAAAAAATCTCCGGGACCGCGAAGCTTTAGATCTTCCGCGGCAATAAAGAAACCGTCATTGGATTGATTAAGGATTTCCAGACGCTTTTTCGCCTTTTCTGAATCCGTGGTATTGATCATAATGCAATAAGACTGGTCGCCGCCTCTTCCGACTCGTCCCCGGAGCTGGTGAAGCTGGGCAAGCCCGAACCGCTGGGCATCCTCGATCATCATCACTGTAGCATTTGGCACGTTGACGCCTACCTCAATGACCGTGGTGGACACTAATACCTGAATCTCGTTTTTGGCAAACTGCTCCATAATCAAATTTTTACGCCCAGATTTCATTTTTCCATGCAGGCTTTCCACCACGATTCCAGACGGTAGCTGCTGTGTGATCTGTTCTGCATAATCTGTGACATTTTCAGCCTCCAATCCCTCGCTTTCTTCTACCAGCGGACATATGACATAGGCCTGATGTCCCTTTGCAATCTCTTTTCTCAAGAAATCATAGGAAGTCTTTCTGGAATTTTTCCCCACGACGCAGCTTTTTATCGGCAAGCGCTTTGCCGGAACCTCGTCAATCACAGATATATCGAGATCCCCATACAAGATAATAGCGAGCGTTCTTGGAATCGGCGTCGCACTCATCACCAGCACATGAGGCTGCGCTCCCTTAAGAAACAAGGATTCCCTTTGCTTTACGCCAAACCTGTGCTGCTCGTCCGTCACTACCAGTGCAAGATTATCATAAACGGCACGCTCTTGTATCAATGCATGGGTTCCAACAATCATCGCATTGTGATATAGCTGCATCCGTTCATAGGCGCGCCGCTTTTCTTTGGCGGTCAAAGAACCTGTCAACAACACCACTGGTATATGTAAGCCATGTTTTTCACACAATTCCGTAAAGTTCTGGTAATGCTGCATCGCCAAGACTTCCGTGGGAGCCATCAGCGCAGACTGGTAGCCTGCCTGTGCCGCATCCAGCATCGACAAAAACGCTATGATTGTCTTGCCGGAGCCAACATCTCCCTGCACGAGGCGCTGCATGACCTTTTTCCCACGAAGGTCTTTGCGAATCTCTAAAAGCGTCCTTTTCTGCGCTCCGGTTAGCTCATAAGGCAGCTCTGTCATGACCTGGTCTGCCCAAAGCTCTTTTAAATCAAGTGATGGAAACGAAAAGTCATTGACCACCTCTTGCATCTGTTCTTTCTGCATTCCCGCCGATAAGATAAATTGGAAAAATTCATCAAAGATAAGCCGCCTCCTGGCTTGCTCTAACGCTGTCTCACTCTCTGGAAAATGTATATTTTGAATGGCATAATTATACTCTGCAAGCCCATGCCGCTGTCTAATGTCCTCTGACAGATAATCTATGGATAAATCCAGAACCTCCAATGCCTGCCGAATCGTTTGTGAGAGCTTATTCTTCCCAAGGCCCGCCGTCAGCGCATAGCAGGGCCAGAGACAGTTTTGCATTGACTGGTATTTTTCAGGGGTATAGACCTGGGGCTGCTCCATGTGATAAGCTTGCCCCTTCAAAGTTACCTTTCCCAAAAATACAAACCACTCCCCCGCCTTTAAAGTGCTTTTCAAATAGGGCATCCGAAACCAGACCAAGTCACCTTTGACGCCCTGTTGCTGCAGGGAAAGGGAAGTAACCTGCATATTCCTGGCTGTGCGCACATATGGGGCCTTCTCCACCCTTGCCGCCACCGCTGCTGTCACAGATTGCACTGTCGTTTTCTCTTCTTCGATTTGCATCAGGCTTCCTGCTTTTCTCTGTGTCTCTAGTAAAGATGGAAGCTCTGATAAAGGGGTTATCGGCGGCATCCTGTCATAATCTTTAGGATAATGAAGGAGTATATCACCTATGGTGTATACTCCTAAATTATGAAATAATTGTTCTGTTTTTGCGCCGATCCCCTTTAACGCTCCGATACCAGATGTTTGTTCCATGGGACCGCTCCTTTTATGCTTAAATTGCCTATTGATCCAAAAATAATAGGCGTATCTCTTGCTGCTATTCTACGGAAATTACATAATAGTAAATAGGCTGTCCGCCACAATGCACTTCCACTTCGCAATCTGAATACTGCTCCTGCAATTGTTCGCCCAGCTTCTGCGCCGCTTCCGCTGCTACTTCTTCTCCATAATAAATACTGATAATCGCCGATTCCTCATCGACCATCTGTGCCACCATCTCTTTGGTTACAGTCTCCATCTCCGTTCCGACCGATAAGATGGCGCTGTCGCCAATTCCCATATAATCTCCCTGCTTGATAGACTTATCGTCTATCAAGGTATCACGCACCGCATAAGTCACTTGTCCGCTCTTGACATTGGCAAGCTCTTCCGTCATGCGCGAAGCGTTCTCCTGAGGCGTACTGTCTGGCATATAATTGATGAGCGCCGTAATTCCCTGGGGCACGGTCTTACTGGGAATTACAAAAATATTCTTCTCCTCCATCAGGGAAGCCGCCTGATTTGCCGCTAAAATGATATTCTTATTATTGGGAAGAATAAATATGTTTTCCGCATTTACTTCTTCAATCGCATTGAGCATGTCTTCCGTACTTGGATTCATTGTCTGCCCGCCGGCAATAATGTAATCCACGCCCAGGCCTTTGAAAATCTCATTGATGCCTTCTCCGATTGAAACAGAAACAAATCCCATCTCTTTTTTGGGAACTTGGGCTTTCTGCACCATGGCATCCTGTTCCATCCGCCGCTTGGCGTCTTCTTCTTTCTGCTTTGCAGCCGCTTTTTCAGCATCTTTGATCAATTTCTCTTGATGCTCTTCACGCATATTATCAATCTTAATCTTACTCAAAGAACCAAAGGTCAGGGCACGTTGAATGGCAAGTCCAGGATCATTGGTATGTACATGGACTTTTGTAACCTCGTCGTCTGCAACTACCACGATCGAATCACCGATTGATTCCAGGAAAGCTTTAAAATCAAGCTCTTGCTTCTCCTCAAGAGGCTGGTTCAACACAATGATAAACTCCGTACAATAACCAAATTTAATATCCTGCTCCGTCTGTTGTGATATCTTTACCACGCCGCTGCCAGAACCAACGGATTCAATGGCATAATCAATTTCCTTGCCCATGAGCGCATCATAAGCGCCTTTCAAAATAGTGATAAGCCCCTGCCCGCCGGAATCTACCACGCCTGCCTGTTTTAACACGGGCAACATCTCCGGCGTCTGGCTCAGCACATAATCTGCATGCTTAATCACTTCATCTATAAACACATCCAGTTCGTCCGTCTCTCCAATCAGCTCCAGCGCCTTATCCGCGGCGCCTTTGGCAACGGTGAGAATCGTTCCTTCTTTTGGCTTCATAACTGCCTTGTAAGCAGTCTCCACCGCCTTTTGCAGCGCATCGCTCAAGATCACCACGTCAAGCGTGTCATATTTGCCAATCCCTTTGGTAAATCCACGGAACAACTGCGACAATATAACGCCCGAATTGCCCCGCGCCCCGCGCAGAGAGCCAGAGGATACCGCCTTCGCCAGAGAAGCCATCGTAAGATCCGCTCCAAGACTGCTTACTTCCGCTGCCGCAGACATAATCGTCATCGTCATATTCGTTCCCGTGTCTCCGTCCGGCACAGGGAATACGTTCAATTCATTAATCCACTCTTTTTTTGCTTCCAGATTCTTTGCCCCTGCCAAAAACATTTTCGCAAGCATTGGCGCATCTATTGTAGTAACTGCCACTTTCGCGTCCTCCTTAATCAATCACTCTGACACCTTCTACGAAGATGTTGATTTTTTTGATTTCCAAACCGGTAAATTCTTCCACCTGATACTTTACCGTGCTGATCAGGTTATCAGAAACCGTAGAAATACTCACTCCATAAGATACGATCACATGAAAATCCAAGGTGATCTTATTATCCTTAAGGGAAACGTTTATCCCATGATTCAGATAATCACGTTTTAACAGCCTTACCAGGCCATCTTTCATATTAACGGCAGCCATTCCCACAATTCCAAAACACTCCACTGCCACAGAGCCAGCATAAATTGCAATAACATCCGTATTGATCAACACTTTGCCGTACTGTGTATTCAATTGTCCTTTCATACTGCGACCTCCATTTTTTGGTTCAATACCTTCCTGATTGAAGCTGCAAAAAAGCTTCGAAGCTGCTATTATTATACCCTGTTTTTGGCAAAAAAGAAACATATAATTCTCTTTTTTATAAAAAATTCATTTTAGTCTTGCAATATGCACTCCTTTCTGATAAAATACTTTTGTTGTGAGCCTGTATCATTTAGGCTTAGTAAATTGCAAGGAGGTGCAATTATGGCAAAATGTAGCGTTTGTGGAAAAGCTGCACATTTCGGAAAAAATGTCAGCCATTCTCATAGAAAAACCAACAGAATGTGGAAATCTAATATTAAATCTGTAAGATGCAAAGTAAATGGAGCCGCTAAGAAGATGTATGTTTGTACTTCTTGCTTAAAGAGCGGCAAAGTTGAAAGAGCTTAGTCCACCCAGAGCAGTTCATTGGCATGCCGATGACTGCTCTCTTTTTTATCTTATAAGATTAGGGTGTCAAAAGGTCCATTTTCATTGCAGAGCAAATTTTTCAAAATTGTATTATCACATCTTGAATCGATGCGGCGGATGGGTAAAATGTCGCCGAAGCGACCCGCGGCAGGCGGAGGGGCTGTCGCACTAATATATTCACTTGTTCAAAAGGTCTTGGCGCTCATGCGGCAAAGACAGAATGCATAAAATCACTCTGGGAAGCTGGCTTCCCAAGATAATCTTTGTGCATTTTGTTTGTATTGCTTTGCAACGTAAGCCTTTTGAACAAATTTATGTCTTGTAATTTATGTTAGTGCGACAGCCCATTCCTAATCCTTAGCGCATACTCTAACAGCAAAACAAGTTATATCCAAGAAGCAGCAATATAAAAATGATCAAAATTCCAAGTAACACACTGGGAAGCATAATCATAATCGCCATTCCAACCGCAATCCAAAAAAGTATAAACCCGATCAAACGTTTCATGCCAACACCAGAAAACAGAGCGTATATTACTACTAATATATGCTCTGTCTCTTTTTTCATTCAAGATATTTCGCTGCATGTTGCCAATGAATCGATTATCTTTCGGAGTCCATATTTAGCTTCTGCGCCAATTCTTTTGCAGCGGCGCCTTTTGCAGCCCCATCCGTCTCTGCCTGTTCCTTTTCGGCATTGCGGTTCGTAAATTTATTAACTAAATCTGGCACCATGTCCAGAATTTTAGTAATGCTGTCCTGATTTTTGACATTTACCAGCTTGGTAGAGCCGTTTTGGATCACCAGCACGGCGCTAGGAGCAATCCTTCCTCCCATGCCGCCGGCCGCATTATTTTTCTTGTCCTGGCTAAATGCGCCTGCGCCGACGCCAAAAGAGACTTCAATCAATGGAAGGATGATCGTGTCGCCAATGTGCACTGCCTCGCCGACCACTGTTTTCGTGGTGATAAAGTTGTCCATGCCTTTAAACAAAGACTGAACGGTCGTGTTAAAATTATTCTCCTGCATCATAGTACCTCCTATTATGTTCTGAAACGCATCATCAATTTATTTATATTTTTATCCCGGAGCAACCGCAACGCCGATAATAGAAAATGGCATGCCCGGATATGCCCCTTGATCTCTAATTGTCCTTTCAAGTAAAAAACATCCGTTTCAAAGTCTGGCTCGATGCCGACCCTGTATCTTGCCCAAAACGGAAGCGTGCTGAGCATTCCCAGTACCTGCCCTGTTTGGGAAGGGTCTGCCATGCCAAATGAAAGACTGCCATCTACTTTTCTTGGGAAAATATGGCGCGCCAGCCATTTCAGTTCCCGAAATATGTGAAGGACGGCGTTCTTATTAGTTTCTTCTGAAAGTTGTTTTTTTATGTCTTCAATTTGTTCTTTCACCGTGGAAGTCTTGTCATGCACGTCTGAAATCCTCTGGCGCAGATTGTCACGCATCGCCTCAAGCCTCTGCAAAATCTGCCTGACGCCGCATGTTTTCCTGCGGGCATGGCGCTTTTTCTTCTCTATTCGAATCTCGTTCTCCTGCTCTTGTTTCTGGCTCTTTTGCCGAACGATCTCTGCTTTTTCCTGACTTTGGGAAACAGAATGACTTTTTTGTTCTATCTTAACTTCTTCCTCATGCTTCTCATCTTTCTCAATTTTTCGTATTTTAGAATTCTTTGTTTTCATTTTTTGGCGTTTTGCCTTTTTTGCTTTCGGAGCTTTCTGTCTGCCAAGACGAACAGGTATTCCTGCAATCCGAAGGCGGAATGCCGTTTTCTTCTCTCCATACATGACCCGAAAATGAATAAAATGAAAAAGCCATGAAAAACGCGCTGCGACTGTCCAATCATCCATCGCTTTTAAATCAATGCGGTAGCGGACCGGAACCGCTAGCATAGACAGCAGCAACAGCAAAATGAAAGCCAGCAGGATGCCGATAATTTTAAAAATCAAAATCAGGACTCCCATATGGTTGCTCTCTTAGTATTCTCTGCATGTTTTTGCAAAAAATAATCCCTGACCGCCAGATTTCCGGTTTTCTGGTACACTTCTTTTACAATTTCCCCCGCTAATTCTATCGCATTATCATATCCTTTATCAATTCCTATGACCATCATGTTGTGTTTGGAATAATGCTTCTGCATCAGTTCCCAGGCAGGAATGATATCGAGAAGGTTCGCCGGATTACTGCTCAGCGCTATCACATAAATGTCCAATTGGCCCGCATGATGAAGAATCTTCCATTTCACTCTTTCCTTTTTCCTTTCAATGCTCTCTCCCGCATAAAAATCCTTGTACCAGATCATCTAATTCTCCATTCAAAGATAACTTTCCCTGCAAAGGGAAAAGGCGCCCGCTTCCCGTGAGCACCTTTTCTTCTTGTAACGCTTGCCTGCATTTACAGACAGCATGTTAAAAATATTTTCTGTTGCCCCAAAGATTACTTTTTTTCAAATCAAGATATTCATTATATGCTTTTTCCAGTATCTGTTTTTCATTTGCAAAACGCAGTAAATGATATGCTTCGTGAAATTTGTAATATCCCGAATCAACAAAATATTCTTCTCGTTGTGGTTTGCTGTAATAACTGTCTGCCATCATCAGATACCAATGGACATCCTTTTCCACCGTATCGTCTGGAACAGTAAAAGAATACTGGCTCTTACCAACATACTTAATAATCAAGGCGTCTACTCCGGTTTCCTCCCGCACCTCCCGTGCGGCCGTATCCCTGTATTCCTCGCCCGGCTCCACTGTTCCCTTAGGAAGTACCCAGCCCTCATATTTGTTCTTGTAATTCTTATACAAAAGCAAAATTTTTCCGCGAAATATTACCACACCACCACAACTCGTTGCTTCAATCATTGCAATACCTCCTGATGTGGTCTGTTGACTTTAGGAATAGTATACCCCTTTTTCTGATATCTTGCAAGATTTTTCTTTATCTGGAAAAATATGTAGCAACAATTCAGCCACCTAAAAAGCAGAGGCGATATATGCTCGCATCAATGAACTCCGAATCTTGGCGATGGACTGAACGCCGCTTTAGTCTCAGACAACAGCTGCATAGCGGCGGTTCGCCTGCTTTTGCATACGGCCTGGGACTTGTTTAAGGGGCAAAATACCTGTCAAGCAACTGCTTTGCTATGGGAACCGCCACGGCGCTCCCTGAGCCGCCATTTTCCACGATCACCGTCACCACGATGCTTTCTCTTCCTTCCATGGATGCATATCCAGTAAACCAGGCATGGCTCTCTCCTTTGTTATTACTGAATTCTGCCGAGCCTGTCTTTCCGGCTGCCTGGTAAGGCTGTCCGCTTAACTTAGACCCCGTGCCTTCGCTGACCACCTTTGTCATTAAATCCTGGAGCTTTGCGGCTTCTTTCTCTGAGATCAATGTCCCATAGACGGAAGGCTTGTATTTCTTTACGGCAATCCCCTTGTCATTCTCTGTATGTTCCATAATGTAAGGACGCATCAGCGTGCCTTTGTTTGCAATGGCAGACGTGATCAAAGCCATATGCATAGGCGTTACCAAGGTCTCGCCCTGCCCAATCGCCATCTGGGTAACCTGATCTGTATTGGAAGACGGTCCAAGTGAAAAACTGCTTTGATTGGATGGATAAGAAACCGGCAAGTCTGTATGAAACAGCATGTCGTTACACAATGACGCAAATTTTTTCTTATCAAGCGTCAGACCGATATTCGCAAAAGAGGTATTGCAAGATTTTGCAAAGGAAAGCTCCAGATCTTCCATCCCATGAACACTGTTGTTATAACAGTGTATTTCCGTATGTTCCATGGTGATGCTTCCCGTACATTGATAAGAATACTCCTGATCATTCGAATGTTCCCGCAAATATTCCAAAGTAGTCAGGATCTTAAACGTAGATCCTGGGGGATATAGCCCCTGCGTGACACGGTTCACCAAAATCGAATTCTCGCTGTCCGTATTGGAAATGATGTTTTCCCATTCTGCTGCGATCGTATTGGGATCAAAGTCCGGCTTAGATACCATGGCAAGGATCTTGCCTGTAGCAGGTTCTAAGGCCACCACGGCGCCCCGGTTTTCTCCCAATGCCTGATAAGCAATCTCCTGCAGGTCGTAATTCAAGGTAGTGACAATATTATCTCCAGGATTCTTGACATCCTGAATGCCGTGAAATACTTGTTCCAGGAAAAATGCATGAGAACGCAGCAAGCTGAAATTGCCAAAGGACTCCACTCCCGATTTGCCATTGCTGTCATATCCCACCGCATGGGCAAACATAGCGCCATAGGGATAATACCTGGTTTCACTTCCATCTTCTCCCACGATGGTTTGTGCGAGCACTTTCCCATCAAAAGAGCGGATCTCGCCCCGTACCACATGCTCCGAAAAGGTATTCTGTCTCGAATTGTAGGGACTGTTGATAAAATCCTCGCTCTTAAAAATTTGAAAATAGGCAAAATACCCCATCATCATCATAAAAGCGCCCACAAATAAGTAGGTAATAATTGCGAACTCCCGGTTCTTAGCCGCTTTAGTCGAAGTCCTGGACCTTCGTTCCGTGGATGTCTTCTTCATTAGATTTTATCCTTCCTTTCCGCCCTGCCGGCTTCTTCGTTTCCTGTTTTCGTTCTGTCAGTTTCTTCTTATTATTTCTTCCTGACATCTTCCCTTGCCCAGTACGTTCCCGCAAAAGATACAGTCCCTGAATAATCGCAAAAATAATCAAGGTGCTCAGCAAAGAGCTTCCCCCATAGCTTACCAGCGGCAGCGTCACTCCTGTGGAAGGGATGAACTTGATATCCCCGCCGATGGAGAGCAAAATTTGAAATCCATATATCGTTCCCAGTCCCAACGCCACCAGTTTATAGAAGAAATCTTTCATCTGCATAGCAATATTTAAAAACATCAGAAGACAACTGACACATACTAAAATCAGGCAAATTGCAAAAATTCCTCCCAATTCTTCTGCGATCGCCGAGAAAATAAAATCCTGCTTCACTTCCGGTATTTTATTGGGCATCCCCTGATTAAGACCCATGCCGAACCATCCGCCTGTGCCAATGGCAAACAAGGAGTTTGCCACCTGGTTTCCCTCATTGGCAAACACCGCCAAAGGATCCTGCCATGCCACGACCCGGACCCGGACATGATGAAACAGATGATACGCCGCCACCGAAGCCAAGGCGCCACACAAAAGCCCTCCTGCAAAATAGTACAATTTCCTAGTCGCCACATAGAGCATCACCATATAAGCAATGAAAAAGATCAATCCTGCCCCCAAATCCTTGGACAATACTAAAATTATTACATGAAGCCCGGCAACTACCGTCGCTTTTACCACCTGAACAAACTCAGTAGATTCATAAAGCATGGAGGCGACAAAAAACACAAAAATTATTTTTATAAATTCCGAAGGCTGGATCGTGATCCCGGCAATGGAAAAAGAAAGCTTCGCCCCATGGGAGACTGCGCCCAAGACGGCGACGACCCCAAGCATGGTGATCCCAGCCAGGGCATAGAGCCAGGTAAGGCTTCTAAGATACTGAAAACGGCTGATAAAGAAAGGAATCAGCATCGTAAGAGCCATAGAAATCACTGCAATCTGAAATTGCTTCATGGCATGATCATAAGATAGGCGCGTCAGCATCACAAAGCCGATACACATCAGCATACACATATTATTGACAATTAACCTGGACACCCGTTTATAAAAAATGCCGTAACAAAGCTGTACTGCTGAGAAAAATACCGCCTGCATCAGATAAAACTTTAAAATATCGAGATTTCTTTCCATGGACAAATACAGCACTGCATAAGCGTTTAGATGAAACAAGTACATATAAACGACCTGGCTTCGGAATTTCTCTGCCTGCTCCGCTTTATCCACGCTGCGCTTCAATGACGAAAAGCACTGATATGTATACAGTGCGAACAGGATAATCATAGTATATTTCGATAGTTCTGTAATCAGATGAATCATATGCTATTCGACTCCTCGTTTATAATGCCCATTGGTAAACTCTTTGAAATAATGTCCTCTGTCCAAGCTTCCTTGTTGGGCCTGCCGTAAATATTCGAAAACCTTAAGAACTTCCCGGCGCTCTTCTAACGTGAAAGACAGGCGGATGCTCGCCGGATGCAGCGCCTTGATCTGTTGCAAATGAGAAAACAGCGCCAGAGGGCTGATATTGTAGATGACATTGTAACAGTCCTCGCAGCGGTTTTTTACGGGAAACAGCTTTCCATAACGGTCCTTAAGATAAGAGATCTCCTTTTTCTTGTCACAGCCTGTCAAATTCTTTCGCAGGCACTGGGCGCTGATCATCAGCGGCTGATAACCATATAGAAGAATCTCTGCGTTCCTAGCGTCAAGCTCCTGCCATTCTTTGTGATTCAGTTCTATTGGCATAGTATAATGCTCCAATGACAAGTCTTTCCATCCAAGCACAGCCTGATTAGAATCGGCATATAAGCCATAATCTCCCTGAATGCAAGAGCTTTGCACGCCCATTTCCAGTAGAAAAGAAAGTTCTTCCAAATTTCGCACAAGATAACCGTCCGCCTTTGCTTCTTGCAGCTTCTGCCAATTCTGCTCAAACCATTTTGCCGTCTTCCAGCGAAAGACATAGGGAAGCGCAAGGTAACATTCTTTCCTTGCCTTTTGCGCCATGGCAGTGTATTTTTGCAGCTCTTTGGGCATGTTTTTTCGTTCCATGGCAAAAGCTTCCAGATAAATCCGCTCTGGCTCTGGCTGTTCTAATGATATCTCAAACTGCTCTGTCGTTTCTGTCAGCACCGACAAAAATGTCTTATCAGTTGTCTTCTCTTTTTGCGACAACGCCTTTTTCTTAGCTGATTCTGAAATAGCCGCTTTGCTTCTACGGTATTTCTCTAATATGGCGTTTTGAAGCTTCTCAATCGCCACTCTCCGAAGCTGATTTAACGCCTGCACAGGAAGGAAAATCCCTTGCTCCATTTGAACCTCCAGTTCCTGAAATGTAAAAGGCGTGCTTCCAGTTTTATGCATCTTATCTAAAACTGTTTCCAATGACAGCGGCTGTTTCTTCGCAGGCTGCGCAACATCTCCTGATGCTTGTACTTGGAATTCTTTATATTGTAACACAAGGCTTGCCGGATTTCCTGCAGAAAGCCTTAAATTTCCTTTTATTTTTTCTTTATTTTCTGTATCTAGATACTTGCTCCTCACATGTTCGTGCAGCGAATCGTTTTGTTTCTGATGAGAAGGCTTCACAAAAGTAACCATGTCCCTTCCATTTTGTTTTTGGTAGTAACCATTCGTAAAACCACAGCGGTTTCCAAGATCCAGTAATAATTGACGATCCTGTTCTGTAACTTTGCAAAAGCCTCCAGATTCGTATAGATCTAAATACTTGCGATAAACACTGGTAACGCCAGCCGCATATTCCGCCTGTTTCATCCTGCCTTCAATCTTAAAAGAATGGACGCCGCTCTCAATCAATTCTGGTATCAGGTCTATGGCGCACAGATCTTTGGGGCTTAAAGGATACTGTTCCTTGTGCTTTTTTCTAGTCTCTGCTTCCTTTCTGCTCGCAAACATTTCATAAGAAAGCCGGCAAGGCTGAGCACACCTGCCACGGTTACCGCTTCTGCCTCCGATGATGCTGCTTAACAAGCATTGACCAGAATAGCAATAACACAGCGCGCCGTGGACAAAGCTTTCGATTTCAGCTCCTGTGGTCTGAAAAATGTGAGAAATTTCTTCTAATGACAACTCTCTTGCAGTCACAATACGGCTACATCCTGCATTGAGCAGCAATTTAGCCCCATAAGCCCCGGTCACTGTCGTCTGGGTGCTGGCATGAATCGCAAGTCCTGGGAATTGCTCCCGAATAAGCCGCATCACGCCGATATCCTGCACGATCACTGCATCCAGCCCCGCTTGATACAGGGGAAGAAGATATTCATATAATGATGCAATTTCCAATTCCTTTAGAACAGTATTCACCGTAAGGTAAAGCTTTTTCTCCTTCAAGTGCAGTTCATCAATCGCATCAAGCAACTCTTCTGTTGTAAAATTATCCGCATAGGCCCTGGCGCCAAATCTCGTCCCCGCTGCATAGACTGCATCTGCCCCGGCATTTACTACTGCTTTTAGAGTTTCATAGCAGCCTGCCGGCGCCAAAAGCTCGGTTTTTCTGTTCAAACCGCTGTTCCTCCTGTTTTCTGATTAGAAAAGTGACCCAAAATTATTTATTCTGAGTCACCTTTTCGTTTTCATCGTTTTTCTCAGGTTCCTGTATAATAGGAGCCTGTCCCTTTACTTTGCCTAGCAATGCATCCTCCAAAGATGCTTCTAGCTTAGATTTGTTCATTAAAAGAGCTTTATTCTCCTTTTCAAGCTCAGCTGCTGCTTTTTCGCCGCTTTCTATCCGTATCTTAGCGGAAATCAGGTCATGCTGAAGCTCGTAGATCTCTTTTTCTTTCTCTCTAAGGGTTTTTTCCAGTTTTTCCGCCTGTTCTTTCGCCTTAAAGTAATCGTCTGCGATATTCAGCTCCAACAGGGTAAACTTCATATCTGCTGAAAAACGCCGGAACTGTTCCATTTCCTCAAATTCATTGATTTTATTATTGATGTAATTTGCAACTTTCTGCAAATACTCCTCACCTTCATAACCGCTTAGCGTATAAATTTTACCGCCAATCAATACGTCGGCGCTGGTTTTTATCGACATAGATAGGAATCCTCCCTGAAATCAAACGCTTTTTATAATATCTTTCTTATTTTAACACTGAGACATGGCTTTTGCAATTCCAAAATGCTGATATGCGAAATCTGTAACAATCCTGCCCTTTGGCGTCCGGTTTATAAAGCCGTTTTTTACAAGGTAGGGCTCGTAAACATCCTCAATTGTGCCAGAATCCTCTCCCAAAGACGCCGCCAGGGTATCAAGCCCCACAGGACCTCCCTGAAACTTTTCAATCATCGTCAACAAAATATTGCGGTCATTTTGATCCAGGCCAAATTTGTCCACCTCCAGCAAATCCAATGCAAACACGGCAACTTCCTGGGTAATCTTGCCATCGTATTTCACTTGGGCAAAATCTCGGACTCGTTTGAGCAGGCGGTTGGCAAGCCGCGGCGTCCCTCTGGAACGTCTGGCAAGTTCAAAAGCTCCCTTGACATCAATCTCAACCTCCAGCTTTGTTGCTGAGTGAAGAATAATCGTCTTAAGTTCCTCTGGATTATAAAATTCCAGATGATGCACCACGCCAAAGCGGTCCCGCAGCGGCGCAGACAGCAGTCCGGCACGAGTGGTTGCGCCTACCAGCGTAAAATGCGGCAAATCCAGCCGGATTGAACGCGCCGTCGCACCTTTCCCAATCATAATGTCTATGACGTAATCCTCCATGGCAGGGTAAAGCACCTCCTCTACCTGTCGGTTTAGGCGATGAATTTCATCGACGAACAGAAGATCGCCCTCCTGAAGTCCACTCAAAATCGCTGCCATCTCTCCAGGCTTGCCGATGGCTGGTCCAGAAGTCACTTTCATATGTACGCCCATTTCGTTGGCAATAATCCCGGCAAGAGTAGTTTTACCCAACCCTGGAGGTCCGTAAAAAAGCACATGATCCAAAGATTCTCCCCTTTGCTTTGCCGCTTCAATATAAACCTTCAAGGTCTTTTTTGCTTTCTCCTGTCCAATATATTCTTCCAGATGCTGGGGACGAAGGCTTGTCTCTATTTTCTGGTCTTCCTCCTGAATCTGGGTCGAAATCACGCGTTTTTCCATGGAAACCTATGTCCTTTCTGAGTATTGTAGTCCCCCCTGACCGATGAAATACCCTTCTCTTTACAATTTCTTAATCATTTCCAAGTAAGGAAGCTCTTTAAAACCGCACTTTTGATAGACTTCGACTGCGCGGCCATTTCCTGGCTCCACTTCCAGCTTCATCAATACGGCTTTTCCTTTATATTGTTCTTCAAGATACTGCAAAAACTGCGTGCCAATTCCGCCGTTGCGGTATTCGGGCTTTATGTAAAGATCTTCAATCCAAACGCAAAGGCCTCCAAATTCTGTAGAAAAGCTCTTGGCAAGCATGGCATATCCTGCGACGCTTCCATGGGCACGGAAGACAAACCCCTCCATATAGGAATTATCACCAACGCAAGCTTCGATATCACGTCTTAGCACCTCTCCTGGCACTTCATGTAAAATGGCAGGCGAATCATAAAAGTCCCTCATCATTTCATATACGTCTTGCGTATCTTTCTCTTCCATCTTCTTTATCGTAATCATATCTTCCTCCATTTTGTGCATCTTGTAATTTATGTTCGTGCGACAGCCCCTTTTCTCTCTTCCCTAAGCCCGTTATAAAAACGCCATCTGTTTTAGCGCTGACTTTAAAACCTCTTCCACAGTAATCCCTTCCGTAAACGCAACGGCGCTCACTGCTTTCAAAGCTTCTGTTGCGGAATATCCAAGCGCTGTCAATGCCTGCACTGCTTCGCCTTGTATTTCAGAGGCAGACGACTCTTGCCCATTCTCTTCTGCAGCGTGTGCCAGCTTAACTTCAAATGCCTCCTCAAGGTCTAGCTTGTCCTTCAGTTCCAAAATCAGACGTTGTGCCGTCTTCGTTCCAATTCCAGGGGCTTTCGCTATGGTTTTTGCATCATCTGAAAGTATGGCAAACCTTAAATCATCTGGCGTCATAACAGTCAATACGGCAAGCGCTCCTTTCGGTCCAATGCCATTAACGCCAAGCAACATCTTAAAGATCTTTAAGTCGTCCCTGTTGAGAAACCCATACAGCTTCATGGAATCCTCCTTCACATGAAAGTAAGTATAAATCTTTAAGGTCTGTCCTGTACCGCTGAATTTGTCGATCATGCTGGCGGGAATGTAAATATGATAGCCAATGTGGTTTACTTCAAGTACAATGGCATCATCTAAAATCTCAACCAGCTCACCTTTCATATATGAAAACATATTTTTCCTTCCTGACACTCTGCCTGCAATAAGGTTATTTCTTGCTGGTTATGCCATTTCACCATAAAAATAGAACCCTTTGCATTCCTTTAACCTAACTGCAACAATCTTGCCGATCAATTCATTCGTTCCAGGAAAATGCACTATAAAATTATTGCTTAACCTTCCTGTAACAAGCGCTTCCTCTTGTTGATTCACCTCTTCCACTAGAACCTCTTCCACTCTTCCAGTCAGAGCTTGCGCCCGCTTTGCGGCTCCTTGCTGCACTTCCTTTAGCAAACGGTCAAAGCGGTCTTTTACAACTTCCTCGGGGACCTGCTGTTTAAGCTCTGCCGCCGGAGTTCCAGTACGCTTAGAATAGATAAAGGTAAATGCGCTGTCATACCCCACCTGTTTTACCACATCCATGGTTTCGTCAAAATCTTCCTCTGTCTCTCCCGGAAATCCGACAATAATATCGGTAGTTAATGCGATATTTGGAACTGCCTGGCGAATGTTCTTCACAAGGGCAAGATATTGTTCTTTATCATAACGGCGGTTCATCTCCTTTAAGATGCGGCTGCTTCCAGACTGCAGCGGCAAATGAAGATGCCTGCATATTTTATCGCAACGCGCCATGACGTCAATCAATTCATCTGAGAGGTCTTTGGGATGTGAAGTCATAAAGCGAATCCTTTGAATCCCTTCGATCTGCGTGATCCGCTCGAGCAATTCGGCAAAAGACACTGGCGTTTCTAAATTCTTGCCATAGGAATTTACATTCTGTCCCAGCAACATTACTTCAACTACGCCGTCAGCCGCCAACGCTTCCACTTCTCTTACAATGTCCTCCGGCTTTCTGCTGCGCTCCCGCCCTCTTACATAAGGCACGATACAGTAACTGCAGAAATTATTGCACCCGAACATAATATTGACCCCGGATTTAAATCGATATTTGCGCTCAATCGGCAAATCTTCTACAATCTGGTCGGTACTTTCCCAGATATCCGTCACCATTCGATCTTGTGCAAAGGACAAGGCGATAAGCTCGGCAAATTTATAAATATTATGCGTCCCAAATATCAAGTCCACAAAACGATAACTCTTTTTGAGTTTTTCAATTACCTCTGGTTCCTGCATCATGCAGCCACAGAGTGCAATTTTCATATGCGGATGCTGTTTCTTATACGTATTTAAATATCCCAGCCTGCCCCAAACTTTATTGTTGGCATTTTCCCTCACAGTGCAGGTATTATAAATCACAAAATCCGCTTCCTCGCTGTCTGCCGCCTGATATCCGATTTGTTCGAGAATCCCCGTAAGCTTTTCGGAATCTCTGGCATTCATCTGACAGCCAAACGTCTGAGTAAAAAAGCATGGGCGCCGTCCCAGCTTTCTTTCAAGAGCCTCCACATGCTCACGGCATTTCGCCATAAAATAATATTGTCTTTCTGGCTCCTCGACAGGCGGTTCTTGATTGATGTCTATCTGTTTTAAATCAATTTCATGATACATCTCTGATAACTTTTCCTTTCTGTCTTATCACATGTAGGTAATTGCAAAACTACCAAATGAACAAAACCATGGTTCTTTGAGTCTTTCTTCCATATCTTTTTCCAGAACCAACTCTATCAAATTTTTCAACTTTTCTTTGCTCATGTCCTATCACCAATCCTATACCCTCTGGGGCATCCCATTATGGTCATGTGGCCGTATCATAAGGCATACTCTAACTGACATTCATCTGGCTCCGACTCAGCAAGCTCCTTATGATATTCTTCTGCCTCCACACAACCCAGAGCATGGTAAAATGCCTGGGTTTCCTGTGCAGGATGCGCCGAGATATAAAGCTTCTGCGCCCCGAGGCTTCTTGCTCCCTTGACAGCACAGCTAAACAGCCCCCGCCCTAGCCCCCAGCCCCTGCTCTCACAGGAGACATGAATACAGGACAATTGAACATACTGACTCTTGCTTCCGAAATGATGATTCTCCACAGAGGCAAATCCGACGAGCCGTTCTTTTACAAATGCGCCGAACACGAATCCCCCAGTATCTACTGTGTTTTTGAGGCATTTCACCAAAAATTCATACTGTGCGTCGCTCCACTCTTCCACATAGAATTTATCTTCCAAGACCCAGCTCCTTTCTTCTTTGATCCAGCACTTTGTAACCACCTGATGACGGTCAAAGCTTCGGAATAACGCTTTCGTAATCTGGGTTCTTGATAGTATTTGATATGAAACGTACATATTACGGCCTCACCTGTCCATTTCCATAAACGATATACTTTGTGCTTGTCAATTCTTTTAAGCCCATAGGACCTCTGGCATGGAGTTTTTGGGTACTGATCCCGATTTCTGCTCCAAACCCAAATTCAAAGCCATCCGTAAAGCGTGTAGATGCATTTACATATACGGCGGCAGCATCAACCTCGTCTAAGAACTTCTGGGAGTTATGGTAATCATTGGTGATGATCGCCTCAGAATGACCAGTATTGTAACGGTTGATATGCGAGATTGCCTCCTCGATACCAGGCACCGTCTTCACAGATAATATATAATCCAGGTATTCCGTCCCCCAGTCCTCTTCTGTCGCAGGCAAAATATCTGCGCACGCACTTCTGCTGGCTTCGTCCCCTCTGAGTTCGACATTTTTTTCTTTTAATCTCTGCGCCAATGCTGGAAGAAGCGCATCCTTTATGTTCTGATGCACCACCAAGGATTCACAGGCATTGCACACGCCAATCCGTTGGGTTTTTGCATTAACGATAATATCCATCGCCATCGAAAGATCTGCACTCTGGTCCACATAGATATGACAATTCCCAGTTCCTGTCTCAATCACCGGAACCGTGGCATGTTCCACCACGGTACGGATCAGCCCTGCTCCGCCCCTGGGAATCAGAACATCCACATACTGATTGAGGCGCATAAACGTTTCTGCCGTCTCATGACTGGTATCTGTGATAAGCTGGATCGCATCTGCTGGAAGAGAACATTTTGCCAATGCATCCCGCAATACCGTCGTTATCGCACTATTAGAATGAATGGCATCTTTTCCGCCTCTTAGAATTACTACATTCCCAGCTTTAAAACAAAGACCGAAAGCATCTGCGGTCACGTTGGGACGGGACTCATAGATAATTCCAATCACGCCCAGGGGAACTCTTTTCTGACCGATCATCAATCCGTTTGGGCGCTGCTTCATAGACAATACCTCTCCTACCGGATCTTCCAAATCCGCAATCTGCCTCAGTCCTTCTGCCATCTGGGCAATCCTTGCCTCCGTCAGCTGCAGACGATCCACCAGAGCAGCAGCCATCTGATTTTTCCGTGCTTGTTCCACATCCAGTTTATTTTCTGCCAGCAACATTTCTATTTGGCTTATCAACGCATCTGCCGACGCCCGTAATACTTCATTCTTCTCGTTGGTTGACAGCGTACGAAGAACCTCCTTTGCTCTTCTCGCCTTTTTTCCGATTTCTTCTAATGTAAGATTTTTCATTTGACCCTCCAAATCTATATACTATCGCAGGATCTCCCCCCAAGTTTATGATTCTAGTATAACAATTCTTTTTTACTTTGTCATTCCTTATCATGATAATATAAAATTTCAGATACTGCAACTTTTTCTAATTTTGCCACGTCTAACGTTTGAATGGTAAAATAATCAGGCTGTGGCACTAACACATGGAACAAATCTATGCCTTGTAATTTATGTTAGTGCCACAAGCCCTAAAGGCAAAAGAATAGGGATTTGCGAAACTCATTAATTTTATGAACTTCATATACAATTCAAAAACTATGAAAAAATTTTAATGAAATTATAGTAATTGTATATGAAATTTTGATAATTTTTTAGTTTCACAATTTCCTAGGCAAAAGAAAAATGAAAGGAGCAAGTAATGTAATGAATATACCAACGATGCAGTCATTCGTAGAACAGGAGCTGCTTGCCAACTACGCTTCCATGTACCGTTTTGCCTACAGCTATGTAAAAAATGAAGCAGACGCCATGGATATCGTGCAAGAGAGCGCTTACCTTGCCATAAAAAACGCTTCCGCCATTCAGGACAAGCGCTATGTCAAATCATGGCTGTTCCGCATTGTAATCAATACCTCGATCTCCCTCCTACGCAAACAGAGACATGAGATATTTGAAGAACATGCATCAGAACAGGGAGCAGAAGACACGTATGCCGACTTTGATACCATGGAAGCTTTAGATATTTTGAACAAAAGAGAACGAACCGTAATCATTCTTCGCTTTTTTGAGGAATGGAAGCTTCAAGATATTGCCAATGCCCTGGATGAGAATCTAAATACCGTAAAAAGCATCTTATACCGCAGTCTCAAGAAACTCAAAACCGAATTAATGAAAGGGGAAGTTTGCCATGAAACATAACTTTACAGAAGCCAAAAAAAATTACCAAAAGATTCCTGTGCCACCAGAATTAGAATCAATGTTAAAGCAATCTATTGCACAGGCCAAAGCTGATATGGAACAGGAAAATCATACACCGGGAACGCATCAAAAAAAGGCGTCCACTAATCCTCGTTTCCGTCGTTATGCGCTGCGCGGGACCGGCACAGCCGCAGCCGCTGTCTTTGCCATTGCCTTACTGGCAAATTCCAGCGCTTCGATCTCACACGCCATGAAAGACATCCCGATCATAGGCGTGATAGCGCAGGTGGTTACTTTCCGGGAATATCAACACAAGGAAAACAACATGGAGGCGGATTTAAAAATTCCTGAAATTCAGGTCAAAGATAAGGACGGCATCATTTTAGAGGATTCCTCCAAAGAGCTTAACGACGCCATTCAATCCTATACCGATGAGATCATTGCAGCCTATGAGGCGGACGTCAAAGCTGCCGGAAGCGAAGGCCTCGAAAATATATCATTGGATTATGATGTCGTTACAGATAATCCGTCATTGTTTTCACTACGTTTTGAACAATGTATTACCATGGCTGGCGCAAGCCAGAGTCAGAAAATCTACCATATTGACAAAAACACTGGCAAAATGATTTCCTTAAAAGACCTATTTAAAGAAAATGCAGATTATCAGACAGTCATTTCCGACAATATCAAAACGCAGATGAAGCAGCAGATGACAGAGGATGAAAATAAAATTTACTGGCTTAACAGCGATACGCCAGAATGGGATTTCACCGCAATTCCCAGTGATGTCAATTTCTATGTCAATCAATCTGGGAAATTAAACATTGTATTTGACGAATACCAGGTCGCCCCCGGCTTTATGGGAATTGTCACTTTTGAAATTCCAACGGAAATTCTCAAACCCATCGTAAAAGAAGGGTATTTAGACTAGTGTCTTGTCTCGTTGACATTTAGTGAAATTGCGCAGGATATTTGTTCATCTGCAAGGCGGATTTTCGACGGCGTAGCGGTGGCTACGGCTAGAAAATCTAACACGGCAGATGGGCAAATAGACAAGTGAGTTTAGCTAATTATCAATGAGACAAGACACTAGCCCCTAGGAAAATAAAATCTTTGCTCTGTAACTATCATGTCCATAAAAATATCCTCCTTGCCGCAGGGCGCCTTAGGAATGATCTGCACCTCATAACAGATTCCAATTTTACGGCATTGAGGATATTTAACAAAATAGCGGTCATAATAGCCCTTTCCATATCCCATGCGCCCCCCTTGCTCATCAAAAACAAGTCCTGGAACCAGCACCAGTGGATCCGCTTTTTCAATCCGCTTCGTTCCCGTTGGTTCCATGACGCCAAAGGTTCCCTTTTTAAATTCTGTCAGCGCATCAATCTGGTAAAAATCCATATCATCACCGCAAACTCTCGGAAACGCCGCCCTTTTTCCCAATGACAATGCCTGCTCTGCCAAAGAAAGAAGATCCGCTTCACTTCCCAAAGGATAGTAAAAATATACTGTTTCCGCATTCAAAAAACATCGGTGGCTCCCAAGCGTCTCGCAGATTTTCCCAGACAGTGAAGAAATTTCTGCCTGACTAAGTGCATCACGCTTGTGTTTTGCCTCTGTTCGAAACAGGCTTTTGAGCTCCGCCATGGTAAGCCTCTGACATTCTGATCCTCCCCTGCCCCAGTTGATATTCCCGTTTTGCTTATGAGAGATCTTCTGCTTTCTTTCCATATTTTTCTCCCAAATTTTCCGTAGTGCCATCTAGATTTACCACGTCTATATTATCAAGCTGCGCACGCAGGTTCCGCCGTATCGTTGCAACATATTCTTTTCGCAGCAAATCCTGTTCCCTTTTTTCCTCCTCAGTAAGTCCTTCTGCCTTTGCCCTTCTGGCAAGCTCATTGATTCTGTCGATTTTAGTCTGATCCATTTTTACCTCCAAATTGCTTAATTTTGTTATTCGGTCAATCCATGCTCTCTTCAATAAAGTCCGCCACATAGAAATCTTCATCAAAATGCTGGCGGAATAAGGTGCCTACAAACTTCCCCTGGAAAATTTCATGCAAAATCCCCACATCTTTCCCATTGGCAATTACCATGTCTGCTCCTGACAATGTGGCGATGCGTGCCGCAGTCAGTTTCGTCTCCATGCCCCCTGTGCCTACGTCGCTCCCGGTACTGTCCTTAGCCATGGAAAGCACCGCCTCGTCCAATTCTTCCACCACGTCAATAAGCTTTGCCTTGGGATTTTCTCTGGGATCATCCGTAAACAACCCGTCAATATCCGAAAGAAGAATTAACAGATCCGCCCCCGTAAGCGCTGCCACAATCGCAGATAAGCTGTCATTGTCTCCAATCCGCATCTCATAAGTAGACACCGTGTCATTTTCATTGACAATCGGAATCACTCCCAGACGAAACAATTCCTCAAAGGTATTCTGCGCATTTTTCCGAGAAACATTATCCAACATGGTTCCCTTGGTCATTAAAACCTGCCCTACTGTCTGATGGTACTCGGCAAACATCTTCTGATATGTCATCATTAGCCTTGCCTGCCCTACCGCCGCACAAGCCTGTTTGGTAGAAATATTCTTGGGACGTTCCTGAAATCCCATCACCTGCCGCCCCACCGCAATAGCGCCGGAGCTTACCAGGCACACATCTATTCCCTGGTTGCGGATGTCACAGAGTTCCCGCACCAGCTTCTCCAATTTTGTAAAATTCAGCTTTCCCGTAGCCTCATGCTGTAAAGACGACGACCCGATTTTTACTACGACTCTTTTTTTATCTGCAAAGTATTCTTTTCTGTCCATGATAGATGAATTTCTCCTTCCTACTGGTGTACTGACATGTTGGTATTTAACAAAATTACGCAGGATATTTGTCTTTCTGCAAGGCAGATTTTCGACGGCGTAGCGGTGGCTACGGATAGAAAATATAACGCAGCAGATGAGCAAATAGGCAAGTAAGTTTGTCTATTTATCAGCATGTCAGTACACTAACGTGCTGTGATTTTAGCATTGGGGTAAATGCGCTCCATGCGCTGATCTGGAAATTGCTCGTCAATCCATGCGCCTAAGCCATGTTCTGCAGGAATGCCCTGCGCCCGCTCGCTGTAACGCCCCATCGCAAGCCCCGAGAGACAAACATTAAAGATCATAAACGCAAGCATCACATAACTGATCCAAGTTCCTGCCCTCTTGGGCACTTTTTCAATCCAGCAAGACACTCTGGGATAGCAAATCTTCATCCACACCAAAGCGGCAATTCCCCAGAAAAAGCAATAAAGCAGGTTGATGCGTCCTCCCAAGTTAAAAGGAATTGCGCTGTAATCCCAAAATATGGTTCCAAATACCAACTCCGTAAACACGCTGCAAATATATTCATACGCCCCGCCCAAAAGAGTTCCCGCAAGAAAAATATAGCGGTCCTCCCTATTTCGGTAACGATAAAGAAGAATAGTAGCGCCTGCAACTCCCAGTCCCCACACGAGGCTGAAAGGTCCGTAAACCACACTGCTGCGGCTCATCCAGCGCCCCATGGTCATACGGCAGAATACTGTCTCTGTCAAATCACCAAGAAACGCACCTAATAGGAAAATCCATAATACTTTGTGAAAGCTGCACCCATAGGCAAAGATATTCTGTTTCCGAAGAAGCTCCTTGTGCTCTTGCTCCTCCTCAAACTCCCGTTTTTCCAGTTTCGGAAATGCGCGGTTGATACGGCGGTGCACCACTTTTACGATAAATCCCTGCAAAGAACGTGATGCCTGGTTCAGCCCGTCTGCAATCTCCAAGAACGCAGGATTTTGATTCTTCAATTTCATCAACGCCGCAGTGGTCGTTCCTGTATCAATCACAAGCAGAGCTACTAAAATGATCAGAATCACCATGCCTGGGAGCCCCGGAGACTTTCGAATAACCATCAGAAGCAGCGGATTTATGAATTTCATTACAATGATCCCCAGAGTTCCCCAGGTAATCGCTGTCGCAGCACAGATATAGCCTCCTGCCTGAAACCGCCTGCCAGAATAATCCCATAGCCGCAGGTGAAACAGCTTTTCCATGGCAAGGCCTGTCATAAGTTCAGTCACAGTTCCCACGATTAGACATCCCAAAAACAGATAAAACCATCCTTCTTTCAAGGAATCCATAAAAATCAGCATAAATACCATAGAAAATCCATAAACCGGACAAATCATCCCATTCAAAAATCCCCGGTTTACAAAACGCTTCCGGTCTGCCGCTGCATAAACCACCTCCAGGCACCATCCTAGAAAACTATAAGCAAAAAACAGCCAAAACACCTCATAAGCAGTGTATATCATTTTCTGTCTCCTATTCATTGTCAATTTTTCATGATTTCTTAGGACAAGACTATGAAAAACCGTTTCTCCCTGGATCCACAAAATCATAAAAGGACCGCAAAGAAGAAACGGTTATTGATTAAATTTAGATTTTGGTAATAATCTTCTTAGGACATTTCTCTGCACAAGTGCCGCATCCAGTACATTTCTCATAATCAATATGAGCAATATTATCCGTGACAGTCACAGCGCCTTCTGGACAATTCTTCTCACACAGATGACAGCCGATACAGCCCACAGAACATGCAGCCATGACGTCCTTTCCTTTATCCTTGGAATTGCACTGCACTTTCTGCGCTGCATCATAAGGAATCAGCTCAATCAGATTCTTCGGACATGCTGCCACGCACTTCCCGCAAGCCTTGCAGGCATCCTTGTCTACCACCGCAATCCCGTTTACGATATGTACTGCGTCAAAAGGACATGCCTTGACGCAGCTCCCATAACCGAGACAGCCATAATTGCAGGCTTTTGGTCCGCCATTGGGAATAAAGGCCATAGCCGCACAGTCTTCGACGCCAGTATATTCATAATCTTGCTTCGCTTTCTCGCAATCTCCGGCACACTTCACAAAAGCAACCTGCTTTACGCCTTCTCCCGCTGCAACGCCCATGATCTCGCCAATCTGCGCTGCAATAGCAGCGCCGCCTACGGGACACTGGTTTACCGGAGCCTCGCCTTTTACGATCGCCGCTGCAAGGCCGGAACATCCGGCGTACCCGCATCCGCCACAGTTATTTCCCGGAAGGACGCCAGTGATAGCCTCTTCCCGCTCATCTACTTCCACCTTGAACTTTTCCCCGAAAATTCCCAGGAAAAAGCCAAGAAAAATACCAGTTCCGCCCACCACCAGGGCGGCAATGATAATTGCTGTTATATTCATGTTCTTTCCCTCCTATATCATGCCTGAGAATCCCATGAAGGCGATTGACATTAAGCTGGCTGTAATCAATACGATCGCTGTCCCCTGAAACCGCTTGGGAATATCATTATATTCAATCTTCTCACGGATTCCTGCCATAATCACGATGGCAATAAAAAATCCAATCGAGGTTGCCAGACCATTTACCACGCCTTCTAACAAGCCATATCCTTTGCTGACATTGTTCAAAGCAACACCCAGCACGGCACAGTTTGTCGTAATCAGTGGAAGAAACACTCCCAAAGATTCATATAAGGGGGGCATGTTCTTTTTCAGAAACATTTCCACAAACTGCACCAGGGACGCAATTACCAAAATAAATACAATCGTCTGTAAATATTCCACATGGAAAGGCGCCAAAATAAATTTATAAATCAGCCCCGTGACAAAGGAGGCCAAAGTGATAACAAATATAACTGCTCCACCCATGCCTGCCGCAGTTTCTGTCTTCTTGGAAACTCCCAGAAAAGGGCAAATTCCAAGGAACTGGCTTAATACTACGTTATTTACAATGGCAGAGCCGATTGCAATGATCAATAATTCTTTCATCTATTCTGCCTCCTATTCTTGTGCTTTTTTTCCAGTACACATGGAAGATTGTGAACAGCTTGCGCAATCTCCCGTCAGGCATCCAGAAGGAGCTGCCAGGGGCTTGCCTTTCTTTTCCATCTTGTCACGAATGACATTCATGCCTGCTACTAAGAAAGCAAGTACCAGGAATGCGCCCGGCGCCATAATGAAAACTGTGATTCCCAAAGAAGCGCCTAAGATCTGACGAATCAAGCCGATAAAAGTCAAACCTACCGTAAATCCAAGACCCATGCCAAGTCCGTCAAAAATAGAGGGGGCAATCGGATTCTTAGAAGCATAACTTTCCGCTCTTCCCAGGATAATGCAGTTTACCACGATCAACGGAATGTAAACGCCCAAAGATGCAGAAAGAGACGGCGTATATGCCTGCATGACAAACTGCACTATGGTAACAAGGGATGCAACCACCACGATATATGCTGGCATACGCACTCCATTGGGGATTACCTTTCGAAACATGGAAATCAACAAATTAGACATAACCAGCACTACCGTGGTAGAAAGCCCCATGCCAATGCCGTTTACTGCCGAAGAGGTAACTGCCAGCGTGGGACACATGCCCAGCATGAGTACAAACGTAGGATTTTCTTTGATAATGCCATTATATAAACGTTCTACATATTTATTCATAATTAATTCCCTCCCTGCAAAGCGTTTCTGAAATACTCAAGACACGCATTGACGCCATTTGTGACTGCCCTGGAAGAAATGGTAGCACCCGTGACCGCCTGAATCTCATTATCAGCAGAAGGCGCTGTCTTTACGACAGAATACGTTTCCTCTGTCTTGCCCTCAAACTGGGAATAAAAAGGCTCTTCCTGAACCAGCACGCCAAGGCCAGGCGTCTCGCTGATGGCTGTAATCGAATATCCATTCAAGGTCCCATCGTTTTGGATTCCAACGGAAAAAGAGATATCTGCCTGGCTTCCCTCATGGGAAGTGACATTGATCACATAGCCAAGCACGTTGCCAGAGCCATCCAACGCCTTATTTACCGCTGTAATTTCATCGTTGGAAAAAAGACTTGCAGACAAAATTTCTACAGCTTTTTCAGCGTCAAAATCAGCATCTTCTTCAAAAGAGGCCGCATCTGCAAACACGACTTTATACGCTTCATCCAACGCTGCTTTTTCCGCCTCCGCAATCGGTTCTTTGGTAATCTCATAAACAGCGCCGAGCAAAAATCCCAGCACCAGCGTAAAGGCGGTTAATATCAATGCGTCATGCACAATCTTCTTATTCATGCTGCTTTACCTCCTTTTTCTGTCCAAACGCTCTTGGAATCGTAAATTTCTCAATGATCGGCACCAGAAGGTTGCCTAATATAATGGCAAAGGACACGCCCTCTGCATTGGCCCCGAAAATACGGAATAATCCAGTAAGTATGCCAAGCAGGATGCCGAACACGATTCTTCCGGCAGGGGTAATCGGAGAAGTCACATAATCTGTCGCCATGAAAAAGGCTCCCAACATCAAACCGCCGCCGCAAAGCTGGGCTGTCAAATAATTGACGTCAAAGCCATGCCCGCCAAAGATCAGGATAAATGCGGCAAAGGAAATAATATAACTTGCCGGAATTCTAAGGTCAATCACTCCCATCATAATCAGGAAGATTGCCCCGATTAAAATAGCAATCACGCTGGTCTCGCCGATGGTTCCAGCAGTCGTTCCCAAAAGCATCTTCATGGTATCTACGCTTTCGCCGTTTCTTAAAAGCGCCAGCGGAGTCGCCCCAGTCACGCCGTCATAAGTAAAGCTTGTCATCGTGCCTGCAAACGACACTAGCAGGAAGCATCTTGCTCCCAGGGCAGGGTTCATAAAGTTCTGTCCCAGGCCGCCAAACAGCATTTTTACAATCACGATGGCAAAAACGCTGCCAAGCACGGACTGCCAGATGGGCAGCGTGTGGGGAAGGTTCAATGCCAGCAGCAAGCCTGTCACCACCGCGCTAAAATCATTAATCGTACTTTTTTTATGTATCAGCTTTTCATAAATCCATTCCGATGCCACGCAGGTTGCGATACAAGCTAAAATCTGCACCAGCGCCATCACGCCAAAATTTATCACGCCAAAAATGCTTGCAGGCGCCAAAGCGATCACTACATACAGCATAATTCTGGAGGATGTATCTTTTGCCCGGATATGTGATGAGGATGACACGTTATATAAATCACTCACTATAAGACACCTCTTTCTCTCTTTTTATTCGATGAAATTATTTTTTTCTTCTCTCAGCAAGAATCTGTTTTTTCATGGTTCGGATCGATTGTGCCAGAGGTATTTTCGCCGGACAGATGTAACTGCAGCTTCCGCATTCAATACACTCCATGCCGTTCCATTTCTCAAAGCCTGCCATGTCCCCATAACCTGCCATTTTTGCCAGCCGGGTGGGAATAATCTGTTCTGGACAGGCAGACACGCAGCGCCCACAGTTTATACACGCCGTCGTCTCGCTTGCCGCCACGTCATCCTTTAGCAAGCAGAGCAGCGAAGATGACGTTTTGGTGGTGGGAATATCCAGGCCGAACATGGAAAATCCCATCATTGGACCACCAGAAATAATCTTCTCTGGCTGCATCCGGAATCCTCCTGCCGCCTCCAATACTTCGGCATAGCTCATGCCGAGGCAGATATCAAAGTTCCCTGGTTCTGACACGGCATCCCCGGTAACTGTAAAAATACGGTTCATCACCGGCTTGCCCAGCTTCACAGCTTTATAGACAGAAATCAGCGTCTCCACATTATTTACAATACAGCCTGCATCTGCCGGAAGCATCGTGGAATTGATCTCACGCTTTGTAGTCGCATAAATCAACTGACGCTCGCCGCCCTGCGGGTACTTGGTCTTCAACGGACAAACCTCCATCCGAGGCTCATTCTTTGTCAGCTCCTGCATTTTGGCAATGCAGTCCGGTTTGTTATCCTCAATGCCGAACAATCCTTTGGCATTGTCAAAAAGCTGCAGTACGATCCTCATACCCTCGATCAATTCTTTGGGATTTTCCAGCATACGGCGGTAATCCGCTGTCAGATACGGTTCACATTCTGCGCAGTTTGCTATAATATATTCAATTTTGCCTGGTTCCTTAGGTGACAATTTTACATGAGTCGGAAAACCAGCTCCTCCCATTCCCACAACACCTGCTTCTTTGACCTTCGCAATAATTTCCTCTTTGGAAAGCGCAGTTACATCCTCAACCAGAGTAAATTCTACTTCTTTCATCTCCCCGTCATTCTCAATAATGATGGAATTCACCATATCTCCCACTGCGCCCCTGCGCGGCTGGATCGCTTTCACCTTGCCTGATACGGAAGAATAGATTGGCGCCGATACAAAGCCTCCCGCCTCTGCAATTTTTTGTCCACGCAGCACAAAATCTCCCACAGCCACAATCGGGCTTGCTGGCGCTCCGATATGTTGAGATACTGGAAATACCAGCTCGCCTTTGGGTAATAACTCACATATCGGCTTGTCTTTGGAAAATTCTTTTCCATCGTGCGGGTGAACGCCGCCCTTAAATGTCATGAAACCCATTTTTCGTGCCCCACTTTCTTTTTAATTTGTATTACAATTTATCCCTTGTCTTACTATGATATTAATGGAATAAATCACTTTTTCCATTATATCATATTTTATTTCCAATAGCACATACTTTTTGCATTTTTTCGACAAATAATGTATAATGATCTTGCTTTAAATAAACGAAAGCGCTGCCCATCCTAGTACCCCATCCGACCAGAAATTGGAGTGCCGGCAGCAAGTTTGATCAAAAAACATATGGAGGCATCTCATGGAAATCTGGCAGAAACAAATACCATTTACAGCAAGTTCTTCCATCACCAAGGAACTTTTGTCCAAGTCTTCTCTGCTTTTTGATATCGAGACCACGGGCTTTTCCGCGACAAATAACCATGTCTGCCTGATTGGCTGTGCGGCAAAGCAGGAAGATGCGCTGCAATTCACCCAGTTCTTTGCTAAAAACGCTCAGGAAGAAAAAGAAATTCTTTCTGCCTTTCTTCAGAAAGTTTCTCACTATAAAAGTCTGGTCTCATTCAATGGCCTTAGTTTCGACGTACCCTTTTTGCAAGGGCGGTGCGCCCGATACCAGCTAGAAGAAACCCTTGACGCATATCCTCATCTGGATATCTATAAGCAGCTTTCCGACTATAAAGATATTTTCAAATTGCCCAACATGAAGCAAAAAACTCTGGAATCTTTCATCGAAATCGAACGCAAAGATCTCTGCACCGGCGGCGATTTTATTAAAATTTATCAAGAATATGTAAAACATCCCTCCAAGGAGGGCTGCTCTCTGCTGCTGCTTCACAATTACGAAGATCTTCTCGGAATGACTGGGTTGATCTCCCTTCTTGCCTATCCCAGATTCTTCTCAGGACAGTTTCAAGCCATTACTTATGAAAAAAATCTATACACAGCTTATGACGGCGCACAGACGGCAGAATTGCTCCTTACGCTCTCTTTGGATCATGCCCTGCCCCAGCCGTTCTCCCTGGGCAAGGACGATATTTATCTCAAAGGCTTTCAAAATCAGGCAATATTAAAGATTCCAATCTATCAAGGAGAATTGAAATATTTTTATCCCAATTATAAGGATTATTACTATCTTCCAAAGGAAGACCGGGCAATCCACAAAAGCGTCGCTTTTTATGTAGACAAAGATTTTCGTACAAGCGCCAAAGCAGCTACCTGTTATAGCAAAAAAACTGGATGCTTCCTGCCCCAGCATAAAGAAATTGTTACTCCTTGCTTTAAAACAGACTATCATGACAAAGATGCCTGGTTTGAGATGACGGAAGATTTCTTGGAATCAGAAAAACAAATGAAAAAGTATATATTACATATCCTTACACATATCGCCGGAAGCAAATCCCTCTCCCAAATAAAGTAAAATCAAAAATCCAGCCTGTTCCAAAGTAAATGGAAAAGGCTGGATTCTTTTATCGCAAATTTGCAATGATCAATTCTTCTGAAAGAAGAAAGACTGCATTCTTTGATAATTCAGATCCTTGTAATTCATGATCTGCTCGGTGCTTCCAATAAACAGGATTCCCTGACTTACCAGGGCAGAATTAAATTTTTGGTAAATCTCTTCTTTGGCATCCTCTGTAAAATAAATCAATACATTTCTGCACACAATCAAATTACATCCCGTGATATAAGGATCTTTTAAAAGATTATGCTCCTTAAATTCCACCTGGCGCTTAATCTCATCGGAAATTTGATAAGAACTTCCAATCTGGGTAAAATATTTCTTCTTGAATTCCGGAGGAACGGCTGCGATGCTCTTCTCGTTATAAAGCCCCATACGCGCCTTATCCAACACCTGTTTATCAATATCCGTCGCAATGATCTTAATTTGCTTGATCGGAATATGCTTAGACAGCGCCATTACCAAAGAATATGGCTCATCCCCTGTAGAACATGCGGCACTCCAAATCTTTAGGTTCTTACCAAACTTCTTGATCAGGTCTGGGAACACCTCGCGGTCCAGAATGACCCACTGTTCTGGGTTGCGGTAAAATTCCGACACATTAATCGTCAGGAAATTCACAAACTGTTCAAACTTATCCTTGTCTTTCTTGATCAGTGCCACATAATCTTTATAGCTATTGATATGATTCTTGGTAATCAATGTCTCGATCCTGCGCTTCATCTGCTTCTCTTTGTATGAATTCAGATCAATCTTTGTCAATCCCCAAATGTCTTTTTTGAAATCTTCATACCCATCCATGGCATTTCCTCTATTCTTTATTCTTCTACATTTTCCTCTTCTTCAGAGGCGCTTTCTGCTGCTTCCATGTTCAGCAATGCCTTGATACTAAGGCTGATTTTCTTTTCTTCTTCATTGAAATCTACAATCTTTGCTTCAATTTCCTGACCAATGTTCAATACATCCGCCGGTTTCTCGACATGCTCTTTCGAAATCTGTGAAACATGCAGCAAAGCGTCCACGCCAGGAGCCAGCTCTACGAATGCGCCGAAATCTGTCATTCTGGCAACCACGCCGCTCACGACATTGCCTACGGCATATTTGCTTGCCGCATCTTTCCAGGGATTCTCATCTTCAAACTTCATGCTAAGAGCAATCTTCTTATCATTGATATCCTTGATAAACACTCTCGCCACTTCGCCGACTTTAAATACTTTCCTAGGATTTTCCACTCTTCCCCAGGACATCTCTGAAATATGCAAAAGCCCGTCTGCTCCGCCTAAGTCGATAAATGCGCCGAAATCTGTCACATTCTTGACAGTTCCTTCTAGTACGTCGCCCACATGAATTCTCTCAAATAACGCTTTTTGAAGCTCTGCTTTCTTAGCAAGCAAAAGCTGTTTGCGATCCCCGATAATTCTTCTTCTGCGGGGATTGAACTCTGTAATTACAAATTCAATTTCCTGGTCCTTATATTTTCCCAAGTCTTTCTCATATGTATCAGATACCAGACTTGCAGGAATAAAGATTCTCGCCTCGTCGATCACGACGCTTAATCCGCCTTCTAACACCTGAACCACTTTTGCGGTCAGCACTTCCTGCGTGTTAAACGCTTCTTCCAGCCGCTTGTTTCCCTTTTCAGCAGCTAGACGCTTGTAAGTCAGCATTACCTGACCCTCGCCGTCATTTACTTTCAGAACTTTCGCTTCCATGGTGTCTCCCACGGAGATTGCGGTAGTCAAATCAACGTTCGGTTCGTTCGTATACTCATTCCGGGTAATGATTCCATCGGATTTGTAACCAATATTCAAGATGATCTCGTCTGGTTTCACATCAATAACGGTACCTTCGACTACCTCTCCATTCCTTATTGTTTTAAATGATTCATCCAGCATTTGTTCAAAACTCATTTCTGACATTTTTTTGAACCTCCTCAATAATTTTGTTTGGGGTAGAAGCCCCTGCGGTAATACCTACGCTATTAATGGACTGTAATTTAGACAAATCCAAATCTCCCAGTGTCTGTATATAGCAAGTATTTTCACATTCATTTTTACATATTTCAAATAACTTTTGCGTGTTGGAACTATTCTTCCCGCCGACCACGATCATGGCTTCCACTTGCCTGGCAATTTTCTTTGCTTCCGCCTGCCGCTCTTGTGTGGCATTGCAAATCGTATTTAAAACAACTATATCATAACCCTTTTTTTTGAGAATTTCAACTAATTCTTGAAATTTCTTGTTGTTAAATGTCGTCTGAGACACAATACAAGCCTTTTTTTCCCTTTTCAGGACAAAATTCTGCGCTTCTTCTGCCGTGGAAATGACGCTTGTCTCCCTTTCATTGCTGCTCCAGCCCTTAATCCCTTCCACCTCGGGATGGTTCTCATTTCCTATTATTACCACATGAAAACCCTGATCACTGTATGATTCCACAATGCGGTGAATCTTGCGCACAAAGGGGCAAGTCGCATCTACGTATGCGATCCTTTCTTCCTTAAGCAGCTCATAGACTGCCTTGCCTACGCCATGTGAACGGATAATCACAGTCCCGTCTCCACATTCCCGAAGCCTTTCCGTGTTCTCCACTACCTGGACTCCCTTTTCCTCCAAATCTTTCACCACTTCTTCATTGTGTATGATAGGACCAAAGGTATATATTTTCCCAGCGCCATGCTGCGCCTGCTCATAGACTGTGTCCACTGCCCGTCTGACTCCGAAACAAAAGCCAGCGCTTCTTGCAAGAATAACTTCCATACATAAACTCCTCTCTGTTGCTATCGGCTATTTTAGGCGATTCCACAACCCCAAAACAGCAAATTTTCAAGATTGGCTGTTTCAAAATCAGCGAATAGACAAATTATTACTCTTTTTCTTCCACAATTTCCAAAATTCTTTCCACAACCTGCTCGATCGTTAGAAAAGAACTGTCCACAAGAACAGCATCCTCCGCCTGCCTTAACGGAGAAAGCTTTCGATTCATGTCCTGTTCGTCCCTGTTTTTTATATCTTGGCATATCGTTTCCAACCTGCAGCCTGTGCCCTTTTCTTGCAGTTCTAAAAATCTCCGCTTTCCCCTAGTCTCCACACTGGCAGTTAAATATATCTTCACTTGTGCCTGCGGCAGAACGCACGTCCCAATGTCTCTGCCATCCATAATCAAATCAGTTGTCTGTGCCATCTCCCGCTGAAGCTGTGTCAGCTTTTCCCTTACTTTCGCATAAGCGCTGACAATCGACGTCGCCTTGCCAACTTCCTCTGTGCGAATCAGGCCATTCACATTTTCACCGTTTAGATAAACCTGCTGTTCCCCGCTTTCGCAAGACAGAGTCACCGTAATTTCGTCACAGGCAGCGCTGACCGCTTTCTCATCTTGCGGCGCAATGCCCTTTCTCAAAAAATACAGTGCCATCGCACGGTACATAGCTCCAGTATCTACATAAATGTAAGACAACTTCTTTGCTACCAATTTGGCAATCGTGCTTTTTCCAGCGCCTGCCGGACCGTCAATTGCAATATTAAACGCCATATCTTTCCTCCAATGTACTATAAATTTTAATTTTCTCCGTCACGCAGCTAAGCATTCGCCAAAGCTATGCTATTCCCTGCAAGATAACCTGTTGACCATGCAATTTGCAGATTAAAGCCTCCGGTCAGCGCATCCAAGTCCAAAACTTCCCCAGCAAAATACAGCCCTTGCACCAGCCTGGATTCCATCGTGGACGGATTGACCTCTTTGACGCTTACGCCCCCTCTGGTGATGATCGCCTCGTTAAAGTCACGGAACCTAGTCAGCGTCAGCGGAAATGCCTTGATCAGCTCTAGCAACTCCTGCCGTCCTTGCTTGGTAATCTCATTGACTTTCCGTTCTGGCTCAATGTTACTTAAACGTATTATCACAGGGATCAATTTTGCCGGAAGCAGTTTCTGCAGCGCATTCTTAAAACAACGGTTCTGGTTTTCCTTAAAATCCCTCAATATGCGCTTGTCCAACTGTTCTTTAGATAACGCTGGTTTTAAGTCTATTGACAGAGACAACGGCATATGTTCCATCTGATCATTGATGATGCTGCTGGCGCTGAGCATCAGCGGACCGCTGACCCCGTAATGCGTAAAAAGCATCTCCCCAAAATCTTCGTAAAGCATTTTCCCATCCTTGCGTATGCTGGCTTTTACATTTCGCAAGGACAATCCTTGTAGCTCTTTTACCCATGCTTCCCCGGCTTCCAACGGAACCAGCGCTGGCTGGCGCTTGGTAACTGTATGTCCCAGGGCTTTTGCAAAGCCATAACCATCCCCAGTAGAGCCGGTGGAACAATAGGAACATCCCCCCGTGGCAAGAATCACGGCGTCAGCATCCAATACGCTGTTATCTTTTATGCGCACCCCTGTGATTTTCTTCCCGTCAGACAATAATTCGGTTACTTCTGTGTGAAGCCGTAGCTGCACCCGATGCTGTTTCAGCACTCTCTGCAAAGTTTGTATCACATCGGAAGCATGGTCAGACTGCGGAAACACACGCTCCCCGCGCTCTGTCTTAATGGCAAGCCCATGGTTTTGAAAAAAATCCATGACCTGCCAATTGCTGAAACTATAAAAGGCGCTGTAGAGAAACTTGCGGTTGCGTAAGACATGTTGAAACAATTCTTCTGTATCACAGGCATTTGTCAGGTTGCATCTGCCTTTTCCTGTAATATAAATCTTCTTGCCCAATTTCTCATTTTTCTCTAGCAACAGCACTTGATTGTTTCTGGAACTTGCCTGGACCGCCGCCATCATTCCAGCCGCTCCGCCGCCAATAACGATTATTCTTCCCATCTTCCGTCCTCTTTCTCTTCCTTTCCGCCATAACGCATTCGCACGGAATCGTCTATATAATCAATCTCATCTTTGCCGTACACTTGATATTCTTCCCAAACCTGTTCTAACAATTCCAGGTTTTCTATGACCTTTTTCTGACGCTTGATGCAGATTGCCATGATCAGCGCATTCACGACGCTCAAAGGCGCCACAAGCGAATCCACGATCGAGGACATATCGCTGCAAGCAATCAGATTGCAGGAAGAATATAGATTCATAGGCGAATGAACGCTGTCTGTCAAGGTAATCACTTTTGCTTTGCGACTGTTCGCAAATTCCATCGCTTTCAAAGTACGCATGGAATATCTCGGAAAGCTAATTCCGACAATTACATCCTCCTTGCCGATATGCAGCATTTGTTCAAATAATTCACTGGAACTGTTGGTATGCAAAAGCTGGACATGATCCAGCATCATATTGAGGTAAAACGCCAAAAACTCTGCAATCGGAGCACAGTTTCGAATTCCTATCACATAGATCTGTCTTGCATGCAGCATCGTTTCCACTGCCAGGTCAAAAGTGTGCGCGTCAATGCTCTCTAATGTTTGCTCAATACGCTTTGCATCAGACTGCAGTACCGTTGCCAAGATCTCTGACTGGGGTATTTTTCCATACACGTCTTCCATCCGCTGCACCGAGTCCAGCTTGCCAAGAACCAACTCCGCCAACGCCTGTTGAAATTGCGAATAGCCTTTGTAGCCTAAATGCATCGCAAAACGGACTGCCGTGGATTCGCTAACGCCCACTGTCTCCCCTAATTTCGCCGCTGTCAAGAAAACCGCTTTCTCATAGTGATCCATGATATAAGCCGCAAGCCGCTTTTGTCCTTTGCTTAAAGTTCCATACCGCTCATTAATTCGGCTCATTAAATCATTGGTGCCGCCCATGACCCGTCCTTTCCAAACTCTCATTATGCCACAAAAACCGCCGCTCCAATTCAGACAAACATGCCCAGAAATTTCTAGTCTAAAAAGATAAGTAGAAAAGATACTGTTCAAAAGAACAGTATCTTTTCTTATTGACCGAATGCAAGCGCTTGATCTTAAACCGGATAAGCTCCGTTCTTCGTATCCGCAATGGTAGCATCCACTTTTGTCTGCTGCGCTTCCCTGTATTTAAAGAATTCTGTTGCTACCTGCGGGAACAGCGCATAGGAAAGAACATCCTCGTCCTGCTGTTTCCACTGCTTCATCTCCGCTTCAATCTTATCTAATTCAGGTTCCAGCAAATCCGCATAACGGCAGGTAATCGCATTCTTCTTCTCTTCGCCCAACACCTTGTCAATCACTTCTGGATTAAAGGGCTTTACAGTCTGCCCGTATTTTCCAAGAAGCACGTCTTTGGTTTCCTTGGTGGCAACCTTATAGCGCTCGCCCATCAATACGTTAAAGACAGCCTGCGTACCGACAATCTGGGAAGACGGGGTAACCAGAGGCGGCTCGCCAAGATCTTTGCGGACACGCGGAATTTCCTCCAGCACTTCTATATACTTATCCTCCGCATTCTGCTCTTTTAACTGAGATACCATATTGCTGAGCATGCCGCCTGGCACCTGGTACAGTAATGTCTGGATATCCACGCCTAATACCTTTGGATTGAGCAATCCGCTCTTTAAAGCTTCCTCTCTCATAGGACGGAAGTAATCTGCAATCTCTTTTAACAGCATCTGGTCAAATCCCGGATCCATCTCTGTTCCCCGGAATGCTTCAGCCATAACTTCCGTAGCAGGCTGACTTGTTCCCAGTGCAAAAGGAGACATTGCCGTATCAATGATGTCACAGCCTGCCTCTACCGCTTTCAGGTAAGTCATAGAAGCCACGCCGGAAGTATAATGCGTATGAAGCTCAATCGGAAGCTTCGTCGCACTCTTTAAGGAGGTTACCAGCTCTTCCGCCTTATAAGGCGTCAAAAGACCTGCCATATCCTTGATACAAATGGAATTTGCACCCATATCCTCTATCTTCTTTGCCATATTGGTCCAGTATTTTAACGTATAGGCATCGCCAAGCGTATAGGAAAGGGCAACCTGTGCATGTCCTTTCTCCTTATTGGTAGCGGTTACTGCAGTCTGAAGATTCCTCAGGTCATTCAAGCAGTCAAAAATACGAATAATGTCAATTCCGTTCGCTATGGATTTCTGAACAAAATATTCTACTACGTCATCCGCATAAGGACGATAGCCCAAAATATTCTGTCCACGGAACAACATTTGCAGCTTGGTATTCTTAAATCCAGCTTTCAGCTTCCGCAGACGATCCCAAGGATCTTCTTTTAAGAAACGCAAAGATGCGTCAAAAGTAGCTCCGCCCCAGCACTCTACAGCGTGATATCCAACCTTATCCATCTTATCGATAATGGGCAGCATCTGCTCTGTCGTCATTCGCGTAGCTATCAGAGACTGATGCGCGTCACGCAGTATGGTTTCTGTAATCTTAACAGGTTTTCTTTTCTGTTTCGCCATAATATCCTCTCTTCTGCCGCTTCACGGCCTTTCTATTCTACGGAGTCTGCATCATCAAAAACAGACTCCGGTCTTCTCTTAAATTCCAAAGATTGCCATAAATACTCCGGCTGCAACCGCAGTGCCGATAACGCCTGCAACATTCGGTCCCATCGCATGCATCAGCAGGAAGTTGGTAGGATCTTCCTCTGCGCCTACTTTTTGAGATACGCGGGCCGCCATAGGCACGGCGGACACTCCTGCAGAACCGATCAGCGGGTTAATCTTGCCGCCAGTTACTTTGCACAAAATCTTGCCGAACAATACGCCGGCTGCCGTACCAAACATAAACGCAATCAGACCAAGCGCTACAATTTTTAAAGTCGTCACATTCAGAAATGCTTCCGCACTGGTGGTTGCGCCCACGGACGTTCCAAGCAGAATAACGACAATATACATCATGGCATTGGAAGCAGTTTCCGATAACTGACGAACGACGCCAGACTCGCGGAACAAATTGCCCAGCATCAACATGCCAACCAAAGGCGCCGTAGTCGGCAAAAGTATACACACTACTGCAGTAACCACGATCGGGAACAAAATCTTTTCTAATTTAGAGATTGGCCTTAAGTTCTGCATCTTTATGCTGCGCTCCGCTTTCGTAGTAAAAAGCTTCATAATCGGCGGCTGGATAATCGGCACCAGCGCCATATAGGAATATGCCGCAACTGCGATCGGCCCCATCAGTCCAGTCTGTCCCAGCTTCCCGGCAAGGAAAATGGAAGTAGGCCCGTCCGCTCCTCCGATGATAGATACAGCCGCTGCCGCTTTATCATTAAATCCTAAAAGAATTGCCATGAAATAAGCGCCAAAAATACCAAACTGCGCCGCTGCTCCCAGCAGGAAGCTGATTGGATTCGCAATCAGAGGACCAAAGTCCGTCATCGCTCCAACCCCCATAAAAATCAGGGAGGGCAAGATTGACCACTCGTCCAGGCTATAGAAATAATAAAGTAAACCACCTACGCCATTGCTGGTTTCTTCCGGTGACGCAATGATATCCGGATAGATATTTACCAGCAACATGCCAAACGCAATCGGAACCAGCAGCAGAGGCTCAAATCCTTTTTTGATTGCGAGAAAAAGGAAAATAAACGCAACCAAAATCATAACATAATTGCCCCAGGTCAGGTTAAAGAATGCCGTCTGATGCAGGAGGTTGGATAAAGTTTCTCCTACGTAACTCATATTTTACCTCCAAAAAATTAGTTGTTCATGGTTGCCAATACTGCGCCTGCTTCTACAGACTGTCCTACTGCCACATCAACGCTGGCCACGGTTCCATCTTCGGGCGCTACTACCGGGGTCTCCATCTTCATTACTTCCAGTACCAGAATCGTATCGCCACGCTTTACAGCATCTCCTGCCTTCTTATCAACACTGAATACTTTTCCTGCCGCGCCTGCTTCGATCTTAATGCTTCCAGCGCCGCCTGCTGCTGGCGCCGGAGCTGCCGCTGGCGCTGCCATGGGAGCCGCCGCCCTTACTGGAGCTGCCGCAGGTGCTGCGCCGCCTGCCCCATTTTCTTCTACAGTAACATCATAAACGTTGCCATTCACAGTAATTGTATAACTTTTCATTTTCGTTTCCTCCTAAATATTCTATTATCTTCTTTTGATGGAACGAACTACAAAGTCACTTGTAGAAGTTCCGGTAGACGCCGCTATTGCAGCCGAAATCACGGCCACCAGTTCCAAATCATCCTGTGCCTGCACAATAGGCGCTGGCACTGGTACTGGAGCCGGTGCTGGCACTGGCGCATCTGATACGACGCCTGCTTTTTTCTTATTCTCAAGATATGGGAAAATCTTAAATCCATAGATGATCAGGCTGATCAAAATCAAAACGGTAAACACGACTCCCATGCCCATCAGGGTATTTAAGCCGGCATTTGTCATTTTCTCGCCCAAAGTCTGTACGGCTTCCACGCCGATGTCCTCAACTTCCATGTTGTTGTACTTATAGACATAGCTAAGAAGAACCGGACGCTTCTCATACACGACTTCCTGTTCACAAGTCAATGTCTTACCAGATTTTGTAATGGAGAACTTGCCAAGCTCCACAAAGCTCCCGACATCCTTTACCGCCTCATCCCAGCGGACGATCATATTCACCTGCCGGATAATCTCCTCGATATCCTTCTCCGTGGCAGAAGGGGCGATAGACGTAATGTAAGAACTCTTCTGATTGTCCGGCAAATCTGCCATCACATAATATACCTGCTTCTGTTCATCAGACATGTCCTTTAAGGTCATAACGGTTTGCTCACATACATTCTTCAGTTCTTCATAAGTATGACCATTATAATCCACCGTGGTAGGATCCGCTTCTCCACATGCTGCCAGTCCAAGTACGATAAGGCACATACTGATCATCAGCAATATTTTCTTCTTCATAAACTTCACCTTTCTACTTTGCCATATGTTTTCTGACCGGCTCACCCGCTCCCTTCGTGTAGAGCATCTCAAATGCTGCCGCAGCATATTTCCTGGTGTCTTCCGGTTTAATGATCAAATCAACCTGCCCGCGCCTTGCCGCTGTCTGCACAGAAGACTGCAGCTGTTCATATGCCTTCGTCTTTGCGGCAATGACCTCCGCCGACTGGCCGTCATACATGATTTTTGCCGCCTGCGCCGCATCCATCATGCTGATTTTGCTGCCTTCCCAGGCATAGACAAGGTCTGCGCCGATAGACTTGCTGTTCATCATCACATAAGCGCTTCCATAGGCATTGCCTGTAATGATATTTACTTTTGGAACATTCGCTCCTGCAAATGCAGACGTCATGCGCGCCATCGCCTTGGCAAGATTTTTCTCGGAACACTCTGTCGCAGAAAATCCTTCCACATTCGTCAAAGATAATACGGGTATGTCGAAAGCGTCGCAGAAGTTAATAAATTCTGCCGCCTTGCTGCAGCCCCTTGCAGTCAGCACGGCGTCATAGCTTTCTGCTTTCTCGCCTTTCTCGTCAAAAACTGCTGCCGCATTGGCAACTGCTCCCACCGTGATGCCATTCAGCTTGATGAAGCCAGTGACCATATTCTTTGCATAGTCTTTCTTAGCTTCAATAAATAAATTGCCATCGGAAATGTGAGTCAGCAACAGCCTGGCATCTTCTTTGCATCCCGCCAAATTCTCACAGATCCGGTTCGGGTCATCGGCAGTCTCTTCTTTTCTGCCAAATTCTGCATTATTGCCGGGGATCACGCAAACCAGCTCACGAATCGCTGCCAAAATCTCCTCCGTGGTTCCCACGCCGTCAATGCAGCCATTGTTGCCTGCCTGATATTTTGCGCTTGCCGTATCGCATTTCCCTATATGGTTCCCTTTGATGGCGTTTGGAGAATTCACAAACATCCTGCCCTGGTCTTTCTCTAAGAAAGCAAAGTCACTCAGTGCCGGGACAACGGCAAGACCGCCGCCGCAAAAGCCAAAAATTGCGGAAATCTGCGGAATCACGCCGCTTGCCGCCGCTTGCTTAGCATAAATCTCTCCAACTCCCTGCAGGGCGTCTATGGATTCCTGGAGACGCATTCCTGCACAATCAATCAAGCCGATAACAGGTGCGCCCATTTTCATTGCCATGTCATAAACTGCGGCGATCTTTTTGCTGTGCATTTCGCCAATGGTCCCGCTTAATACGGCGGCATCCTGGCTATACACATAGACCAGATTTCCGTCAATTAAGCCATATCCGGTGATAACTCCGTCGGATGGCGTCTCAGACTGACTTAAATCAAAGTCTGTACTTCTTGCAGTTACCAGAGCGCCGATTTCCATAAAGCTTTTTTCATCGAGAAGACCGGTGATTCTCTGTCTTGCTGAGTTCGTAGAATTACTCATTACTTAAACCTCCATCATGTATTTTATAAAATTTTACAAAATTTTCTTCCAATTATAATTGTATCTCTTTTAAGATTTTTTTTCAATAGAAAGTTATATCAAATTGATATTTTTAGCTGTAATTCGACTGACACTGATGATCACATCTGCTCAGATTGCTGAAAATAAAATTCTTTATTCATAAAAAACAATTTCAAAAGGTAATCCCGATACCATGAAGGCTGCAATTTTTTTGCTGATTTCCCAGCACAAACTGGAAGTTCTGCAATCTGCTTTTCTCCGAGATAATACCTGACGCTTCCGATCTTCTGTCCCTTTTTCACCGGAGCTTCCAAAGTGTTTGGGATATCATAAATGACCTTGATTTCCTCATCCTGGCGTTTTAGCACCACTAGCTTTTCCTCTGCTATTTCTATGGGAACTTTTACCTCCTGATACAGCCTGCCGTTTTCTGGCTGTGCATCTTCCACTGTTAATGGAGAAAACTCCCTGTCATATTCGTAAACATCCACATTCTGATAACGCTCCAGCCCATAGGACATCAATGCCTGCGTGTCCGCCCACTTATATCCCTTATTATTCGGCCAGCCGCACGCCAAAAGCGCTACCACGAAAGTCCTGCCGTCTCGCCGCAACGCCCCCACGTAACAGTAGCCGGCATTGCCAGTAAACCCTGTTTTTCCAGACAATGCGCCCTCCATCATTTGCAGAAACGCATTGTGATTGTTACAGCTAAATGTCTTCGTTCCTGCAAGATTCGCAAACTGATAACTGGGCGTCCTGGTAATTTCTAAAAACGCTTCGTTTTTCAAACAATAACTCATGATCTTTGCCAAATCTTCCGCCGTCGTCCCATGAACTCCTGCCTCATTCTGTGCGTCAAGCCCGTTAGGCGTGATAAAATATGTATCTTTGCAGCCAAGTTCCTTTGCTTTTTGATTCATTTTTTCTGCAAACTGCTCCACGTTTCCTGCGATATGCTCTGCGATAGCCACTGCAGAATCATTATGGGACTCCAGCATCAACGAATACAAAAGATCCTTGAGCCGGAAAGTATCCTGGGTGCTCATTCCAAGCCGCACTTTGGGCATCGAAGCCGCATAACTGCTGACTTTTACCTCGTCTTCCAAATTTCCAAGCTCCAACGCTAAAATACAGGTCATAATCTTCGTCGTGCTGGCATTGGGCATATGCTGCGTACCATCTTTTTCATAGAGCACTCTCCCGCTTTCTGCGTCCATCAAGACGGCAGATTTTGCATACAAGGCGATATCTGGCTGTGCATCTGCCTGTGCTGGCGCCGTTTCCTGACCAGACGCATCCTCTTGCAAGTCTTCTTCCAAGCTTTCTGAAGCCCTTATCAAAATTGCCTCTGGAGTTACAAATTCCCTAGCCATAGACAGTACAAAAAGCAGGATGCCTAATTTGAATCCTGCTTTTTTCCCACTCTTGATCCTCTTTTGCTCTCTCTGTATCTTTTTTTCGTACTGTATGTTGTGCGCTTTTAAAAATCCCATCATGCTGCTCTTTCTCATCCAATTATTGATTTTGCTTCATTATATGAGAAAGCCTGTATATTCATGAGTAAAAGGTTTCTATAAATGATTCTTAAGCCGCTAATATCATACGTTTAATTGCAACTTCATTTCCTCCTCCGCCTGCTGGCGGAATTCTTCCATCTGATCTTGATTCAAAGCCGGAAGTTCCTCGAGAGAATGCACCCCGAAGCTGCGCAGAAATTCTTCCGTGGTCCCAAAAAGCAGCGGCCGTCCCGGCGCATCCAGGCGCCCCAGCTCACAAACCAGATTATATTCCACGAGCTTATTGACGGCGTGGGCACAGGATACGCCCCGGATTTTTTCCACTTCCAACCGGGTAATCGGCTGCTTATAAGCAATGATGGACAAGGTTTCCAACAAGACGTCTGTCAATACGTGACGTTTGGGCTGCTTTGCAACCCGGATAAGATATTCATACAACTCTTGCTTGGTACACATCTGGACAGCGCCATCCATCTCGATAAGCTGAATCCCCCGGTCATTTTTCTGATATTGCTTCATCATTTTATGTATAATTTCACACACTTCTTCTGTCTCAAGTTCCAGCGCTTCCGACAGCTTTGTCAGCTCTACGGACCCTCCCATGGCAAACAGAATCCCTTCTATAATGGCTTCATACTGTTCTGGCTTCATATCTTCTCCATCCTGTCTTTCCTCTCATCACGCAGCAACTTTGGATTCAATCAAAATATCGTCAAAAATATGCTCCTGAAAAATCTGTATCTTTCCAGTTTTCATCAATTCCAGGATTGACAAAAATGTCACAATCACCTCCATCTTAGTACTTTGCGCCTCCAAAATCCTGCGGAAGCTAAACTTTTTATGCCTCAAGGCATACTGCTCCAGATAATTCATGCGCTCCTCTAACGACACCTCTTCTTTCTCTATTCTGCCAAACTTGGAGCGGATCGGATCTATCTTGTCTTCTCTTTTGCGCATCATCGATTTAAAAATGGCATTTAGCTTCTTTAAGGTGACATTCGACAACAACTGCTCCAAATCCACAGGTTCCTCATATTTAAGTACCTCTGCTGGAATGGTTGGAATCTTAAACATCACCTTTTGCGCGTCGACCTGGAGATCTTTCAATTCATAAGACATGCATTTATACATCTTATATTCCAAAAGTTTCTGCACCAGCTCTGCCCTTGGATCTTGCTCCTCTTCTTCCTGTTCCTCTTTCGGCAGCAGCATACGGGACTTTATGTCCAGCAGAGTAGCCGCCATCACCAGAAATTCACTGACAACGTTCAAGTCCTGGCGCTTCATCTCGTTAATATATTCGATATACTGATTGGTAATTTCGACGATCGGAATATCATAGATACTCACTTTATTTTTTTCCAGCAAGTGCAAAAGAAGATCCAGCGGACCTTCGAACACCTGCAGCTTCACTTTTAACTCCATACCACACCTCTGTCTTGCTACATAAAGCGTCCTACAAACCCACGCTGCTCTCTATTCTACCCATCTTCAGATTGTTTTTCAAGAAAATTCCGGCAAAAACTTTATTTCCAATAATTCTGCACGGTTAAAAACACGCACATGGAACGTATGCGTTCCCAGCCCTCTGCTGATAATCACCTGACGGCCGCCGATCTGGAATTTTCCTGCGTCATACTTTGGAAACAAGGTAAGCTGAGGAGAAATCAGGCTCCCGATCCCGGGAATTCTCACAAGCCCCCCGTGATTATGTCCGCAAAATGTCACATCCGCCCCCCATCTTGCATATTGCTCTGCGTAAGCCGGATTATGGGCAAGCAAAATTTGAAACATCTCCGTCTTAGGGGTTCCCAAATGTTCCTGCATATAAGAATCTTCCATGGGCACGATCTTTCCCTTTTCATAATAGTCGATCTCCAACTCCAGCGCAGACAGCATCACTTGGCTTCCTCCCAGGGAAATTATTCTGCTTTCCGTTTCTAAAACGAAAACCCCTAGCGCTTTCACCTGCTCCATATATTGCAAAAACCGCATATGGTTGATCCGCTGCGGATCTCTGAGACGGGTTTCATGATTTCCATAACTGTAATACACGGGAGCAATTTTCACAAGCTCCCCCAGCATTTTTTGCGCTGTCTCATAAGTATCGGCATATTTCGACACCACCATATCCCCCGGAATCAAGATCGCCTGGGGATTTCTTGCCCGGATTTCTGCCAAAAGACGCTGATTTTCCATTCCATAAGCATATCCATGAAGATCCGCAATCACTAGCGCAGATGCTGGCTGTTGGATCTTAGAGGAACGAATCTGATAAGTGGTTACTTCAAATTGCGTCAGTTCCCATCTCTGCCAGATAAAATACATGGCTGCCGCAGCCAAAAAAACCATGAAAATTATAATTGTCATATTGTCCATGCCCTTTGCTTACATTATAGTATATTATTATGTACTGTCTATCTTTGACAGCCATCTTTTCCGGAGGTTATCATTATGCGTTGTATGTTATCTTTTGTGTTATCCGCCGCCCTGCTGCTTGCGCCACTCTTTTCCACCTCCCAGACAGAGCCGCAGGAGCCGCCTCCCCAGGAAGTCTCTGTTTCCGCCCCCTCTGTGGTATTGATGGAGGCTTCTACCGGGCAAATCGTCTACGACAAGGATCCTGACACGCTGCGGCACCCTGCCAGCATTACGAAAATCATGACCATGATCCTGATATTTGACGCCCTGGAAGCTGGCAAGATCTATTTGGAAGACACGGTAACGGTCTCCGAATATGCCGCAAGCATGGGCGGCTCACAAGTCTTTTTGGAGCCTGGTGAGACACAGACCGTAGAAACCATGTTAAAATGCATCTCAGTAGCCAGCGCTAACGACGCCTGCGTCGCCATGGCTGAGCATATATACGGAAGCGAGCAGGAATTCGTGGCAAACATGAATCAGCGAGCCAAAGACCTGGGCATGACCAATACCACCTTTGTCAACTGCTGCGGCCTGGACATCGAAGGTCATATGACGACGGCGCATGATGTTGCACTGATGTCCAGAGAACTGATTACCAAGTATCCCCAGATACATGACTACTGCACGATCTGGATGGAAAACATCACTCATGTCACCAGGAGGGGCTCCTCAGAATTCGGGCTCACAAACACCAACAAGCTAATCCGTCAATATCCTTATGCCACAGGGCTTAAAACTGGTTCCACCGACGACGCAAAATACTGCGTCTCCGCCACCGCTGAAAAAGACGGCTTAAAGCTGATCGCCGTAGTCATGGCCGCTCCCGACCACAAGATACGCTTTTTGGACGCCACCACGCTTCTCAATTATGGATTTTCAAAATGCCAAGTCTACACAGACAAGAACAAGGAAAAGCTCCCAAAGATTGCCGTTCAGGGAGGCGTCGCAGAACAGGCTTCCCTGGCTTACGAAGCCGATTTTTCCTATCTTGACGTAACAGGCGCAGACTTGTCAAAAATCATCAAGGAACTAAAGCTTCCAAAGCAGGCAAAAGCTCCTGTCAAAAAAGGGCAGGTTGCCGGGAAACTGGTATACAAGTTAAATAATCAGGAAATTGGCTCTGTCAATATATTATTTCAAGAATCCGTAAAAAAAGCAAAATTCAAGGACTATTTTTTTAAAGCCCTGGACTCCTTTTTCGTAACAGATTAAGTTGTCAAACTGTTTGCCCCTTACAAAAGCGGGGCAAACAGACGTACCACTCCCAAAAAAGTACGGATCGCAGCCGGACGCTTTTGGCAAAACTCTATATTGACCTCTTCGGATTGAGCCATGGTCCGCAGCATATCTTCCTTGACCATTCGTACCGCAGAAGATTGATGCAACAAGACGCCGCATTCAAAATGCAAGTACAGGCTGCGGTAATCCATGTTGATACTGCCCACGGTTGCCAGCGTATCGTCGCTGACGAAGCATTTTGCATGGAGAAATCCTGGCTTATACTGGTAGATGCGCACGCCGCATTCAATCAGTGGTTCATAATATGACTGGCTCATCCAATACACCACTTTTTTATCAGGAATCCCTGGCATGATAATCCTCACGTCCACGCCGCTTTTTGCAGCATTCTGCAATGTCTTGATCATCTCATTGTCTGGAATCAGATAGGGCGTGAAAATATAGACATAATCTTTTGCTTTGGCAATCATGTTCATATAAATATTTTCCCCAGTAGTCTCAGCATCCAGCGGACTGTCCGCATAAGGCTGGACATAACCGTCACTGACAAAAGGCTTGGCCTGATAACGTTCTGGGCGAAACTGCCCAAGATCACGTTCTGCCGTATGCGTGATATAGCTCCACATCTCCAAAAACATAATCGTAAAGCTCCAGACTGCCTCCCCTTCCAGGCGAAGTCCCGTGTCTTTCCAATATCCAAACCGCTCAATCTCATTGATGTATTCATCCGCCAGATTTATTCCTCCCGTAAAGGCGACCTTGCCATCTGCCACCAGGATCTTCCTGTGGTCCCGGTTGTTCATAATCACAGACATCACCGGATAAAGCGGATTGAAACGCACGCACCTAATGCCCCAGGATTGCATGGTCAGATAATACTTCTGTGGGAGCGTAGTCACACAGCCGAAATCATCATAAATAAATCTTACATCGACGCCCTCAGACACTTTGCGCTTTAAGATGTCGAGGATCTTGCCAAACATGACTCCCTCTTCCACAATAAAAAATTCCATGAAAATAAAATGTCTCGCTTCCTCCAAAGCTTGTAGAATTTCTGGAAACATGCTTTCTCCAGACGAATAATACTTTGTCGAAGTATTGTTATAAACTGGAAATTTCGCCCAATCCCGAATGTACTTCGCCTGACGGTACACGGTCTTATCCGCTTCCTCAAGCTCCTTTAGAATATTTAGATTTTCCGGCAACGCCTCTTCGAGCTCCCTGTTGATCACCTCCATTCGCTTCCGGGTGGGACGGGTCAATTCCGAACGCCCAAAAATAAAATATACCACAAGGCCTACAATGGGAATTGCCAAAATCACCACCATCCACGCAATTTTATAGGAAGGATTGCTTTTCTTGTTGACAATCACAAGTACCACAAAAATTGCAACAATGTCAATCAGTGAATTCAAAAAGGAATACCTGACACGGAACCCCTGTAAGAATGACAGAATCCAAACTAATTGAAGCAGAATTGCAAATGCCACGATAGTAGCCCTTCCCAATAAAAATTTTTTGATCTTCTTCATGTAATTCATCCTCTCGTATAGGAGACATTCTATCACAACAATTTGCCAATGTCCACCATTCCCCAGCCCTGTTTTGAAGAAGGAAGTCCTAAGTCAACGGTTCTCTGGTAGAGCCGGAGTTTTACTTCTGCCGGAGCAAAGCAAGGATATTTGCTTAACAACAGCGCAATGCTGCCGCTTACCATGGGAGCCGCCATGGAAGTTCCGCTCTTCCTTGTATACATGCCTGGCTGGTTGGCACAACTCGTCACGTTAGTCCCGGGCACCACTAATTCCGGCTTTACCACGCAATGCTCTGTGGGACCCCGCCCAGAATATTCCGGCTTTAACATCGATCTTCCAATCTGATCCTTGGTATCGTCAAAACATCCCACAGTGATAATTTTGCGGCTGATGCCAGGCACAGTCACGCTATTCTCCCCAGGTCCGTTATTCCCTGCCGCCGCAACCACCACCAGGTTATGATCCCAGGCATATTCTACTGCTTTAAGCATCCGCATTCGTTCCTGGCTTTCCGCCTGCAGCACCATGCCGATGGAAATATTGACAATCCTAAGCCGGTATCTCTCCTTATGCCGTACCAGCCAGTCAATTGCCTGTACCACGTTTTCCGTATTTCCATTTCCTTTCTTATCTAAAATTTTCATTATGATAAAGTGGCAGCGTGGAGCAATCCCCATAAATCTTCCATTGGATGATCTTCCGCTGCCGCCGATAATTCCTGCTATATGGGTGCCATGTCCATTGTCATCATAAACCCTTCTTCTGCCATTTATAAAATCCTGAAAACAGATGATCCGTTCTCCAAAGTCCGGATGTGGAAAGATTCCTGTGTCCAGAATCGCTACGCCAATATTTTCCCCATAATACCCTCTGTCATACGCAGCCTTGGCATTAATTATTTGTCTGACTCTGTCCATATGGATTCCTTTTTTTATTAATATATGCATAGACGTGCCGTCCTGACGATCTATTAATGTCATTTTTAGCAGTTTACTTGTATTTCTCTACATTCGTGCCGTCCACTTTCTCAAAGGGTACCCAGACATATTTGCCATCCTTTGACAACCCCTCGATCTCTTTCGCAGAGCCGCCGGAACCGAGAGCGATCGCCGCTTTCACTGCGGCCTCTCCCTGCCCGGTTGCTGACTGGTAGACAGTAAATGCCATATCCCCTTTGATAATTGCGTCACATCCATCCGCTGTCGCATCAATCCCTAATATGACCGCATCCGAAATCCCATTTTTTTTACATGCGTCAACTACGCCAAGAGCCATGGCGTCATTGTTGCACGCCACGACATCAAATTCCTTGCCTGTGCTAAGAAATATGCTAAAATATTTCTCTGCTTTCGCCCGGTCCCAGTCCGCCTGGTCTTGGAATACATAATTAATTTTTTTGCCAGAGTCGCTCAGAGTATTTTTCAGCTGGCTTGTCCTTCCTTCTGTTGCAGAATGGGTGTTTGGTCCTGTGAGCATTGCCACATTGATTTCATTCTTCCCAGCCATTGCGTCTAAAATATATTCTGCCTGATATTGTCCGGCGACACTCTCGTCAGACCCTACATACATATATTTGTCTGCCTCCAGCCGGGATTCATCAGGACAGCTATTAAAAAATATGATTGGCAAATCCCCGGCGATTGCCTCTAATTCCAGTGTCGTATCTGTATCGACCGGAGAGCATATAATGACGTCATAGCCCTCTTCCACTGCCTGTTTGATTTGTCCTACCTGAATCTCAATGGAATCATTTGCTTCATACACATCCAAGACTGCTCCATGGTCTTTCGCTGTTTCCTTTGCACTGTTCACCAATACCGTACGGAACGTATCTGCAGAGGAAAGAGACAGATAAATTTTAACGTTTCCTCCTGCCTTCAAATCTCCTTTCGCTGCACATCCACATAGACAGACCATAACCCATATCACGAACAGCATCCCTGCTCTCTTTCTCATCACAATCCCTCCTTATATCCGAAATAATCTCACCTGTTCTGCCAACTCCTCTGAGGAAGCTGTCAAGCTCTTTGATTCCTCTGCTGCCTGCGCACTGTTTTGGGCGATCCCCTTTGCCTGTTCCAGCATGTTTTCTGAAGTGGCAAGAATTTCATCGGAGCTTGCCGCCTGCTCTTGCGAAATGGCAGCCACATTTGCCGCAACCTCGTCTACCTGGTTGATTTTCTCAACCATATGCCCTAACATCTCACTGGTTTCCTGTATATTTTCAAAAATCTTCTCAAACGTATTGATTGCCGTATGGATTAGCTTGCTACTCTTTTCGATATCACCCGCGCTGTCCCCTGTCTGGCGCACGACGTCTGCCACGAGTGCATTTACTTCCTCAATCAATTTAGAAATATGTTCCACAGAAGCTGTGCTGTTGTTTGCCAGGTTGCCGATTTCTGAAGCAACCACGGCAAATCCCCGGCCTGCCTCCCCGGCCCGTGCCGCCTCTATAGAGGCATTCAATGACAGCAAGTTTGTCTCCTCTGCAATATTTCCAATCAACTGGACAATCGCCACGATCTCCCCAGACGCAGTTCCCACCTTGCCCACTGCCTGTTCAAGATTCTTTATGGAATTTCGGATGTTTTCCAATTCCTTCCCGACAAGCTCCATATCCCTTCTTCCTCTCTGGGATACCTCCACAGTCTCACTCATTTTTTGTTCCACATTGTCACTGTCGGCTTTGGTATCTGCCACCACCCCGGCAAGCTTTGTCGCATTTTCTGCAACCTCATACACGGACATCGAAAGCTGGTCCACCGTCGAATTCAACTCTCCCATGGATTCTGACTGGATAGCCGCTGCTGACTGCATCTGCCTGGACATGTTATCGCTAGTATCTGCCTGCGCCCCCAGTTTGCCCGAAATTCCCTCCATAGAAGAGATCATTTTCTTCATGGAATGGATGAACCGTTCGACACTGCGGCTCATTACGGCGATTTCATCTTTTCCTTTACTGGTCACGTTGATCGTAAAGTCACCGTCTGTCATGGCGGTAATTACTTTTGTGAGCCTCTTTACCGGATTTACCACGAAATGAGTCACGCGTTCAATCACCAGGCACAAGAGCAAAATAGAAATCACGCTGATGACAATCATAATGCTGCGCAGCCGAATTAAGTCTTCCATAACAATCTCTCTTGGAATATAAGAAATCAAGATCCAGTCGGTTCCGGCTACTTTCTCAAACACCGTCATATTGCCTTCCAGAACACTAAAGTCATAATCACGGCTTGTGATTTTTTCTCCCACTTTTTGCTGGAATGCATTGCTGTCGTCACTGCCAATCTTCTTTGAAATCAGCGCACTGTCACGATTTGCGAGAATTGTTCCATCTCTGCCGTCTACCAGGAATGATTCTGCATTTTTCATTCCAATAAAGCCATTTACTATAATCGAAATACGGTCTAATGTCATATCTGCAGAAATCACCTTGATTTTCCCAGATCCGTCATTTAAAATGCCAGAAGCGCTAATGACATTTTCCCCTTGTGCGTTTATATAAGCAGATCCTACTCCCATATTGACCCTGGTAAGCCCTTCCAAGTACCATGTGCTTCCTGTGGGGTCTGTTTCATTTACTGAAGATTCTGAAGCCTTAAACAGCTTCCCATCTTCGTCTGCTATGTAGATCCCTTGAGGGTAGTTGGAATTATAATTATAATAGCCATCCAAAATAGCCTGGAGCTGCTTATCGTTGAGCTTGGTATTCTCCACTGCGGCCTTTACCGCCTGGAACGCTTCAATATTCTCATTGAGCCACCCTTCTATCTGGGAAGACTGGTTTCCCACCGATGACTCTAAAAGATTTTTAGAATAATTCTCAATAATTCTTGCCGATGTGCGGTAAGCAATCAGCACCAATGCAACGATTAGCAAAATCACGATCGGCACAATGGTAGCCAAGAGCTTCATTCTGATGGATATCATTCCCTTTCGTTCTCTGTCCTGTTTCTCTTTTTTCATAAACACCCTCCCTTTTCTTGTATTCTCGGATTCTCTGCGAAATCTAACTTCATGTCCCATGCTCCTATTTTAGTATATTTGGGAACATTATACAAGAAAACTAAGCATTTTGAAATCCTGATCTTAAAAAAAAAGAACAGAGTGCAATTTCTGCGCTCTGCTCTTTCTTTATCGTATCTATATATTTTATCGGAAAAACGCTACTTCTTCTGCGCTTCTTTGGGCAAATCTTTGATAGAAAAGCTGAATCTTCCCATCTTGTCCTTGCCAACGCAGACTACTTTCACAATATCTCCCAAAGTCAATACGTCTTCCACTCGGTCGATATGCTCTTTTGCTATCTTGGAAATATGAACCATACCTTCTTTTCCTGGCGCAAACTCCAAAAATGCGCCGAATTCCTTAATGCTGATTACTTTCCCAGTAAATATCTGACCAGCTTCGAAGTCTGTCGTAATAATTTCAATCATTCTGACAGCCTTATCTATCATTCCTTTGTCTGTTCCACAGATAGAGACAGCTCCCTCGTCGCTGATATCAATCTTGACGCCAGTCTGTTCAATGATGGCATTGATAGTCTTTCCTCTCTGCCCAACCACGTCTCCGATCTTTGCAGGATCAATCTGAATCTGCAAAATCCTTGGCGCAAACTCGCCCACTTCTTTGCGGGGCTCTGCAATCGCCTTAGACATTACTTCGTCCATGATATAAAGCCTTGCTTCCCTGGTCCTGCGGATCGCTTCCTCAACAATGGGACGGGTAAGGCCATGAATCTTGATGTCCATCTGAATTGCCGTAATGCCGTCATGAGTGCCAGTCACTTTGAAATCCATGTCCCCAAAGAAATCTTCAAGCCCCTGGATGTCGGTAAGCACCAGATAATCATCATCGGTATCTCCTGTCACCAGCCCGCAGGAAATACCTGCTACCATCTTGCGAATTGGCACCCCTGCAGCCATCAGCGCCATGCAAGAAGCGCAGGTAGAGGCCATGGAAGTCGAGCCGTTGGATTCAAAGGTCTCTGAAACAGCGCGAATCGCATAAGGAAACTCTTCCTCTGTGGGAAGCACTGGCATCAATGCCCGCTCCGCAAGCGCGCCATGTCCAATTTCACGCCGTCCTGGTCCTCTGCTGGGCTTTGTCTCTCCCACGGAATAAGACGGGAAATTATAATGATGCATATAACGCTTATTGACTTCGTTTTCATCTAAGCCGTCAATCCTTTGAACTTCCGATAAAGGCGCCAGCGTTACCACGTCGCAGATCTGCGTCTGTCCCCTGGTAAACATGGCGGAACCATGCACTCTTGGAATCAGGTCTATCTCTGCCGCAAGAGGGCGTATTTGATCAATGGCACGTCCATCTGGCCTCTTATGATCTTTTAAGATCATCTTGCGCACCGTCTTTTTCTGATACTGGTAAATCGCCTCTCCCAATACTTCGATCCATGCTTCGTTTTCTGCAAACGCTTCTTCCAAGCGCTCGGTAATCTTTCTGATATTTTCTTCACGCACCTGCTTTACATCTGTAAATACTGCTTCTTCCATTTCCTCTGGGGGAACGATCTCTTTGATCGCAGCAAACAATTCTTCCGGAACGGCGCAGCTTGTGTACGCATGCTTCTCTTTTCCGACTTCTGCCACTATCTCGTTGATGAATGCTATAATCGCCTGATTGACATCATGAGCCATATAAATAGCTTCAAGCATCTTATCTTCTGGGATCTCGTTCGCACCCGCTTCAATCATGATGACTTTCTCGCTGGTAGAAGCTACCGTGAGATTTAAGTCGCCATTTTTCCACTGCTCTTGCGAGGGATTCAACACAAATGCTCCGTCGATCATTCCCACCTGCGTGGTCGCACAAGGCCCGGCAAAGGGAATATCTGAAATACTGGTTGCAATTGCAGAGCCAATCATCGCTACCAGCTCTGGACGGCAGGACGGATCGACGCTCATAACCAAGTTATTTAATGTCACGTCATTACGGTAATCTTTGGGAAACAGCGGGCGCATGGGACGGTCAATCACCCGTGAGGTTAAAATCGCATTTTCTGAAGCCTTGCCTTCCCTCTTGTTAAATCCACCTGGAATTTTCCCTACGGAATATAACTTTTCTTCATATTCCACGCTTAAAGGAAAGAAATCAATCCCTTCCCTGGGCTTGTCCGATGCCGTAGCCGTGCACAATACGACCGTGTCGCCATATTGCATAAATGCAGCGCCGTTTGCCTGTGCCGCCACTCTTCCGATATCGACTCTCAGCGTCCTGCCCGCCAGTTCCATAGTAAACTGTTTATACATAAGCTTTCTCCTTCTAAGAAAATAGAGCGGTAAACCGCTCTATTCTGGGCACGCAAAAATTATTTTCTCAGCCCTAAACGTTCAATTAATGTACGATATCTTTCAATATCCACCTTCTTTAAATAAGCCAGCAGACCACGTCTCTGACCTACCATTTTCAAAAGCCCGCGTCTGGAATGATGGTCCTTGGGATTCTCTTTCAAATGATCTGTTAATTCTTGAATTCTAGCTGTCAATATGGCGATTTGAACCTCTGGGGAACCTGTGTCTCCTGGCGTTCTTCCATACTCAGCGATAATTGACTGTTTCTTTTCCTTCGCTATCATAGATGATAACCTCCTTAAAATAATAGTATCGCCCTTTGCGCTTTCCTTATCCGAAAAACTTTGAGATATTAAGCAACGGTTGGAGTGTCCGGTTACTGAATACGGGCTGTCTCAAAAGTTCTGGCGAGCATCTTTGGGACGCTCACCAGATAGCATTATATCATATGGTTTTTTGCTTGTAAAGAAATAAATTCTTTTTGAATTTCCCCATTTTGCGATTCAGAGTGCCAAAAGGTTTCCATCACAAAGTGATGGAAACACTTTGCACATAAAAGCGCTCTGGAAAGCTAGCTTTTCAGAGCGCTTTTTGTGCAAGATGTCTATGCTGCCAAAGGCAGCAAGACCTTTTGGCGCTATAATATCGGCTATTATAAAAAATAGGGAAACTCAAAATAAATTCTTATTCGCTGATCAACCTTGTCACGCAAACAGGCGTGCGATAAAATGCATTGGATATCTTGATGCCTGTCTTTGCAGAGCTTGCATGGACGATCTGACCGTTTCCTATATACATCGCAACATGATTGATACCGCTGCCGTTTCCATAGAAGAAGAGATCTCCCGGCTTTGCCTGCGAAGGATCAATCTTCGTGCCGTAGCCAGACTGCGCCCTAGAAGAATGAGGCAGATAGACGCCATACTTCTCATAGATCCGCATCGTAAATCCAGAACAGTCAACGCCATTGGAAAGACTTGTTCCGCCCCAGACATAACGATTTCCCACGAACTGGCAAGCATACTGCACCATGTCCACCCGGACGTCCGAAATGCCTTCGCCATAACGGATCTCTGTCATGGTCATCGCTTTAGGAAGCTGCTCAGACAGCTCTACGAACTCGCTTGCCACATAACATGGATCGCCGTCTATATCCACCTTGATCCAGCCGCCGAGGTTGTCCAGCATCTGCATCTCTTCACCCTCTGCGATAGTCACCCAAATGCTGCTGTCGGTATTCGGCTCCACTCTGGCATTCAAAGTCTGGGTTTTAGAAACCGCAACAATGGACTTTACTTCTTTCGCCCGTTGAACAGCCTCTTTGCCTGTAAGCAGATATTCGCCTTTTACATATCCAGTCACTTCTCCAGACTGGATATGGTACCACTCGCCTTCTTGAGACATAATCTCGCAGCCTGCATCTTTGGGAAGCTTTCCTACAAGATCCGTGTCCTCGCCGGCGCCTTCCCGGATATTTAAATGATTCTCGACATTGGCAATCCCAAGAACCGTGTATCCACATATATTCTGCAAATCTGAAGCTGTAGTGACGTCTGCCTTTGAAGCAGATTTGGCAGCGGTGGCATCGCCCGTCAAAGAACTACTGAAAATGGCGGAAATACCTGCGTTCACTTCTCTTGCTGCATCTGCTGGAAGCTTTGCCATGCCCATCATGGTTATACCTGCCAAACATCCTGCAACTATTCTTCTCATCGTATGGTTTCTCATCTGTTTACCTCCAAGAAAACTGTATTATGTTCAAAATATTATATATTTCCTTTTCTTCTTCGCTTGCGCCCATTATATCAATCATCTATTACACTGTCAAGATGATTTGTAACAATTTTGTAATAGTTTAATTGGCTGTTTTCTTGGACTGTAACACAGAAATATCACATAGCCTCCTCTGGATCATTTTCAAGAATCGAAAATGCAATATTTGTCGCATGATCTGCGACACGTTCTAAACTAGTCACCAAATCTGTAAACAAAATCCCTGTCATTGGAGAACATTTTCCTTTTGCCATGCGCTTAACATGATTTTGCTGAAGTTCCCGCTCCATAAGGTCGATGCTGTTTTCCAATTCCATAATATATGAAAGATTTTTCTTATCCATCGTGGTAAACATTTCCATGGACTTTTCGAAAATGGACATCGTCTTATGATGCATTTCCTTGATCTCTTTTTGCCCTTTCTTGGTAAACTCCAGGCTTTCCTCCGCACTTTTGACCGCAGCGTCCGCAATGTTCTCCGCATGGTCTCCAATGCGCTCAATATCACTGACGACGTGAAACAAGCCGCCAATACGTTTTGCATCCACCACGGGAAGCTGCAACTGGTTGATCTTTACCAAATAATCTGTAATCTCTTTGCTAAGGAAGTCAATCTGCTTTTCCGTTTCATAAACCCTTGAGATTTTCTCCTGATCGCCATCAAAAAACGCCTCCATGGCAAGAGTCATGTTCTCACGGGCGAGCCCTCCCATGCGCTCGATTTCCTGGGTAGTCTCTACCACTGCCGTGGAAGGAGAAAATATCGTCTGCTTTCCAATATATTGGAACTGATATTCCTTTTGCTGCTGATCCTCTCCTGGAATTATCCGCCTGGTCAAAAGCACGAACTGCGCAGATAATGGCAAAAAGATCAGTGTCTGGAAAATCTTAAAGAATGTATCTGCATTTGCCACGCACCGTCCCACGTCAGAACCAGAAATATGTAAGATAAAGTTTTCAAAATATTCCATGCCAAAAGCCAGTAAAATCCCAATAACGACCATTCCCAGCACATTAAACATCACATGGATCATCGCTGCCCGCTTCGCCTCTTTCTTGGCGTCCAAACTCGCCAATACTGCCGGAGTGCAAGAACCGATGTTACAGCCCAGGATCACATAAAAACAGACGGATAAGTCAATCAGTCCCTGGCTTGCCATGAGCAAAAGGATGCTGACAGTTACAGAAGAGCTCTGAACAATCACCGTAATGGCCGTTCCAAATAAAATGCCGACCACAGGATTATCCATGCTGCCCAATACGTCCAGAACTGCCTGATAGTCTCTTAAGTCCGTCATGGCGTCTTTCATCATGCTGATTCCCATAAACAGCGCTCCAAATCCCAGGATCACCTCCCCGATCTTCTTCACCATTGGCTTTTTTCCAAACATGATGAACACTGCTCCCACAAATAAAATAAAGGGGGCGACGCCTGTCAGGTTAAACGCCACAAGCTGGGAGGTAATGGTAGTCCCGATATTCGCGCCAAAAATAATTCCCACTGACTGAGCCAGAGTCATAATCTCTGCATTTACAAAACTTACCACCATTACCGTGGTCGCCCCCGAGGATTGTATGATGGCGGTGAATAACGCCCCGAAAAGGACCGCCACGATTTTATTTTTGGTCATCGCTTCCAATATGGAGCGAAGCCTTGCGCCCGCCGCTTTCTGCAAACCCTGGCTCATAAAATTCATGCCAAATAAAAATAATCCCAGACCACCCAGTAAATTTAATATTAATTCCATGCCATTCACCCTCTAGTTCTTGCGAACTCCTTTTCCTGCGTTAAAATACATTTTTGCATACTGAATATCCTGCTCCATCTGTGCTTTTAATGCCTCAAGAGACTCAAATTTCTGTTCTGGACGGACGCATTTCAAAAAACTCACGCGGATCTCTTCCCCATACATATCCTCTGACACGCCAAATAAGTGGGTCTCCACGCCCACAGGATGCTCTCCCTTGACGCTAGGCTTTACGCCAACATTGGTGATCCCTTGATAACGCCTCCCGTTCCATGTTGTCTCAGAAATGTATACGCCAAAAGGGGGCAGCAATTTCTCAGGCGGTGGCAAGAGATTGACCGTCGGTATTCCAAGGACTGCTTTGCCCATCTTTTTCCCATGGAGCACGTTCCCTGACACAAAAAAAGCATAACCTAGTAATTGATTTGCTTTTCCTATGTTCCCTGCGGCAATTTCATCGCGAACATAAGTGCTGCTTATATCCTTTCCATCTTCGCGAATCTTGTCCACTATCTTTGCTTGATATCCAAATAGCGGCGCATACGCTTCTAGCATCCGGTAATCACCCCTGCGCTGATGCCCAAAATGAAAATCCGTTCCCACTACCATATATTTTACATGAAGATTTTCAGAAATTCTTCGTATAAATTCCTCAGGCTCCATGCACATCACTTCCCGGGTAAAGGGGCACTCGATCACATAGTCAATGCCTCTTTCCCGAAATAGAGACTCTTTTTCCTGACTGGTGGTAAGCACCTGGGCAGAAATATTTTGAACCTGCTCCCTAGGCGGAACGTCAAATGTAAAGATAGCCGCCTTTAACTCTTTGTGTTCCTGTTTCTTTTTTGCCATATACTGCAACAACAATTCATGGCCCCGGTGAAGCCCGTCAAATTTGCCAAGGGACAGCACGGTAGGCTCCTGTATTTCAAATGTCATGCTCTGCTTTATGTATTCCATAGCTTCTGTCCTATTCCATAAAAATCTTTATGGGACGAATGTCCCCGCTGGATTCCTTCCACTGATAAATTCCTGCAAACGCCTGCTTTTCATCATAAATGCGCAGCACAGTGTTTTCATAGGCGTTCTTCCACTCGTCGGTCCATTCTCTCCTGAGCGGGTTTCCATTATGCAGCAGCCTGGAAAACTCTTTCTTGACAGTTAACATCGGATACTGCAAAAACACGCTGTCGGTATCCTTTATCAAATCTTTAAAATCTTCTTTTGCAAGTTCTCTGCCTGGATTTCGTTTGTAAAATTCTCTAACTCGTTCTTGCAGTTCCGAAAGCTTATGCGCATCCTGCAGTAGAAATTGCGATACCCTGGTACGCACTAAAGACTTCATGCAGCCCCCGCATCCTGCGGCAGCTCCAATGTCATGACAAAGCGTGCGAATGTAAGTCCCTTTGGAACAATGTACCCGCATGCGAACCTCTGGCAGGGCGACATTTATAACATCAATGTCATATATCTGTATCCTGCGGGGCTTCCGCTCAACGGTGACGCCTGCCCTTGCCAAGTCACAAAGCTTTCTGCCATTCACTTTCAAGGCAGAGTACATTGGCGGCATCTGTTCGCAATCTCCTATGAAGCCCTGGATGATCTTTCGAATCTGATCTTCGCCAACGTCCGCTTTTGTCTTTTGCATGATAGTTCCTGTGATATCCTGGGTATCTGTGACTGTCCCCAGCAACAAGACTGTCTCATATTCCTTGTCTTTATCTGCAAGGAGGTCACAGGCTTTGGTCGCCTTGCCCAGACATACCGGAAGCACTCCCTCTGCATCTGGATCTAGCGTACCAGTATGCCCGATTTTTTTCTGCCCGAAAATGCCTCTTAACTTTGCCACCACGTCATGGGAAGTATAGCCCTTTTCTTTATATACGTTAATAATTCCATTTATCATCAAGCTGTTCCTTTACTTCCATAGATATTTTTTCAATGATCTTTAAGGGTTCTCCCTCCATGGTGGCTCCGGCAGCTCTCACATGCCCGCCTCCCTGATATTTCATGGCAATCGACGCAACATCCACTTTTCCATTTGAACGCATACTCACTTTCCAGGTATGATCTTCATTCTCATAAAGAAAGACTGCGGCTTCCACGCCTTTGGTCACCCGAAGCTGACTGACAATCCCGTCCAAATGCTTTGGCATCACCTGAAACTTTTTCATTTCCTCCTGGCTGACTGCAGTGCCGATGACCGCTCCGTCCAAAAAAAGACGGCTGTTTAACAGAGCCTGCCCAAGAATCTGATTTTGGCAAAACGTCTTTGTATAAAAGGTGTCGTCAATGATTTTAGAAAAATTAATTCCTTTTTCCATCAGCACGCCCGCCGCATTCATAGTCTTTGCAGAAGTGCAAGAATATTGGAATACTCCTGTATCGTGCACCATTCCCACATAAATGCACTCCGCAATCTCTTTTGTAATCTTCTCAACCTCCAGAAGTTCAAAAATCAGCTCTGACGTGGAACTTGCATTAGGAAATATATAATTTTCATCTGCGAAGCTGCCGTTGCTTACATGGTGATCAACGCAAATGGTCTTTGCAGCAGTCTCAAAGTACTTGACTGCCTCTCCCAGCCGCCCCGTGTCTCCACAATCCAATACGATGCAAAGATCATAAGTCTTATCCAAATCAAATGAGTGACAAATCTTTTCCGCATTTTTCAAAAACTTAAAGATGTTGGGAATAGGCTCCAAATACACGTCAGCCTCTATCTGCGGGTACCACGTTGAAATGTAGTTATATACAGCCAAGCAGGAACCCACGCAGTCGCCATCGGGCCTTACATGGCCAGCCACGGCAACTGTTTTTGCCTGCGCCAGTCGGGATGCTAAATCTTTCATGCAAAACACTTCCTTTTCCTATCAGCTCTGCTGATGATTTACTTCATCAATGAGCTTTGACATGTTGACGCCATATTCGATCGATTGATCTAATACAAACCGAATCTCTGGCGTATTCCTTAAATTAATATTCTTTGCCAGCTTGCTGCGTATATAGCCTTCCGCACTTTTCAGCCCCGCAAGGGTGTCCTGCTGGGACGCCTCGTCCCCTAGCACGCTGATATACGCCTTACAAGTTTTTAAATCAGCAGCTACCTCCACGGCAACCACGGAAGTCATAGGGTTAATCCTGGGATCTTTGATCTCTCCGCGGATAATATTGCTCAATTCCCTCAAAACTTCGCCGTTAATTCTTGTATTCTTAATGCTGTTTTTTTTCATATATTCTGCTATGCTCCTCATTCACTGCTGGCTCTCTCCGCCTTAAGGCTGCGATTGCCCAAAGCAGAGTTGCCAGATCTCACACTGTTAACGCGGCACTTCCACCATAGTATAGGACTCTACCACGTCAAGCTCTTGTATATCGTTAAAACCGTCAAATACCAGGCCGCATTCATAGCCTGCCTTGACCTCTTTCACATCATCTTTAAAACGTTTCAGGGACGCCAGGTCACCTTCGAAAATCTGCTCGCCCTCTCTGGAAATCCGAACTTTGCATCCTCTCTGGAACATGCCGTCTAGCACATAGGAACCAGCAATATTCCCGACTCCGGAAGCCTTGAAGATCTGACGGATCTCCGCATGACCCAATATTTTTTCCTCAAAAATCGGATCCAACATGCCTTTCATGGCAGCCTGCACATCCTCAATCGCATTGTAGATTACCTTGTAAAGCCTCATATCTACGCCCTCCCGCTCGGCAGTTGCCTTTGCCGTCGCATCTGGACGTACGTTAAATCCGATGATAATGGCGTTGGAAGCTGAAGCAAGGCTGACATCTGACTCATTGATAGCGCCCACGCCTCCGTGAATCACCTTTACAACCACCTCTTCATCCGACAGCTTGATCAAGCTCTGTTTTACTGCTTCCACGGAACCTTGGACGTCCGCCTTTACGATAATCGGCAGCTCCTTGATGTTTCCAGACTGAATCTGAGAGAACAAGTCGTCTAAAGACATTCTGGATTTCGTATCTTCCAGCATTTTCTCACGCCCCTCGGAGATGAATGTATCTGCAAAACTCTTTGCCTCTTTCTCCGAATCCATACATACAAAGATTTCCCCTGCATTGGGCACATTATTCAATCCTAATATTTCCACTGGCGTAGAAGGGCCTGCTTCCTTGACTCTTCTGCCCTTATCATCTATCATCGCCCTTACTTTGCCATAGCAGCTTCCACAAGCGACAGGCTGGCCTACCTTCAAGGTTCCCTTCTGTACGAGAATGGTCGCCACCGATCCGCGTCCTTTATCAAGCTGCGCCTCAATGACAAGCCCTCTTGCATTGCGCTTGGGATTTGCCTTTAATTCACTGATCTCCGCAGTCAGCAATACCATTTCCAGCAAATTGTCAATTCCCTCATGCGTATGTGCGGACACTGGCACAAAAATCGTACTTCCGCCCCAGTCTTCAGGGATCAGTTCATACTCTGCAAGTTCCTGTTTGACACGCTCAATATTTGCGCTGGGCTTATCAATTTTATTGATTGCAACAATAATTTCCACCTCTGCCGCTTTTGCATGGCTGATAGCCTCTACTGTCTGAGGCATCACGCCGTCATCAGCCGCTACTACCAGGATTGCGATATCCGTAGCGTTTGCCCCGCGCATACGCATAGCGGTAAACGCCTCATGACCTGGCGTATCAAGAAACGTGATCTTTTCTCCATTGCATTCGACCATATATGCGCCAATGTGCTGAGTAATGCCTCCCGCTTCCTTGTCGATCACATGCGTGTCACGGATGGCGTCTAACAAAGAAGTCTTACCATGATCGACATGCCCCATGACGCAAACGACTGGAGGGCGTTTCACCTGAATTGCAGCATCCTCTTCCTCTTCTTTCAAAAGCTCCGCAATAACATCCACTTTCTCTTCCATCTCGCAGATGCAGTTGAATTCCAGAGCAATTTCTTCTGCTGTTGCAAAATCAATCTCACTGTTTACTGTCACCATGGTTCCCTGCAAAAAGAGCTTTTTAATGATGGCCGACGCCTGCACTTTCATACGGTCCGCCAGCTCCTTAATGGTCATTTTTTCTGGAAGGATAATGTTCTTTATCGTTTCTTCTTCTTTCTTATGCGGCTGAGGCTGAGGCTGCTGGTTTTTCTTACCCCTGGTTTTCTTCTCCAGGTTGTCGAAACGCTCTTTTTTCTTGCCCATCAAGTCTTTTTCATGACGCTGGCTGTTTCCTTTGCGATTGTCACGTTCTCTGCTTTCCTTGCCCCTGGTCTCATCCATAGAAGAAGTGGCGCTGTTTTGATTCAGCTTATTGATTTCTTGTTCAAAACGATTTCTCTGACCGCCTCTGCTGTTTTGACCATTTCGATTGTTACGGTCTCCCTGCGGCCTGCCATTTCGGTCTCCTTGTGGTCTCCCGTTTCGATCTCCCTGTGGTCTTCCATTGCGGTCCCCCTGTGGTCTCCCGTTTCGGTCCCCCTGCGGCCTGCCATTTCGGTCTCCTTGCGGTCTCCCGTTTCGGTCCCCCTGCAGCCTGCCATTTCGGTCTCCTTGCGGTCTCCCGTTTCGGTCTCCCTGCGGCCTGCCATTTCGGTCTCCTTGCGGTCTCCCGTTTCGGTCCCCCTGCGGTCTTGCGCTTCTTTCTTCCTGCGGCCTGCTGTTTCGATCTCCTTGCGGCCTTGTTGCGCCTTCTGCCTGTGCTCTTGCATTGCCTCCCTGAGCTTTCGGAGAGTGTTCTGTCTGTGCCTTGTCTGCCTGCGGCCTTGCCGTATTCTCTGCCTGCATTTTTACTTCCTGGGTTTTCACTGCCGGATATCCGCTTTGCATCTTTTCACCGCCACTCCTTGCAGAACGATCCACTTGCGGCTTATCTGACTGTGGCCTTGCAGAACGTTCTGCCTGTGGTCTTGAGGGACGTCTTTTCGCCGTTTTGCTATTCTGTGGGTTATACACTGCCGTGATACTTGATTTTTTCTTGGGACGCTCCTGGACTTTTACCGTTGCCTCTTTTGCATCCTGCATTTCTCCTGCCGTCTTTCCCTCACTCTCCTTCTTTGCCGCTTCTTTGACGGGCGCTTTTGCCACCGCCTCTGTTGCTGGAGCTTTTGCCGGCGCCTCTTTGGATCCTTCCTTTTGAGGAGCTGACTCAGATTTTCCAGTTCCAAATCTAGCCCTCACCATGTCTATCGCTTCATCCTCAATGGAGCTGCTTGCCACTTTCTTTGAAATGTTTTTACTTTCCAGAAATTTAATAACTTCCTTGGGCTGTATATTTAATTCTTTTGCAAGTTCATACACTCTGATTTTCGCCATACTTTTACTACCTCCGCTCTTCCGTTTGTTCTGTTAATTTTAATTTTTCCTCAAGGCTCTTGGCAAAGCCCTCGTCCAATACCGCCAATGAAGCACGGAACTGGTAGCCAATGGCTTTTCCCAACGCCTCTTTGGAAGCATATAAATACATGGGAACCTGATAAAAAGAACACATATTCCGAAATTTCTTTTTCGTATTGTCTGAGGCTTCCTCAGACACAACTACAAGATATGCACCTTTTGACTTCACTGCCTTTTCGGTAGAGAATTCGCCACTGGCTACTTTCCCTGCTTTTTTCGCAAGCCCCAGCATGGATAATATTCTATCGCTCTGCAACCGTATCGATCTCCTTTTCCAAATTCTCAATCACTTCTCTGGGCATGGCAGTTTTCAAGGAACGCTCTAACCCTTTGCTCTTAACAGCCTGTGCCAGGCATTCTACATTGGGACATAAATATGCGCCTCTGCCATTCTTTTTTCCAGTTACATCTAGTAAGATTTCATTTTCTGCCGTCTTAATGATGCGAAGCAGCTCTTTCTTGCTTTTCATCTCTTTGCATCCGACACACTGGCGCATAGGCACCTTCTTATTCATAGGATTCTCCCTCGCTTTCGAAAGCTTCCATCTTTAGATCGTTGTTTGCAGAGCTATCTTTTGGGAGCTCCTCATCGCTCTCTAAATCATGATCCCCCGGCAGTACTTCGCTTTGCTCTAAAGCATAATCCTCTGGCAATTGCTCACTTTCCTCTAAAGCGTAATCCGTTGGCAGCTCCTCGTTCTGCTCCAGATAATCGTCTTCGTCATACTCTTCGTAATCATTCTCATAATCCATGAAGTCTCCGGCTTCCCTCGCCTGAGTCTCGCTCTTGATATCAATCTTAAATCCGGTAAGCCTGGCGGCAAGTCTGGCGTTTTGACCCTCTTTCCCTATCGCAAGAGAAAGCTGATAGTCAGGAACCACCACTTTTGCAGTCTTTTCTTCTGCATCAGCAATCACGGAAATTACTTTGGCAGGGCTTAATGCGTTTTCAATCAACATGGCTGCATTATCACTCCAATTGATAATGTCAATTTTCTCTCCGCGCAGTTCGTTGACAATCATATTTACCCGGGCTCCGTTCAGCCCCACGCAGGCGCCGACTGGATCCACATTAGGATCATTGCTCCAAACCGCAATCTTAGTTCTGCTTCCTGGCTCTCTGGAAATGCTCTTAATTTCCACGATCCCCTCCCGCACTTCTGTCACTTCTGATTCAAATAGGCGCTTTACCAGCTCTGGATGGGTTCTAGATACCAGGATCTTTGGACCTTTTGAGGTAGATTTGACTTCCAGAATATAGAGCTTTATACGCTCAGTAGGTTGGAATATCTCGCCTTTCACCTGCTCGTTTTCACTTAGCACGGCATCCACCTTGCCCAGATTAATGCTGATATTCTTACCTACATAACGCTGCACGATTCCTGTCACCACGTCCTTTTCTTTTCCATAATATTGGTCAAACAAGACCTTTCTTTCTTCCTCGCGGATCTTCTGAAGTATCACGTTCTTGGCATTCTGGGTGGTGATTCGTCCAAATTCTTTTGATTTGACTTCAACATTTACGACATCTCCGACGCAATACTTGGAATCAATCATCCTAGCATTGCCCAAACTGATCTCCAGTACCGGATCTTCCACCTCTTCCACGACGGTCTTTTCCGCATATACATGAAACTCACAAGTCTTGGGGTTCATATCTATTTTAATGTTATCCGATTTTCCGAAATGGTTCTTGCAGGCAGTAATCAGTGAATTTTCAATGGCCTCTAATAAAGTATCTTTGCTGATATCCTTTTCTTTTTCCAGTATATTTAACGCTTCTAATAACTCATTGTTCATTTTTTTATCCTCCTGAATAGTTTTTCTGTTATTTTGCGCATTCTAAAAATCAAAAGCCAGACGAATCAATGCAATCTCTGATTTCGCAAAGGTCATCTCTGTCCCATCATCCAGTACTATCATTACTGTCGCCGCATCGAAAGACTTTAAAATTCCATAAAATTCTTTTTGTTTATTAATGGCACGGTAAGTGCGGATTTCCAATCTTTCTCCCATGCTGCGCTGATAATCTTTCTCTTTCTTCAAAGGTCTGCCTAACCCTGGAGAACTTACTTCAAATATATAAGATTCCTCGATAAAATCCTTTTCATCCAGTAAATCGCTCATCCTGCGGCTCACAAGCTCACAATCATCCACTGTAATTCCGCCTTCTTTATCTATATAGGCCCGCAGATACCAGTTGCCTCCTTCTTTCACATATTCTACATCCACCAGCTCAAATTGATATTCTTCTATGATCGGAGCAAGGAGTTCCTCTGTTTTCTGCTCATATGCCTCTCTTCTTGACATTGCTACACCTTCTTTCCTCTTATCTGCTTTTTCATCTTCCAGACAAGCACCTGCCTGCACATAAAATTGAGAGTGGGCAAATACCCACTCTCAAGTCTAAGTTTATATAGTTATCATATATATGATAGCACTTAGCATTCCAAAATGCAAGGAGAATTTATATTTCCTGACGCTTTGCTGCGCCAGGCGCAGTCGCTTAGCGACTCTTCCACTCGCACGAGCGCGCATGCCCCATGGAAGAGTTTTATCTTATGGGATAAAACAAAAACACTGAAGTATCATATTACAGATTCCTTCAGCGTCTTGCGGGTTGGGCTATTCTATTAATAGCTAACAGCTCGTAGGGGAATCGAACCCCTGTTTCCGCCGTGAGAGGGCGGCGTCTTGACCGCTTGACCAACGAGCCATGTTATCTTATTCTCTCGAACTCAACAAGCTTATTATACATGCTGATTTCGAATATGTCAAGTACTTTTTTCAACTTTTTTTTACAAATTTATAACAGTTCAGCTCACCATCGCTCAAGCAAACACAAACCGCCTGCCGGGCAAACGATCTGCTGCTTTGCAGCTCCTGTCTCAGGCTTATGAAACGTTCTGTTCATCGCCAATATCAGGGATGGCTGAACTGTTACTACATTAACCTTCCAGCTTTACCTGCGCCAACTTCGCCAAAGTCGCAAAGCCTTCTGCGTCATTTACTGCCATCTCTGCCAGCATCTTGCGGTTCACTTCCACCCCTGCCAGCTTCAATCCATGCATAAACTTGCTGTAGGACAGTCCATTCATTCTCGCTGCCGCATTGATACGTGCAATCCAGAGCTGACGGAACTGTCTCTTTCTCTGCTTTCTGCCTGCATAAGAAGTAGCCAACGCCCTCATGACAGACTGTTTTGCCACTCTGTACTGCTTGCTGCGCGCTCCTCTGTATCCCTTTGCCAGCTTTAACACTCTATTATGCTTCTTTCTCGCATTTAAACCGCCTTTAATTCTTGCCATAACTTCTATTCCTCCTTAACTCGTTCTTACAAATACGGTAAAATCCTCTTCATATTCTTAACGTTTGTAGCGTCCGTGACCGTTGACTTTCTAAGATTCCTCTTTCTCTTTGCAGACTTCTTTGTCAAGATATGGCTCTTATAAGCTTTATTTCTTTTTAACTTTCCAGTTCCAGTCTTTTTAAAACGTTTTGCTGCTGATTTGCTTGTTTTCATTTTTGGCATTTTAAATTCCTCCTTAATGTCCGTTATTTCTTTTCCGTCAGCACAATGCTCATACTGCGCCCTTCCAATTTCGGTGCCTTTTCCACTGTGGCAATCTCTGCCAGCTCCTGGGCAAAGTCATCCAGAATATGTTTACTGTTCTGTATGTGCGCCATTTCCCTGCCGCGAAAACGTAAAGTAATCTTTACCTTATTGCCTTTCAAAATAAATTTCTTTGCTGCATTAATTTTGGTATTGAGATCATTGCTCTCAATATTCGGTGACAAACGGATCTCTTTGATCTCAACAGTTTTCTGCTTCTTCTTGGCTTCTTTCTCTTTTCTGACAAGCTCATATCTGTATTTTCCATAATCAATAATCTTGCACACTGGCGGCTTCGCCCCCGGGGCAATCTTCACCAGATCAAGCTCCGCATCCAGCGCAAGCTTCATCGCTTCCCGCACAGGCATAATGCCAAGCTGTTCACCGTCCTGGCCAATCAGACGAACTTCCTTATCCTTGATTTGTTCATTAATCATTAACTCGCTAATGGTCGTACACCTCCAAAAATTAATTTAACACTGTATGTATCTTCCTGTCCTCCATTCAGATACTGCAAAAAAAGTGGATAGGCAGACTATCCACTTTATATTCTAAATGTACTTACAGCTAAAGCGAGCCGTAAACAGAATATGAACCATAGACACGCATTCGTGCTAAGGTGAGAGCGGATACCCTACTTCTTTCTTCTTACAACTCTGTTACTTTATCACGTTTGAAAGCACATGTCAAGTTTTTTCTGCTTGATTATTCTGGGAAGCTAGCTTCCCAAGATAATCTTTGTGCCTTTTGAGGCTGTCGCAGGCATATACTCGCTTGTTCAAAAGGTCTTGCCGCTCATGCGGCAAAGACAGAATGCACAAAAATCACTCTGGAAAGCTAGCTTTCCAAGATGACTTTTGTGCATTTTGTTTACATTGCAAAGCAATGCAAACCTCTTGAACAAGCGAGTATATGCCTGCGACAGCCTCATTTCAATGCTATAAAATACAAAATGCGGAAACTCAAATTTTTCCGAATCCCAAAATAGGGAACTAAAAATTTTTCAAGCTCTTCCCTTTTCAAACAACATCACTTCTGCTAAACTATATAATCAGTACACGTTTATAACATTTTTAGAAAGGAAATCACATGACAGAATTAGCAAACAAGCAGATTGACCTGCACACCCATTCTACAGAATCAGACGGCACCCTGACCCCGGAAGCATTGATGCGCCACGCCAAGGAAATCGGATTGTCCGCCATTTCCCTAACAGATCACGACACTATCGGCGGTATTGCCAAAGCACGTCCCATCGCCGAACAACTGGGGCTGGAACTGGTGCCCGGCGTCGAGCTGTCCACCGATTACCAGGAACAGGAAGTGCATATCTTAGGCTACTACTTTGATGAGAGCAACCCCGAATTTCTGGCAAAGCTAACGGAATTTGTAGACGGCAGGGACAAGCGCAATGAAAAAATGATACGTCTGCTTCAGCAAGAGGGCTTTGACATCACCATGGAAGCCTTATATGCTGAAAACCCTGACAGCGTAATTACACGAGCGCATTTTGGAAAATACCTGGTGGAACACGGCTTTGTCAAAGACCGCAAAACCGTGTTCGCCAAGTATCTGGGAGACGACTGCCGCTGCTATGTCCCCCGTGAAAAGATTACGCCCTTTGAAGCGATCAAGCTGATCCAAATGGGCGGGGGCCTTGCATTTTTCGCCCATCCCGTCCTATGTCATATGAATCACGACAGGCTGCGCGACTTTACCAGGCGCTTAAAAGACGCCGGGCTTGTGGGATTGGAGGCCCTCTATTCTAAAAATTCGCCTGCAGATGAAAAAAACATGCAAGCCCTTGCACAGGAATTTGATCTTTTAATCAGCGGCGGCTCCGACTTCCATGGCGCCAACAAGCCTGAAATCCATTTAGGAACAGGAAAGGGCAATCTCAACATTCCTTATCATATTCTGGAAGAGATAAAAGAATATCACTCCACTGGCTCCGCTGGGACAAAAACCCGGTCCTGATAAGCATTCACTTTCTTGGGCACTGCATCCTTTGCCTCCTGGCAAAACTGTTCCTGGGAATTGACCAGCTTCTTTCCCCGTTTGTCTATTTTATCATATTTGCCGTCAGGCTTTAGGATATGTGCCTTCGTATTATCAGCAAGCTGCGTTCCCAGTACATGACGTACCTGATCCATTAGCTTCTCGTCTTCTACTGGGAACATAATCTCCACACGCCGATCCAAGTTTCTAGGCATCCAGTCTGCGCTTCCCATATAAATTTCTTCCTGTCCGTCATTGTGAAACCAGAAAATCCGACTGTGTTCCAAGAAATTGCCTACGATGGAATGCACGGTGATATTCTCGCTAATTTCGGGAATTCCTGTCTTCAAACAGCAGATCCCGCGGATTACCAATTCAATCTTTACGCCTGCCGCAGAAGCCTCATACAGCGCCGCTATCACATCTCTGTCACAGAGGGAATTCATTTTTGCCTTGATATACGCTTCCCTTCCTTCCTGGGCGTGTTTCATTTCCCTGCGGATCAGTTTCAGGAAACGTTTTCGCAGCCAGATAGGAGCTACTACCAGCTTGTTCCAGGAAAGGGGCTCTGAATAACCCGAAAGCATATTGAACACTGCCGTCGCATCTTCCCCAATGGCTTCGGAACAAGTGAAAATGCCAAGGTCTGTATATAATTTTGCCGTGGAATCGTTATAATTTCCGGTTCCCAGATGCACATACCTGCGAATGCCATCCTCTTCCTTGCGGACTACCAGCGCAATCTTGCTGTGGGTCTTTAATCCCACCAATCCATAAATTACATGGCATCCTGCTTTTTCCAGCTTTTTCGCCCAGACAATGTTATTCTCCTCATCAAAGCGCGCTTTCAATTCTACCAGCACCGATACTTGTTTTCCATTCTCCGCCGCTTGCGCCAGTGACGCAATAATCGGGGAATTGCCGCTGACCCGGTACAAAGTCTGCTTGATGGCAAGCACATCTGGATCCATAGAAGCCTGGCGGATAAAATCTACCACCGGGTCGAAGGTCTGGTAAGGGTGATGCAACAGAATATCCCCCTTGCGGATCGCTGCAAAGATATCCTCTCCTGGCACGATCTGCGGCACTCGCTGCGGCTTATAGGGCGGATAGCGCAGTTCATCCTTGCCTTCAATCCCATACATTTTCATCAGGAATGTCAAATCTAGCGGGCCTGCGATTTTATAGATGTCTTCAGATGCAATATGTAAATCCTGCTCCAGAATTTTCAGCAGTCGCTTATCAATCTTTTCTTCCACTTCCAGACGGATGACCTCTCCCCACTGCCGCTTCTTTAACTGTTTTTGGATTTCCTGTAGCAAATCTTCTGCTTCATCTTCGTCAATGCTTAGATCCGCATTCCGCATAATTCGGTATGGATAAGCGCAGAGCACATGGTAATTCAAAAAAAGCTGATGAATGTTCCGCTCTATCACCTGCTCTAGCAAAAGAAACGTTTGCATGCCATCTGCCGTGGACGGTATCTGGATGATCCGCGGCAGCACGGAAGGAACCTGGACTGTCGCAAACTCTGTCTCTGCCTTTTTCTCATCTTTTTTAGAAAGAAGAGCCGCAATGTTCAAAGACTTATTGCGAATCAAAGGAAACGGCCGGGAAGCGTCAACAGCCATAGGCGTAAGGACTGGATAGACATTTTCCTGAAAATAATGATCCACATACGCTGCCTGCTCTGGCGTCAGCTCTTCATGCGCATTGACAATTTCAATTCCCTGGCTGTGAAGCAGCGGCACTAAAGAACGGCTATAAGTGGAGTACTGCAGTTCTACCAGCGCGCGGGTGTCCTGATTGATGGCATCCAATTGCTCTTGCGCTGTCATGCCTGCAATGTCTTTCTTCTTGTAACCTGCGTGAACCATGTCTTTCAAAGATGCGACCCTGACCATAAAAAATTCATCGAGGTTTGACGATGTGATACTTACAAACTTAAGTCTCTCTAACAAAGGAATCGACTTATCTCTCGCTTCATTCAACACCCGGTGATTAAATTTCAGCCAGCTCAATTCCCGGTTCTCATAATATTCTGGTTTCAGATAATCCTTTTCTTTTTCCATTTGCTACCTCCTGCTAAAATACTCTTTTCTCTTTTATCTTAGGCATAACGCTGAATACTTCCTCGAAAGAATCCGCATAGGAGGAAAATAAACCTTTCTCCAGTATCATGCTTTCCTCTGTCTCGATGGTAATCAGCAGTTCTTTATCTTTGAGCGCCGCTTTGATGTTCTTAAATTTCTGTTTATGGCTTCGGTCCATGGCATTGGCAATCTTTAAAATTGCCATCAGCTTTGCGACAATCATATAGCTTTTCTGATCCATTTTGCTGCTGAGGCTTTCATAGGGCAGCATCGGCAGAGCGCTGTATTTTACGGCGCTTGCCACAATCTCCCGCTCCAAATGCGTCATCCCGATGATCTCAGACGCCATGATGATGCGATAGGAGCATTCCGACTGGTTCACCAGGCTTACATACCTGCCACAGTCATGCAAAATCGCCGCTACCTGCAGCAGCAGGCGTTCTCTTTTTCCCATGCCGTGCACTTTCTTCATAGCGTCGAAAATCACAGTGCTCATGAAGAGGACTGCTTTTGTGTGACTGGAATAACTTTGATACCGCTCGGCAAGATTCCTGGAAGCCGCAAGAATATCTTCCTTGAAATCATGCGCAAAACGGATCATGCGATTCTGTTCTGCATAATCACAGACAATGCCGTCATTGATCCCCACGCCTGGAACCCAGATATAATCAGCGTTCATCTCTTCTGTCAGCCGTTTATATAACACCACGGAGGGCAAGATCAAAGGATCATGGTCATTGGCAAGATTGAGCTCTCTGGACAGCTCTTCTGGTGATTTCTTATGCCATTTGTTCAGCAATTTCAAAAAACGCTCGCTCTCGATGGTTCCGTCCTCCTCTTTTTTGGAAAATCCTTTTACCATCTCGCCAATATAATCCCCCATCAAAATCACATATTTTATTTCCTGGTCCGACAGGTACAGCCGTTTGAAAATCTCCAGCTCTTTATCAATCAGCTCCTGAATCTGCGGCTCATAGTGCGAAACCATATTCCGAATCTGAGCCAGTTTTTCCCAGATCCGCATGATCCCCAGCTCAATATGCTGCGTTGTCACCGCCGTCCCTTCCCGAAACAGCGTAATCTGCATGCTGCCGCCGCCTACATCCACGACGACAGTGCCTTTCTGAATCATTTTTTCAAAACCTGGATCTGCCGCCAACGACTTATAACTTAAAAAACGATGTTCCGAGTTGCTGATTACCGTGACGTCGATATGGGTACGGAGCCGAATCTGGTCTAGGATGAACAGTTCGTTGCTTACTGCCCGCAACACATTGCCTGCATATGCCCTGTAATCACCTACCTTATATCCTTCCATAATCAAATGAAATTCTTTTAAAATCTGGCAAAGCTCCTCTACCAGCTGATATCCGATGATTCCTTTGTTATAGGCGTCCCGCCCCAATTCCAGGCGACTGCGCAGATAGTCCACCGCGTGGATTTTTCGTCTGCCGCTGATTTCGAAAATCTTCATGCTCACTTCATAAGAACCGATATAAATTGCTGCAAATGTTGTAATTTTCATAGCCTCTCCTTCCCAAATTTACTGTTTTCCCAGCAGATAATTGATAAATTGCTGCGCACATCTTCCAGATAAGCCGCCATGGTTTAACTCCCATCTGTCCGCTTCCAAAAGAAGCTCCTCCTCTTGCATTTTAATCTGATGTTTCTTTGCCAGGCTGCGCACAATCTCATGGAATTCCTTTTTATCGGGCGAGCCAAAATAAACCGTAACCCCAAACCTGGATACCAAAGACAGCTTTTCTTGCACAGTGTCCCTGGTATGCAGATCGTCATCCCGCTCCTCTTTATCGCTGAACTTTTCGCGCACCAGATGGCGTCTGTTAGAGGTTGCATAGATGAGCACGTTTTCGGGCTTCTTCTCCAGTCCGCCTTCAATCACTGCTTTCAAATACTTATATTCTACCTCAAATTCCTCAAAAGAAAGATCATCCATATATATGATAAATTTATAATTGCGATTCTTAATCTGGGCAATTACGGCATTCAAATCCTGGAACTGATGCTTATAGACCTCAATCATCCGAAGCCCTTGCGAATAATATTGATTGATGATCGCTTTTATGCTAGTGGATTTGCCTGTTCCAGCGTCCCCAAACAACAGGCAGTTGTTTGCCTGTCTTCCACACACAAAAGCCTCTGTATTGTCAATCAGTTTCTTTTTTGCATTCTCATACCCTACCAGGTCGGAAAGATGGATATGCGTAATATTGGTGATCGGGACAATCCGTACTTGCTGCTGGCAACGCTCAATGCGAAACGCTTTATGCAGTCCGAGCTTCCCTACGCCAAATTCCTTGTAAAACTCCGTCACTTCTTCCTGAAATTCTTCCACCGTAAGCGTGCCTGCCAGCTGAATGCTCAAACCGCAGATCCGGTCCCTGATACGGTGATTAAAGACAATGCCGCCTAGTCCGCTGCGCTGATAGTTGACAAGCAAGATAAGTTGTGGCATATCCAGCTCTGTGGCAAGCGCTTGAAAATCAAACTCAAACAGCTCCCGAAACACTGAAAAATCATGGTATGCCAACTCATTTATGCTGCCAGAAACACTGCCTCGCTTCTCACATGCCCTGCTGTACGCATTTTCATGATTAATAATTAAAAACGTCAGATAATTATGCCACAAGTTTCCTTCAAACCCATGGTCTGCAGCCAGTTCAATCAGATTATGGAAAACCGCAAAGCACAGGGAACGAATCTCCTCCCTGTTATAATGATTAATGCCATAATGTTCCATGACCGAAGTCATATCTTGAAAGATCTGTCCTGGCTTCATGTCCCTATATAATATCATATCTGATACATTGCCCATCTGCCCTACCTCGCTTTAATAATTTCCCAGCACTTTCACATAAAGAGCTTCCTCTAGCAGTCCCTTTAATGCGTTCTGCATGGCGCCATCATCCAAGCTTCCTTCCAGATCCACAAAAAAGCGGTACTCAAAGCTCCTGTCCTTAATGGGGCGTGATTCAATTTTTACCATGTTCAAGTTGTTAAAGATGAAGTGTGATAGCAACCGGTATAAGGAACCGCTTTCATGAGCAGCCTCAAAACAGATGCTAACCTTCCCCGCCCCCTTCCTCCTTAACTTTTCGCCTCCTACAATAATAAAACGGGTGCTGTTGTCTTCACTGTAGTTAATGTGATCCTTTAAGATCTTAAGGCCATATAAATCTGCCGTCAAAGAACTGGCAATGGCAGCCTGCTCCTTGCGGTTATCCGCAAGGACCTGCTTTGCAGCAACAGCGGTGTTTGCCACAGGCTCTTTCTGCCACGTTTTATGCTGCTCTAGAAAATCCATGCTCTGCATCAGCGCCTGGGGATGGGAACAGACAACTTGAATATCAGAGATTTCTGATTCTGGCAGGCCCAGCAAAGCATGTTCTACCTTAATCGTCTGTTCTGCCACGATATAATTGTCATATTCCACTAAAAGGTCAAAATTTTCTCCTACAACTCCGGCTGAAGAATTTTCAATGGGAAGCACTGCGTAATCGGCCTCTCCTCTTTGTATGGATTCCATCGCCTCACGCCAGGAATCCACATGAAAGCTGAGAGTATGCTCTCCAAAATAGGCGTTCATGGCAATCTGGCTGTAGGCGCCTTCCACCCCCTGATAGACCACCTTGCCTGTATGAAATGGAAGACAGTCTACCTGTATAAATCCAAGTTCCTGCATCTGTCCATGCTGATTTAAAAGCTGATACTGGCGTTTACGGCTCATAGCCATAATCTGCTCAAACAGTTCCCCCACCCCGTATCGGTTCTCCTCCTCTTGAACCAGCGCCTTAAGCTTTTCCAGTTTTTGCGCCTCTCTCTGCTTGTCCAGCACCTGTTTTCCCATAGAGAGCTTGTACTTTGCCACCTCTGCGGCACGCCGCATCCGCTCCTCGTACAGCGCCACGATCTGGCTGTCTATCTGATCAATTTCTTCCCGGATTTCATTTAAGTCTTTCATGTGTCACATCCTTAAAATATTTTCTTTTATCATATACCAATTGGCGCCTAAAGGCAAGTTTCTCAAGAAAGAATCCTGTCTGAAAGGCTTTTTATCCTAAGTATTAAGACGTTAAAGACAGGGGCTGTCACACGAATACATTCACTTGTTTAAAAAGCTTACATTGCAAAGCAATGCAAACAAAATACACAAAATCACTCTGGGAAGCTAGCTTCCCAGAGTGATTTTGTGCATTCTGTCTTTGCCGCATAAGCGGCAAGACCTTTTGAATAAGTGAATGTATTCGTGCGACAGCCCCATGCTTTTTCAAATATTGCCGCTTACGGAAGATAAATGTAATTACACCTTAACACATCTGAACGCATGCCATATTGATCTACTAAGACTAAAGACAAGATATTATTTCCCTCTGGTATAGCCATTGGCTGGAGATACTGTTCTGAAGACATGGTTGGTTCCGTGCCATCCCAAGTATAATAAACTTTACATCCCTCTGGCACCACGACATGAATGCTCTGCGGAGCATAAAAATTTCCTCCGTCTGGATTTACATTAGGAACTTCCGGTTTCTCAAGTTCCACTTGAAACATGCCTTCTATCTCTTGGCTAAATACGCCGTAGGGACTGCAAGTTATGGCACGGATCAGCATTTTGTCTCCTGGACTTACTGCAATTGGCTCCTGATACTCGATTCCCTGCCTGGGATCCGAACCGTTGACTGTATAGTAAATGCTGCAATCTCCCTCCTTGAGAATTTCTACCGAAATTGGCTCCGTATAAACCCCCTCTTCCAGGTCAAATTTCGGCATATCAGGAATATACGAAGATAACAGTTCCAAAACTTCCTCGTCATCTGTCGCCTCGATCAGCCCGCAAATAAGCTCGTAATCTCCCTGCTCCTCATACAGGTCAATCAGCTTCTGATAAATCTCCAGAGAATCCTGATGTTCTTTCAGAAGCTTCTCCAACAATGCAACGGCTTTCTTATCTTCTCCTCTAAGCACATAGATATCTGCAAGAAAAAGCTGCGCCTCCAGGCTGTCGGAATTTAATTCAAGCGCGCGCAGCACATGACGTTCCGCTTCCCTGTAATTTCTCTGCTGCTGATATTCCCTCGCCCGTTGCATCTGATAATCATAGGAATTTTCCCTGCCATGATTTACGAGTAGGAAAATCGCTGTGATCAGGATAATCAAGAGAATCATAGAAGCAACTGCAAAAACCACGCGTTTCTTAATTCTGCGGTTTCCTTTTGCCTTCTTTGCCGGCTGATCACCCAAAGCTTTGGAAACTTTTTTCCCTGACTGTTCGCCGCCAGCTTTAGAGGATTTTTTCCCTGGTTGTTCACTGCCAGCTTTGGCAGCTTTATCCTGTCTCTTGATAATCTCCTCGGCTGTCTGCTCGGCAATTTTCTTTTCTTTTTCCTTTAGTACGTCACGCAGGAAATCATCTTCCAGCAAATTGTAATCGGATACAATCTGGGCTTCTTTTCCACAGACATAACAGTAAATGGACCCCACTTTCAACTCTGCTCCACAATTTGCACACTTCATTCCTAGCCCTCTTCTATACTCTGCACACAGTTACTCATCAGCATTGCGATCGTCATCGGTCCGACGCCGCCTGGAACCGGGGTAATCGCAGACGCTATAGGCTCTGCTTCTTCAAATATTACGTCTCCGCACAACTTATTGTTCTCATCCCTGTGTATCCCTACGTCGATGATCACCGCTTTTTCTTTCACATACTCTGCGCCGATAAACCGTGGCTTTCCCATAGCCACGATTAATATATCCGCCTGCTTGCACAATTCGGGAAGATTCTTAGTCTTGGAATGCGTAATTGTCACGGTGGCGTTTTCCCGGAGCATTAAAAGCGCCATTGGCTTGCCGACAATATTGCTCCTTCCAATTATTACGCAATGCTTTCCTGCAATCTCTATCCCAGAACGCTTTATAAGCTCAATAATCCCAGCCGGCGTACAAGGCAAAAATCCCGGCTCTCCAATAGTCATTGCCCCTACGCTTTGGGGATGGAATCCGTCCACGTCTTTCTTAGGACTGATGGCTTGAATAACCTTGTCTTCGCAGATATGTTTTGGAAGCGGCAGCTGCACCAAAATTCCTTTCACCTGTTCTTTTTGGTTCAATTCTTCAATCAGCTTAAGCAATTCCTCTTCCTTGGTATCTTCAGGCAATTCATAGGCAAGTGATTCAATGCCAATATAGGCACATGCGTTTTTCTTATTGCGCACATATACGCAAGATGCCGGGTCCGCCCCAACCTGGATTACCGCCAAGGCTCCTGTCTTGCCTTGCGCCCGAAGAACTGCCGCCCTCTCTTTCAATTCATCTTTAATCTGCTGTGAAATCTTTTTTCCATCAATGATTTCTGCCATTGCTTATCTTCCTTTCTTGCATAAACACTTAAAACAATCCGGTAATCACGCCTTCATCGCTGACATCAATCCCATATGCCGCCGGAGTCTTTCCCAATCCAGGCATCGTCATAATCGCTCCGGTAACCGCCACTACAAAGCCTGCTCCCGCAGAGACATACACTTCCCGGACATTCACAGTAAAGCCTTGGGGGCGCCCAAGCTTCGCCTGATCATCCGACAGCGAGTACTGCGTTTTCGCCATACAAACCGGAAATTCTCTCATCCCCAGTTCTTCTATCCTCTTTAATTCCTTTAAGGCAGCCGGAGCATAGCTCACGCCGTCTGCACCATAAATTTCCTTTGCCACGGTCTCAATCTTCTCTGTCAAGGACAAGCCGTCTTCGTAAAGGGGCTTAAAATGACACTCTTTTTGCTCTAAAGTCTTTAAGACCTTTTCAGCAAGGGCGATCCCGCCTTCTCCGCCTTTCTCCCACACTTCTGACAGCGCAAATTCACATCCCCTGTCTTTGCAGAATTGCTCCACATAATCTGTCTCAGCCTTCGTGTCTGAGAGAAAAGAATTCAATGTAACGACGACCGGAACCTTGTACTTTTGAAGATTTTCAATATGTTTTTCCAAGTTTACAATCCCGCGCTTTAATGCGTCGATATTTTCCTGAGACAACTCTGCCTTCGCCACTCCTCCGTTATATTTCAGCGCGCGCACCGTTGCCACTAAGACCACGGCATCCGGCTTTAAGCCTGCCATGCGGCACTTGATATCCAAAAATTTCTCCGCCCCCAGATCTGCGCCAAAACCTGCCTCTGTAACCACATAATCTGCAAGCTTCAATGCCGTCTTAGTAGCACGGACGCTATTGCAGCCATGTGCGATATTGGCAAACGGTCCCCCATGCACGATGGCAGGCGTATGTTCCAAGGTCTGTATCAAATTCGGCTTCATGGCGTCTTTTAGCAGGGCAGCCATCGCCCCTGTCGCTTTGAGATCATTTGCGGTCACTGGCTTTCCCTCAAAATCATATGCCACAATCATTCTGCCAAGCCGCTTTTTCAAATCCGCCATATCATCTGCAAGACATAACACCGCCATGATCTCTGAGGCAACGGTTATCACAAAGTGATCCTCGCGCACCATTCCGTCCATCTTGCTCCCAAGCCCCACTACCACATTGCGCAGCACCCGGTCGTTCATGTCAAGACATCGTTTCCATACTACCTGACGGGGATCGATACGCAGCTCATTGCCCTGCTGAATATGATTGTCCAATAAGGCGGCAAGCAAGTTGTTTGCAGAGGTAATTGCATGAAAGTCCCCGGTAAAATGCAGATTTAAATCCTCCATGGGCACTACCTGGGCATATCCGCCACCCGCCGCTCCGCCTTTGATTCCAAAACAGGGGCCAAGCGATGGTTCCCGAAGCGCCAGAACCGCCTTTTTCCCAAGCCTTCCAAACGCTTCCCCCAGTCCTACGCTAGTCGTAGTCTTCCCTTCTCCTGCAGGGGTAGGATTAATCGCCGTTACTAAGATGAGTTTGCCATCCTGGTTGCCTTTTACCTTTTCCATCAATTGATCCGAGAGCTTCGCCTTATACTTTCCATAAAGCTCCAATTCATCTTCCTGGATTCCTAGCTGCGCCGCCACTTCACGGATGTGCGTCATTTCCGCTTCCTGTGCAATTTGAATATCAGTCTTCATCTTCTTCCTCCCGTTTTCAAATTGTTAACATTGGTAACTCACTCTCTTTGTCTTGCATGACTGATGATACCATACTCTACACATACTCGTCCACATATTCTTGAAACTGTTCCTGGGACATGAGGATTTTTCTCGCTTTCGTCCCCTCCTCCGGTCCTACCACCCCTGCTTCTTCTAACTGGTCCATAATCCTTGCCGCCCGGTTAAAACCAATTTTAAACATGCGCTGCAACATGCCGATTGAGCCTTTTTGCTTCTCAATCACGAATTTTCCCGCTTCTACAAAATAGGCGTCCCGTTCATTGCCGCCTAAAGCGCCAGAACCCCCGGAAGAAATGGAGACCGTATTCATCTTCTCTTCAATTTCCTCATTGTATATCACGGTGCTCTGTTTTTTAAGAAAATCGACCACTGCCTCTACCTCTGAGTCAGAAACAAAAGGACCTTGGACACGCAGGGGTTTCTGATATCCTTGTGGGTAAAACAGCATATCTCCATTTCCAAGCAATTTCTCGGCGCCGTTCATATCCAGTATCGTTCTGGAATCCACGCCGGAAGATACGGAAAATGCAATCCTCGAGGGCATATTCGCCTTAATCAGGCCAGTGATGACATCCACAGACGGACGCTGCGTGGCAATAATCAGATGGATCCCTGCAGCCCTGGCAAGCTGTGCCAGACGGCAGATGGCATCTTCGACGTCCCCTGGCGCCACCATCATAAGGTCCGCCAGCTCGTCCACCACGATTACAATCTGTGGCAGCTTCGTAGGCTTGGAGTCATCCTCCACATCCTTGATGGCTTCGACTTTTTGGTTATAGCCTTTTAAGTCACGCACTTGATAATCTGCAAACTTCTGATAACGGTCTGTCATTTCCGCCACTGCCCAATGCAGTGCGCCAGCCGCCTTTTTAGGATCCGTCACGACCGGAATAAACAAATGGGGAATCCCATTGTATACGCTAAGCTCCACTACTTTAGGGTCAATCAGGATCAGCTTTACGTCCTCTGGGTTCGCTTTATACAAAATGCTCATGATGATCGTATTGATGCATACCGATTTTCCAGACCCGGTGGCTCCTGCGATGAGAAGATGAGGCATTTTTGCTATGTCTGCAACGATCACCTGCCCGCCAATGTCCTTGCCTGCCGTGAAACAAATGCTGGAACCATGATCCTGAAATTCTTGCGCCTCGATCAGTTCCCGGAAACGTACCATGACTGTTTTTTTATTGGGAACCTCGATACCCACCGCCGCTTTGCCAGGAATCGGCGCCTCTATCCTGATATCGGCCGCTGCAAGATTTAGCTTGATATCATCGGAAAGATTTACGATTTTGCTGACCTTGACTCCAAGTTCTGGCTGAAGCTCATAGCGAGTAACGCTTGGACCGCAACTAACGTCAGTGACGATTACGTTAACCCCGAAATTTTTCAAGATTTGCTGAAGCTGCAAAGCTGTTTCCTGAAGCTGCTGCCGATTGTCTTTTTGCGCCGCATTCCCCTTTGTCAGCAACGCAATGGGCGGCTTTACATACTGTCCTCCCATGGAATGTTCACCCTCTGCTGGAGCTTGATGTTCCACTACAACTTGATCTTTTACTGGAATCTGATCTTCCACTGCAATTTGTTGCTCTGCCAGAACTTGATCTTCCACAGAAATTTGCTCTTGCGTTGCCGCTATGTCGAAAGCCTCTTCTTTGCCCTGCATTGTGGAAAACTCCAAGACTGCTTCGCCAAGATTATCTGAGATTTCCTGAAGTTCCCGTTCTAGCAATGCTGGTTCTTCCTGTTTGGGAACAAAAATTTCCTGTTCTTCATAATATGGAACTTCTGATTCCAAAGCCATTTCTTGTGATTCTGCGCTCTGTGGGCTTGTGCCATTGCTTTTTGGTTTCCTATGTACTTTTTCTACTACCACTGGTTCCCCAGATATTTCTGTTTTCTCTCTCTTTTTTCTCTCGAAAATCTTGCTGTTTCTCGCCGCAGGCTTCTTTTCATCAAGTTCCTCTGCTTCTATAGGAATTTTCAATTCGCTGAGATTATCAGAATGTTTTGAAGACGACGGGCTGATCTTGGTGTTCAAAGCCACCCCTTCCACCTTTTTATCGATGCGCCTCTGTGCCAATTGCTCTCGCTGCTGCGCTATTTCTTCTCTGCGAAGCGCCAATTCCTCTCTTTGCAGTTCACGGGCTTCTCTGCGTCTTGCCGCATCTTTGACCGCAGTATGATAAACTTTGCGTCCGCCCTTTTTCACCTCTCCGAAAAAGGACCGCTCTGTCAAAAGAACCATCGAAATGATTAGCGTGATCACATCTACGACATAAGTTCCGACCTTTCCAATCGCAGGGCACAGCGCACTAGCAAGAAGCCCTCCCAACGCGCCGCCGCCACTTTTATGTCCTGCAGCATATAGAAAAGATTTCTTCACCGAAAAACCGCCGCCCCCGCTTATCACCAATTCCACAAATAAGCACAAAAAGGACACAAATAAAATTCCCGCAACCAGCTTGATCACGGCAATGCCATTATTCTGATTTGAAATCACAAACGCCGTCCCTATAAAGATACCGACAGGCACTAGATATGCCATCAATCCAAACAGTCCAAAGTTGACCATGCTGATTTTTTCCCCGATAAACCCTCCAATTCCAAAGTTGCTGATAAACAGCAAAATACACGCTGCCAGAACTGCAAGGAGAATCACTTCGCTGCGGAACGATACCGCTTGTCCTTCGGAAGGATTCTTGCTGTTTCCCCTTGCGCCTCCCCCTCTTGCTGTCGAACTATTTCTGCCATTTTTATTCTGAGGCTTTGCCGCCATAACATTTCCTCCTAAATATCGAATCCCATTAAGCAAGCACACAATTTATAGTGTAGCACAATTGAGAGAAAATGTCATTACAACTTTTTTAAAGTTTCCCCATTTTGCAATTCATAGCGCCAAAAGGTCTTGCTGCCTTTGGCAGCATAGACATC